>OJPW01000027.1_pt1 | contig 156488 bp, 155 predicted proteins | sample 1598571 | NCBI WGS metagenome assembly OJPW01 (sample SAMN03922493, study PRJEB24848) | human gut metagenome | isolation source: stool sample | host: Homo sapiens | place: Germany | collected 2011-05
TTTAGGGTTAAAACCGAGTCCGGTCATTTCGTCGAAAACAGCCGCCACAACGTCGTGAACCATTGTACTCAAATGGAGCCGCCAATAGCTCGGCTCAATGAGCGTGAGGGGAAGTGTCGTATCTTTTTTGTAAACTTGTTGCTGCGTATCGAGAACTATTATTCCGACATTCAACATGGTGTCAGATACGCCGATAAACAGGAGTATGGTTTTCGATAGATATTTGCTGTACTGATGAATAGAGCCGTCGAAATCTTCCTCTCGGAGTTTGAAATTGTGGTCTTTGCAGTACTGAATTATATGTTCTTTTGTCGTTGCCATAGTCTATTGTTTTTTTATCCAAATTCCGCTCTGTTTTTTCTCGTATCCTTGTAAGCGCATAACCTCGGCATGCTTGCTCGACAGCAAATGATATACGCCCTTGTAATCCTGCTTTTCATACAACTCAACGAGCGTTTCCCAACTGTCTATAATGGGCTTGTACCAAGGAAAAATTTCACAAATGCGGGGCAGGTCATAAGCCGGTGAAACCTCTGCAAATGTTACGAGGTCATAGCAGCGTGAGAAGTCGTCGGCATCGTGAGGTATGTCGAATCTTCCAGCCGAACCGGAACCAACACCCATCAATCCGCACCACATTGTTCTCGATGAAATGCCGACATTGTGAGTGCCTATCCATTCAATCATTTTTTGTGTGTTCATATCAGTAGCGGAATTTGGTGAAGTGGATGATTGCCATAGGCTGTGCGAGGTCGTAGTTTTTGAACCAATTCTCCCAATCCTCGAACGATAAACCGTCGTTCAGAGCAATTTCGTTTTTTCGCTGATACACAATTCCGATACGAGGCAGCCCGAGTTTGCCGTTCACAAATTCCAGCCGTTGGATTCCCACGCCGTCCTCCTTTGTCAGCCGGGCAATTTCAACCTGTTTGCTGCGATAAGGTTTACCCGTCCATTGCCGGATTGATAGGCAAGCCTCACCCCGTTCAACCTCGGCGATACGTTTCTTCCAAAGTGGGTAGTTCGCACGTATCGTGTGGATTTTTGGAATCGTAGTTTCCCAAAAATCTCGGTAAATGCACGAGTAGTTATCTCGGCCTTTAATGAATTTTTCCCAAAAATGTGTTGGCTCGCCAGCCCGATTATGTCCGGTTGGGAACCGCTTTGAAAGTGTAATTACATACGTTTTCATACTGTTATTGAGGTTAAATGAATAATCCGAGTTCTTTTTTCAGTCGTTTGTCGGCGATTTGTATGTATTCGGGATTCAACTCGAACCCGATGTATTTGCGGTTGAATTTTCGGGCGACTATGCCCGTCGTTCCGGAACCCATAAATGGGTCGAGGACGATTCCATTTTCAGGGCATCCGGCCAAAATGCAGTCAGCCACCAATTTTTCGGGGAACGTCGCAAAATGCGCTTCTTGCAGGGGTTGTGTCGGGATTGTCCATACGTCTCTTTTGTTCCGAAATTCCCTGTCGATATATGCGTTGCCGCTTTTTGTCCGGTAAAACTTTTCGGGGGTAGCCGTGTATTTGTTACCGCCGTAGCGAGGTGCATTTGTCGGGATTGTGCCGCTTGTTACGGCTTTTTCATGGATAGCCTCACAGTCGAAGTAATATTTCGGGGATTTGGTGAGCAAGAAGATATATTCATGGGATTTCGTACACCGGTCTTTCATACTTTCCGGCATGGGGTTAGGCTTTGCCCAAATAATATCCTGCCGCAGAAACCAGCCGTCCGCCCGTAACGCAAAGGCCAGCATCCAAGGTATGCCGATGAGGTCTTTGCTCTTGTAGCCATCGAATTTCTTGACTATGGCCGAACGCCCGACAGTCCCTCGATTTGTCCCCTGTTTGTATTTCATGGCATTGTCGGGATAGTTTGCTGCCCCTTTTCCGCTGCCAGCATAGCAATCCCCGATATTTACCCATAATGTTCCCGCAGGGGCTAATACCCGCCTTACCTCGTGGAATACGCCGACCAGCTTTTGAATGTATTGTTCAGGCGTATCCTCTAACCCGATCTGACCGCTCACTCCATAATCCCGCAGGTTGAAATACGGCGGGGAGGTAACACAACAATCTATGCTATCGTCGGGCAGATTGCGTAACCCCGTAAGGCAGTCAATGTTATATATTATATTCGCTTCCATATTGTTAGAATGGGCAATCGTCGTCCGGCATATCGTCGTCTCGGAAATCAAACACGCTGCTGCGGTATGCCTCCTCCAACAGCTCTTGTTGGTGTTGTTGCAGGTGGTTGGTATTGTCCCATGCAATAGCGTCGAAACTTGCGCCGTCGAACGGTGTGTACCGCCCGTTGTTGATGTTGTACTTGAATAGGCAAGTCCCGCACTCTCCGAGGTGTCGGAACTTGACTTTCTGAACGTGAACCTCGACCGTATTTTCAAGGCGGTTCCGGTGAACCACGATGCCGAAATCTGCTTTGTTGTAGAAGTTGGCCGAGCCGCTGATGTCATACAGCGTCGGGGCTTCAATTACTCCGTCTTTGTGCTTCGGCTGCTTGGTCGGGTGCGCCATCAGAATTATGAGGATGTCATTGATTTGAGCGAAATTCGTCAGCTTGTCGAGCAGTTCGCTGATGTACTGCGTTTCATTCCGGTTTCCCTGTTGGCTCTCCAATCGGTTGTATGGGTCAATTACGAGGGCTTTAATGCCCCGCCGCCGGACGAGGAATTTGGCTTTTTCGAGGATTGTATCTACTCGGAAATTATCTGCTGGGCTGATGAAGTAAAAGTTATCTTCGAGGTGTTCTTTTACCAGCCGATATTCCCCGAATTTAAGCGTTTCCTTGCTGAATTTCTTGCCGGTAAACTTCTCTATCAACTTGGATGCGTGATAGGCGAGCGGGGCGTTTTCGGGGCTGAAATATGCGAATCTCCACCCGTACCGCATATTGAGCCGTTCGGCAATTTCGTCGATGAACTCCGATTTACCGCTGCCCGGAATACCTGTTACGATGCAGAGGCGTTTGGTCTCGAATGAACACAACCGGTCGAAATTGTCGTGCCCGATTGTTACGCCCTTTTGCAAGCCGTGTTCAAAAATGGCGTCCAGCGATTGCTCAAAGTCCGAAACCGTAAAAATACCCTCTACCTTTACCTCCGGCGCATCGTCGAGGCATTTCAGCAGGCTATCCCGTCCGAACTTCATCAAATGCTCGTTGGCGTCCTTGCATCCCTCCCCATATTCGAGAATGCGACAGCGGTCAGCTCCGAAACGCCGTAACAACTCGTCCCGTAAGATAACGCCTTTGGTGTCGGTGTCCGATGCGATGAAAATCGTATCTTTGTCGTCGAAATACTCCTCGATATAATCGTCCAGGTAAGAGAGGTTGGCATTTGCCCCGTTCGGAACGCTTACAACGTCGGTACGGCCACACTCAATGAACGAAAGGGCATCCATTTCGCCCTCCGTTATGATACACTCTTTTTGCCCTTTGATAGCGTCGATATTGTATGGCAGCAATTCTGCCCCCGATACCATTTTGAAACACTTGTCGCCCGTGCGGAACTTCGTGTTTACCAATTCGCCCCTGCGGTAGTAGTTGAATTGGATTGTGTTGGCCTGACCGTTTTTCTGTGGCATCCATTCCATACCCTCCGTAACCCGCATTTGTTCGAGCGTCTTTTTGCTGATACCCCGCCCTGCAAACCAAGCAATGGCCTTGCTGCTCATAGCAGTATTGCCTGTCTGTTTGGGTTTTTTGTATTCGGGCTTCTGTCGAGCCAGCGGGCGAGGGTTGTAAAACGGTTTGTCCCACCGCTGCTCTTTTTCGACGGCGCAGCCTGCCCACCCGCAGTAGTGGCAGTTGAATACACCTGTCGCCAAGTCCACCGATAGGCTTTTATCCCGTTTGTTGTGGCGGCTGTCCCTACATTGAGGGCAGTAGGTCTTGATGTTGCCGCTCGTGCGATTGTACGGGATTTCTATTCCCAACTCTCTCCACCGCATCATAACAGCACCCATTTTTGCGTTGAACTATCCCAAGCGTATTTATCGCCCGGACGGGGAGGAGCGTTCATCGGGATTGTAACCTTTCCCGACCCATACGTCCGGCGTCCGTTCTCGATGCGCTCATCACAGCCGAGGGTGGTGGAACCGGTTTTGTGTTGCTGGCCTTTGTTGGTGTAGTTGCCCTCCATGACCTTAACCCAGTTCGTGCCGTTGCTGAACAGCCAATCGAACGTCGCTTGCCAATTCGATTTGTTTTCGCCCCGCAAGAAACTGGATGCCTCGACTGCCTCAAACAAAGCCTCGCAGGTCGGCATCCAACTTTCGGGCTTGCCGAACTCGTTGAGCCGGGCTTTTATCTTAGCCCGACGAGGGTCTGATAACTTCGATATTTTCGGTAGGCTCTTGCATATCGAATTCCACAGGTCGGCAATATCCTGATAAGGATATTTTATTTCTCCTTTCTTTTCCTCTCCTTTGCTCTCCTCTCCTTTACTATGTTGTTTCGGGTTGCCGCTTGCATCAGTTTCATCAGTTTTTACGGGGTTTTGGCTCGCCATAACTCCGCCATTATTCGGCATACTTGCGTTTTGCCCCTCTGAAATGCGCTTCCGTTCACGGTTTGCGAGCAAAGAGGAGAACCGTTGCTGGTGGGCTTTGGAAATGAGTTTATTCCCAGCCCGCTGCAACAACCCGATTTTTACGCAGTATTCAACAATTTCGGTCAGCTCGCTAACCGATACGTCATAATCCGCCGCAAGGAGTTCGATGTTTATTTCCTCCCACTCAACCTCGAAAAAATCGCTGTCGGTGAGTGTTTCCAACAGGTAATTCCATACGGCATACCCTGTGTGGGAAAATTTACGGCGGAGAGCCTTTATTTTCACGTCATTCCGCATATCAGCGTCATGCGTGAAATACTCTGCATTATTTTTCTTGGGTCTTGCCATATCCTTAATTTTTAAGTGTAGCTAAGAGTGATTGCCGGAGGTTTTCGTTGTGGGCTTTCCACTCGAAATTTGCCAAACACCATTGTCGATAGCTGGCCGGAATGTCGGCGATGCGCTCGCCTTTATACTTGCCGAAAGGCATGACCTCGATAACGGCTTTCCGCCCGGCATCCATTGCGTCCACGTCCTGTTTCGTTACCCGTCCGATGTCGCTGATAGGTATGCCGCTCAACAGCTTCCCGCCGCTGCCGAACATTCTCCATATCTTCCCCCGTTCAAATGTGATGTCCTCGACCTTGCCGAAACGGGCTACATTGCCGCCGAGGTCGATAATGAGGGCGTCCTGTTTGCCCTCGTCGATACGTGTAGCACGCCCGATGATTTGGTAATACAGGGCGATTGAGGCCGTTGAAATGCCGAGAACAATACAATCTATCCCCGTGTAGTCGAAACCCGTTGAAAGCACCCGCACGTTGAAAATTACCCGTATGCGTCCGGCTCGGAACTCCGATATGACGAAATCCCGTTGCCGCTTATCCATATCGCCGTATATCACGGCTGAATTTTCATACCGTTGCGATAGGTCGATAGCGTCCTGTACGCTTGGAACAAACACGAGGATATGCTTGCGGTCTTTGTTGCTGTTGAGTGCGTCGATTATGCCGCCTGCGCCGTTGTTGGCATTGTATGCTTGTTGAACGCTGTATTCCGTGTATTCGGATTTGGAGGAGTTGAACACGAGCATACTGTCGTCAAAATCGGCAGCCTGATACACGAGTTTGCTCCAAAATCCGAGTTCTACCATTTCCCGAACCTGCCCGACGTGGATAATGTCCTTGAAAAAATTGCCTTTCTTGCTGCGGGAGGTCAGCATCACAAGTTTGGAAAAGGTGTTGCCGTCGAGGTCTCGGTTGGTCTGTAATTTGACAGGCGTGGCCGTTATGCCGAGAACGTGTGTGATCCCGCTTTCTTCGAGGAACTTGCCGAGCATACTATCGGATTCACGGGGATATAGATGCGCCTCGTCAATGAGCATTTTGGTAAAGCCCATTTGTTTGAATGTCGCTCCGAGCGACTTTATGCTGCCGATAGTGGCGTAGGTAATTTGTGCGATGTCCTTTCGACCGAATGATGCGGAGTAGATACCGGCGTTGGTTACGAACCCGCATAGCGATAGGTATTTTTTGTAGTTCTGCTCCAACAGCTCCTTTGAGGGCTGTAAAACGAGCAATTTATCCGTGCAGTTCTTCGCAACGAAAGCAGTAAGGATTGATTTTCCCCACGCTGTGGGGAGTACTATCAAACTCGGTTTCGGCTTCTTTTCGTTGAAGAATGCAATCGCCTTGTTTATCGGCTCTGATTGATTGGAACGTAACGTAATCATAGCCGTATAGTGTTAAAAAGCACCGTATTTAGGGCTACCACGCATAACAGGAGCGTAGGGAGGCCTTTCGGCCACTCCCACCCATATACAGTGCTATGTTCTTTCTTATTCATACTCTGTTACTTTTGGTTTTGCGAAAATAATAAAATGATTATAATACAATCATATTTTGAGCGAAGAAAATTTAACTGTTCAGTTTATACTCCCATAATTGCCCTAAAAAATCATTTGGTGTCATTGTCTATCTGCTTTTTATTGTTCAACTTCCTTGTCAGTATGACCGCTCGGCGTTTGATATTGATAGTCTTGGTATCTTTGTCGGGCAGGTCTTGTAAAGCAGCGAGAAGTTTGATAATTTCCTCTCGCTGCTGGTTTGATATTGCATACATTCCCTCTATTTTAGGATAAATCGGCGTGTGCCCGGTACTATCTTCGTGAACTCTTGTGCAAGGTCGGGGTGGACTTTCCCGAAAGCCTTGCTATCGAATTTTGCGCTGTCTTTGGACGTTTTCCACGTTGCGAGGGTTTGGCCTCCGTAACTGATGGCTTCTGCATCCCCGAAGCCCATTTTGATTTTCGATTCGAGTTCTTCTTTGGTGGCTTCGAGTTTGGCAAGTTCTGCTTTTACCACTTTCAGTTGATTGCAGGCCGAGAGGATGTCATCGCTAACCTCAATGATTTTTCCCTCCGTATGGCGGGCGTATTTCGTGATAACGTCCGTAACGGTAGTCGCATCCGGTTCCACGTTTCCGATGATGTTATCAACCCAAAAGCGTTCAACCTCCTCAATCATCCATCCGAAGAAGTCCGGAACAAATGCGATGTCCTTGTACCCGAATTCTCGGCCGGAACAGAGCCAAGCCAGCGAACCTTGCTTAAATTCCGAAACTCCGAGCAGGTATTGAACCTGGCAGAACCAATGCTTCGGCAGGTCGTCGGGGTCGATTGACATTTGGGTTGTTTTACACTCCAATATCCCTTTGTTGTTCGGGTTTCGGTGGCCGTCCAGCCAATAAGTACGGTCGGGGGAGGCTTGCAAGAACCCTTTTTCGTTGTTCTTGAACAACCAATCTCCGGCTGAACTTTTGATGACCTCTCGGCCTGTTGCGTCAGCCCAAAACTGCGATACGGCATCTTCGAGATAATGCCCGGCTTTCATCGCAAAGGTTTCGTCTTTGGGGGCGTCCAGCCCTTTTTTGCGTCTCCATAGCTGGTAAGGAGTTTCCCACGGATTGAGGCCGAGGATTGTCGCTACTTCGGAACTACCGATACCGTCTTTGCGGTATTCGAGCCATTCGGCTCGGTCTTTGGGTCGTATTACTGTATTGCTCATACTAATTTACGTCTTTAATGGTTTGGGAAATTGTATCTATTGCCGCAACTTTTGTGGCCTTACGGAGTAGGTCGATGAAATCGGAGTGTTGGGTAATGGCATTTGCAAGGGAGGGCACGAGCATCCCTTCTGAACCAACAACCCCTATGAGAGATGCGCTGGTGCGTTTACCCCCCCCCCTCGGATTTTGCGATACATTCAGAGGTAATAATGATTACGCTCCGGTTTTCTTTGTTTTCCTCCTGCCACTTTTGCAGGTCTTTTACGATGTTTTGAATATCCATTTCTGTTAATTTTGAGGTTTTGAAAATAGGGAGGGTGAAAATCCCTCCCTGATATTTTTATTTGCGGGTTAAGTTGAAATCAGCCCATAATTTGATGAACTGCTTTCCGCAGTAAATGGCGAGGTCGCTGCTCCGCAAGCAAAGGCGAGAGCCGAAGCGCGCATTCGTAGACGAGGGGGCGTAATCCGAAGACGCACAGCCGAAGCCCGCATATTCAGTTACATAGTCAGCGGTGTCAATCATTCGCCGCTCCTGCTTTTCCCCGTTGCCCATGTCGTCGAGTTCCGCCTGTGTGTAGAGGTAAAACCAAGGATAATACCGCCACTCATCCTCTGTAAACTGTGGTTCCCAGCCCTCGTTTAAGGCAGCGCAGATGATGCGGAGTTTGAGATACGCCAGCATATCAGGGCTGATGTTGTCGGATTGGGCGCAAAACGCTCGGGAATCGCATACAAATGGGTGGTTGCTGTCGAGTGCAGCCATTGCGTCCTCGAACGTCTTGATACGCTCCGTTACTGGGCGGTCGTCTTTGGTTGTTACCGCATCGCCGAACAATGTGGCGAGCAGTTTTTTCGTGTTGTCGTCAGCTTGTTTGTACGCTGCTTCGAGATTCGATTTTTTGATTTCTACGTTATCCATTGTTATATTGAATTATGCTCTTTCGAGCGGTTATTTTTTTGTTACTTCGCCTGTTTCGGGATTCACGGCCTCCGATGTTTCGGAGGGTTGTCCGCCACCTTGTGTTGCAGCCGTAGCTGCGGCGGCAGCCTCTGCCACCTTGCGGCGTTTGGCCTCGGCTTGTTTTCGGGCGTCCTCGGCCAACTTCTCTGCGTCGGCGGTGTTCTGCTTGAATGTTTCGGCTACGGTCGTTGTGCCCTCCTTTATGGCGTTTTTCAAGCCGCTCAACTCGAACACCATTTCGCTGGTGATTTCCTCGATACGTTTCACGCCGCAGTAGGTGAGGATGTCCGTCTGCGATACACCCAGTTTGCCGAAGTAGGCAATCATATTCTGCCTGCGGGTTTCGAGGTCTATGGCTTTGCCGAGCGCAACCTGTTTGATTTCGTCGATGACCCGTTTTGTTACGGCTTTGGGAACTACTTTCAGAACTGCATTTCGGAAAGCGATTGCCGATGCTGCGTTGCCGGTTGTAACCTGCATATCTTCCGAGTAGGTTTTGCCGCTTTTGTCCGTGATACGGCGTTTCACTTCGACCGAAACGGCAAGATTGGTTTCAAGGTCATGGCATACGCCCTGTGCCGTGATCGTCTTGCCGTCGTTGCCGATGATACGGGTTTGTACCCGCATATTTCCCCACGCTCCGGCGATAATCTCTGCGAGGCGTACCGATACGCCCTCGATGAGTGTCCCCTGTCGGCGCAGGGCATAGAAACAATCTTCTGCCGTCGAATTGTCGAGCGTGGCGATTGTCTTGATGTTGTTCAATGCCCCGTAAATATCACGAGGGTACTGCTTTGCGGTGGCGATTTGGGTATCTACCTCCGCCCGGTTGATTGCTTGCAGCATCTCAGCCTGTTTGATTTCGATGATGTCACTCATAATTGCTGATTTTTTTTGCCCTCTTACAGCTTCGGGCTTTGCTTGCGCTGGGGGCAGGGTTCGAACCTGCGAAATAGAGGTGGCGAAGTCCGTGAGCGCACTTAAATCACCACCTTAGCGTAATGCCGCCTCGCCTCCCCAGCCGGTTTATAATTGCAGTTTGGATTGCCCCAATTCATTCATGCGTGTCCCTTTCTGCGGCAGCGGGTATTGGTGGTAGTAGGTTTTCCAACGCCGCCCGTCCTTTTCGTTCCAATAGCTTTGTATGTCGAATCCCTCGCTTTTGAGGAGCGATACAATTTTGCGGAAATCGACGGTTTTGCCGATGCGGTTTCCCTGTGCCGTTGTCATCCTGATTCCGGATTCAAAGGCTGCCCGGATGCGGGCTTTCGCTGTATTGAGGCTATCGTCCATAACTCACTTTTTTTTGTTGATTGCTGTGTAGGTGGTGGCTGCACTTTCAATCTCGGTGTTTGTTTGTATCTTGTTTTGCAGCATCCAATCTTCGATTTCCTCTTTCTTGAAATAGAGAGTACGTCCGTTGGGCTTGTAGTGCGGGATTTTTTGCCCGCTTGTCAGGCGATATATGTGCCCTTTCGTGAACCCTGTTATTAGGGCAACATCATCTATCGTCAGGACGTTTTTTGCCCCCAATAGGGCTATTTTTTCGAGCCGGTCTATTTTGGAGGTTAGTTCTTGAAATTCCTCCGAGCGGTGTTGTTTGTCTTTATCATTCATTGCGTTAGTCATAATCAAGTCCGTAAATATCTTCTATGCTACCTGCCCCGTAGCATTCTTCGCAACTTTCAACCTCTCTTGCATCGGCGGGCAGCAGGGCGTATTCTTCCTCGGAGATTCGGTCTCCGTTCTCGTTGTAGTAGATTTCGCCCGTTCCGTTGCAGGCAGGGCAGGTTATCATTCGAGGTTCCGGTGTGCAACTTGGGCAACCGGGGTATCCGTTACATACCGGGCAACTCATATCTCACAATCATTTTCATCGTCCATATCAGGCAGCAGTCCTGCTTTATCGAGCCTTTTTCCTACGAGGCAGCATAACCCCAGCGATGCCAGCCCAATTCCTTTCAGCAAGCAGAATTTTCCCAAAGCCATATCGTCTATTGGTTCGCCGGAAAGCCAAATGATGGATAGGATTCCCCATAAGCCTATTGCATACAGGCGGGTATATTTTGCGATTGTCTGTTTGTTCTTTTTCATAAAGCCGCAACCGTTGATTGAGCGATAATTTTCTGATAGTTATGCAAAAGCCTCACGAGCCGTCGATTTTCGCTGTTGAGTGTTTTGTTCGAGGCTTCGAGAGCCGTGATGTACCGTTGGTCGTCCATACCATTGCGGGAAACCGAAACCGGTTCCGTCTGTATCTGTTGTTGGGCAGCAGCCCGTTTTGACGCAGCTTTTTTCTCCCAATACCGTTGCTGGTATTTCTTGTTGTACTCGTACTTGGCTCGTGCAGCTTCGGGGCTTAACTTTGTACTCATAATTTTCCCTCCCTTTTAAGCCGTTTTTCGGCTCTTTTACGCATAACCCAAATAGTTGATGAAGAATGGATGTTGTACTTCTGCATCAAATGTTGGGTTACGCCTGTTGCACTTTGTCCGGGAACGGACATTAACTCGTTCCATTCGTTGTAGATAGCCATATCTTTGGCTTCCTGTTCCTCTTGATAGGCCGTTTTGAAAACCTTTTGTTCCATTATTTTTGCATTTACTGTTTGGTTTATTTTCGATTTCAAATTTTTCTTCATATTTTTGAATGCGGTTTTATTAAAACCCGTGTGCAAATATAAACTTTGTTTCGATTTCAAACAAAATTTTCGACACAAAGTTGCGATTTAATTTTAAGTTAGTTTGCAAATGACAGAAACACAAAGGGTTAAAAAGGTGATAAATTGGCTCGTTTTTATGGAATACGCCGAAAACGAGCGAGAATTAGCCGAGAAGTTAGGCTATACAAAGTCATCATTCTCACAGATAGTAAATGGAAAAGTGCCTTTGTCGGAAAGATTTGTGCAGAAATTGGCGTCTGTCGATAGAAATATAAACGAAGTTTGGATAATGACAGGCGAGGGCAATATGCTGAACTCCGTGGAGGCGGGAACAAGTGTCGTAACTATTCCGGCAAATGTTTGGGAGGTGATACAAACGCAGGCCGAAAGCCTGAAAAGCAAGGACAAGCAGATAGACGAGTTGGTTGCCTTGTTGAAACAGCAAATTGCGGAAGGCAAAAAAATGCCTGCCCAGCAGGGAGGCAATGCCACCTCTGCCGTTGCAGGATAATAGAGTTCGGACAAATCCGATATAAAGTACCGTTATATTGAAATTTATGAACACAAGGTTACTCGAAATAATCAAATATAAAACAGGCGGGCGACAACGGGAGTTTGCTGATTTGTTGGGCTGGACGCCTCAATATCTTGCCAAGTTGCTAAAAGGGGAAAATTTCGGTATCACGCCGGTAATGACAATCGTATCGAAGTTGCCTGACATCAACGCCCGTTGGTTTTTGACCGGCGAGGGGGATATGATTGAAGAACCCAAGTATGCGGACATTCGGAAAACAATGCTCGAAAATATGCTTGCATTGCTCGACATTGAGAAATATATGCCTGTAATGACCCCCGAAGAGTTGCGAGACTACGAGTTGATAGTTATCGGACACAAAAAGCCCGATTTCAGCCCCGAATTGGTTGCAAAATGGCAAAGATTATTACAGGAGCGAGAAAATAAAATAGACGCAAAATTCAAGGCCGCAAACGCCCATTCAGAAAAGATATGCATCAAAGCGAAAACGAAAAAATAACAGCCCGATTTTTCGAGGCTTTATACGCCCTGAAAGCAAAGGGGGTGATACGAGGGAAAAAGACGTTTACCGACCGATATAATATCAACCGGTGGAACCTGAATGCCCTCGAAGCGAAAAATCCCAATACCACGCAGAATAGCGCACAATTACCGTGGTTGGTGTACCTTGTCAGAGATTACGGCGTGTCCGCCCATTGGTTGCTAACGGGGCAGGGAGAAATGTTCAGGAAAACGCCGTAGCCGCTATTCTTTGTCGGTTTCTTCCGGCAATATGTTCGGTATCATCGACACGGCCTCTTGCTTCTTTTTGTCGAGAATCTTGGCGTATATTTGGGTGGTCTGAATCTCTTTGTGTCCGAGTAATTTTTGCAGGGTATAAATTTCTGCTCCGAGGTCGAGCATCAAAACGGCGAAAGTGTGCCGGCCTGAATGAAAGGTTATATCCTTTGTTATACCAGCACGAACTGCCCACATTCTTAACTCCGTTATCATATAGGAACTATATTTGAAGCCGACAAACACTCTGTCGTCGGGCTTACCTCGCTCGCCCAAGTAGGAGGCTGCCTGTGGATTGATGTCGAGATATTCTTGCCCGCCCGTTTTCTTCTGCTTGAAAATAATACGGGTGAACTCCCCGTGCTGTTGGACTTCTTTCCACCGCATTTTTTCGATGTCGCTCTTACGGATTCCTGTCAGGCAACTGAACATAAACGCCTTTTTCAAAGCAGGGTATTTGCAATGCGCCGCAGCCATAGCCTTTACTTCGTCGAGGGTGAGGTAGCATCGTTCCGATTCCCCCGCTTTGAACCCCTCGATACCCCGCAGGGGGTTATGGGGCATAATGCGGTCGTCGAACGCTTGATTTATACATGCCCGCAGTTTGTTGAAATAACTTACTTTGGAATTTTGCGACAACGGCTTTGAAATCTCGTCCGTTACTATCTTCTTGCGCTTATCCCTGCAACGGGCGGTTTTATCCAAATACTCCCGAAAGCCCTCTATCCATTCCGGCGTAATGTCCTTGAACGTGGTGTTCGGTTTGCAATATCGTTCGAGGTGTTTCAGGCAGCTATGCCAATTTCCCCAATTCCCGTTGCTGTCTGTGCTCCCGTGTCGTTTTTCGCACATTGCCCGGTAATAATCGAGAAAATTGGTTTCGAGTTTGTACGCTGCATTGAACCCAAATTCGCCGTTCTGTAATTCGACAATCCGTTTCGCTTTGACGGCTTCGGCCAGCTGCAAAGTCTGCCGGTTCTTCTCTTTGTCGGCTTTTGTCTTTTCGGGGACGAGATACATTTTCAGGTATTCATACGACCGCTTGCCGTTCAAATATATGTCCAGGTATAACGACACATTGCCTGTCGGCGTCGTCCGCTTCCGGAGGCGGATAGGTTCTTTTGCTGCTCCCATATTTGTTGCTTTTGTTGCTCAAATTATTTCGAGCAACAAATTAACAACAAAAAATCGACAAATCAAATACAACGTATGTAAAAAGAAACGCCCCTTAATAGGAGGCGTTAATCGTTCATTAATAGATGTTTATTTGACTTTATTAGCGGTTTATTTGTGCATTGTTTGACATTTGATTTCCTCGCTTCATTTGCCGACGCACTATTAAATGCCTGTTGACTATCAATAGTTTACGGCTTAAAAGATAGGAACTTCAAAAATTTACTTGTTTTTTCGCAAAAAATCGAAGATTTAACGATTTTTTTCATCGGTGCCCTCCGAACAGGGGGAAAAGAGGCAAAAACAGCCCTTTCGGGCCCCGACAGACCCCGTCGCAAAGATAGGGCATGTCGGGGTTTATTTCGCCAAAACGGGCTGTAAAATCGAGCATGGATTCACGGATATTTTCGGATTCCAAGTGAGGTATTTGGTGCTTTATTGGAGTGGCCGATGGGGATCGACTTTTATAACCGAATTACTTATAAGATTTGCATCCAAAAGAGAAAATGGCTGAAGCCTTTTGTCATGGCGCAGCCATCTCTTTTCTTCCCTTATTTTGACTTTACTTTAATGAACGTATATATGAATACGGGGATAAAGTAAAGTTGTGGCAATCCGTCGAACCATACCATCAGAAGAAAATCATATTTGGCCGGATCTCCTCAATCATCTTTTGCGGAACTTCGCATTCCCGGGCGATCTTCGGCCACATGGATGCCGCCTGGCAAACCTCGTCGATAATCCTTGCGGCATTCTTGATGTTGTTCTTGGCCGCGCATTCGAGCAGGTCGTCTTTGGTGATACCGCTGAATTTGCCGTTTATCGACATCTGGTGCGCCGAGGTCCACTGGCCGTCGGGATTGTAGGCGTAGCCCATGTCGTAGGCCGGAGAAAGGCGCCATTTTCCGCCTCTGTCCATCAGGAACGAGATGTTCTTCGTGTGATCGTCCTGGTTGCGCACCACGACATTGAACACCATTCTGCGGAACATCTCCTGCGCCTCCTTGTAGGTAAGCCGCAGCCCGCGCATCACGGCGAACGCCTGTTCGTAGGAGTAGGTCCTGAGAAGCCGGTAATCGAAGTGCGCGATACCGCAGAGTGTCTGCATGTGCACCTTTGCACCGTTTATCCGATCGAACCGCTTTGTCAGGAAATGAGCCCTCCCGTTCTCTTCGATCAGCGTGCATTCCGCCATATCGATGCCGCATTCCTTCACAAGACGTGAGAAGGAGTATTCCAGACGCCCGAAGTTCTCCGTCTCCCTGAATCCGGCCGTGGCGGATACGCCGTCCAGCTTGATGATGTGGTAGTCGAACCCGTCGGGAGCCTCGACCTGTCCCGAACGGATCTCTCCGGTGGCTTTGTTGTAGGCAATGATTGCCTTGGCACGTTGCCCGCCGGCAGAGATGCCGAGGCGCAGAATTTCTGCAATGGCAGCCTTTTTGTCGGAGCCGATGTTCACGTTGAAACTTGATTTGTCGGTAAGGGCTTCTCTGGCTACATCCACCAAAGAATCGACCTCTATCCGGATATCCGTATCGACTGCGTCGATGGCCGGCTCGAATTCAAGGGCTCCCATGCAGCGTTTGCCCAGAAAGCAAAGCGTCTCGATTGCATTGCCGCTGGTCCGGCCCGTCAAGGTCAGCCATTTCTCAAAAAGGGCCCGGCCGTATGTATCCGGCAGGGAGTCCGCCAGCATCCCGGGCAGGCCTTTGAAGGTCGTTTTGTCAAGTTCCCCGAAACTGTACACGCGCCCCTCCCTTACGGGCATCATCAGCGGTGAAGGCTCTATGCCCTGTCGCACAAAGTCCGGATCGTACTCGAACTGTGCGATTCCATATCTTTGGTCCCAACGTACCGAGCCTATGGGCTGGCCGTATAGATTGACCCGAGCTACATCTACCATTCCGATTTCTCCTTATTCTCTTTTGTGTAACCTTTGGATGCCCGCTTGCGCCTGGACTTGTTTGCTTTGCTGGCCAACTCGTAGTATTCGTTCGGACTCAACTGTTCCTCCTCGACGAGCGGGACGAAGACGTCTAGCTTGCCCAGGGTGCGCAGGACGCGGATTAGCGACTCGAAGTTCTTTACCTCCCCGTCTTCCATGCGCTTTATGGTGGAGATGGAAACACCGCTCTTGTCTGCCAGTTCGGCCTGCGACATGTTCTGCTTCAGGCGTACCGTTTTTATTTTGGCTGCAATCCTGTTGCAAAGCTCGGTGTCTGTTAGTATGTATATATTGTCTAACATTTCAAATTTAGCATCTGTTGTGACAAATATAAGGATAAAAGCTCAGAAATGAAATCTTATTAGAAATAATTTAGGCGGAGGCCAATTTATATGCCGTGAAACTTGTTGTTCGGTGTGTTTGGTTCGGAAATATCTTTTGCAGACAAAAGAAAAAATGGCTGGAGCCATTATAGCATGGCGCAGCCATCTCTTTTCTTCCCTTATTTTGACTTTGCTTTAATGAACGTATATATGAATACGGGGATAAGGTAAAGTTGATTTTTCTTTTGGTGAGAAAATAGGCCTTAAACATTGATGTTAAAATCAAAATATTCACTACCTTTACAATGAATATTATTTTGTTTTTTGCTTGATAAATATGAGTCTATGAATAATATATTAGCTTTTGATGTGTTAAATCCAAGCGAGGTAGCTTTACAGATTGCAACGAGAGTTAGAGCCCGTAGATTGGAATTGAACCTAACCCAGGAAGGCATGGCTGCAAGAGCCGGTCTTAAGTTCGCTACTTACCGCCGATTCGAACAGACGGGAGAAATCTCTTTGAAGGGGGTGCTTCAGATTGGATTTGCTTTGAATGCGTTATCAGAGTTTGATGCTCTCTTTGCACAAAAGCAATATCAATCATTGGATGATGTATTGAACGAACAAAATGTTACCCGCAAACGAGGAAAGAAAAATGAATAGCATCAAGCAGATAGAAGTAATATATAACAATCGGCAGGTCGGACGTTTGGCTCTGACGAAAGCAGGACTGTGTGCCTTCGAATATTCGGCAGAGTGGCTTAGTTCTGGTTTCTCTATTTCCCCTGTTGAACTGCCTTTGCGAAGCGGCGTTTTTATTGCCAAACCGCGTCCGTTTGAAGGTGGATTCGGAGTTTTCGATGATTGCCTGCCCGATGGATGGGGCCTTCTTATCCTGGACCGATACCTGCAACAAAAGGGGATCAATCCTCGCGCGCTTACTCTACTTGATCGTCTCGCATTGGTCGGGTCGTCGGGACGTGGAGCCCTGGAGTTCCGTCCGGATCATAGTGTCGTGACGCGACAGGATTATGCTGATTTTGAGAAGCTGGCTTTGGAGGCAGAACAGATATTGGATAGCGACGATTATATGGGTGAAGGCATTGAAGAGTTTCAGGATCGAGGTGGTTCTCCTGGAGGTGCGAGACCTAAAATATTCGTTCGTTATAGTGGTAGGGAGTGGTTGGTAAAATTTCGGGCCAAGCGAGATCCTCAAAGCATAGGAGTGGATGAATATCGATACTCGCTGCTTGCGAAAGAATGTGGCATTGAAATGCCCGAAACGAGACTCTTTGAGGACAAGTATTTCGGAGTGGAACGATTCGACCGTATGCCAAAAGGGAAATTGCATGTGGTTAGTGTCGCTGGCCTTATCAGTGCCGATTATCGGTTGCCCAGTATCGACTACAAGCATATTTTTCAAGTGTGCGCCGTGCTGACGCATAGTGTGGCCGAGTTGTGGAAAGTCTATCGACTGATGGTGTTCAATTATCTCATTGGCAACAAGGATGACCACGCTAAGAACTTCGCCTTTATTCATCGGGATGGCGATTGGCGTTTTGCTCCGGCCTATGACTTGTTGCCCAGCGATGGCATTAACGGTTTTCGCACGACTTCAATCAATGACAATATCGAACCGACGAAAGAAGATCTTTTGGCAGTGGCAGCAAAGGCTGGGTTGAATGAGCATGAGGCGGAGGTGATGTTTGATAGAATGGACACAATTGTCGGTCGAAAAGAAGATGTTGTTGCAAATCGTATGAAATAGTTACTTGACTATGTTTGGTATAATTCATAAATTTATAGTTGCATTGTTAGGAAAATTTAAAAATAAAAACACAATGGCAAATAATGAACAGTATCCTCGGTTTATTCCTGATAAACCAACCGGAGATGACGTTTTTGAAGGTCAATCTCAGACCAATCTTGCAAATAATATTTGTGAGTATATTCGTTCTAATGATTCTGCATCCTCTCGAGGACGGGGGCAGATGCCTAGGATAATTGGCTTGGAGGGGAAGTGGGGTTCTGGTAAATCTAATGTGGTCGAGAAGATAAAGAAAGATCTTGAAGGAGAAGGATATTATACTTTCACATATGATGCGTGGGGACATCAAGAAGATCTACAGCGTCGGTCTATTCTGGAGACACTTACTAATGCCCTTATAGAGGATAAGGTTCTGGAAGGAAAAGTTGAAATAAAAATGAGAAATGGGGAGTCTAACAAGGCGGAATGGAAGGACCAATTATCATTATTACTATCTAATAAAACAACCACAGTCACCAAGTCTCAGCCTCAGCTTTCTGGTTCGGCTATTTGGGGTATCTCATTAGTCGGATTATTTGCTATATCAACCACTATAATGGGACATATGATTGATATCACAGATGCGTCATTATCTCGATGCTGGATAATATTCATAGATATTCTTCCTATCATAATTGGAGGACTCGTGATAATCTGGTATTGTATAACTAGTAATTGGAAAAATGTATTTACGCTCTTAACACAAAAAGAAGACAATAAAGTTGATGAGCAATTTACATCCAGTGAAGAACCCTCTGTAATGGAGTTTAAGAATTGGATGCGTGCCATTTCGTCTCATCTTGGTAAAGCAAAGGGAAATAAGAAAAAGAAAGTTATAATTGTATTTGATAATATGGACAGACTGCCATCTGAAAAGGTGATGCAGCTTTGGTCTGCCATATATACATTTTTTGCGGGTAGTGATTTTGAAAATATATGGACTATTATTCCATATGATCATAAACACTTGTGTGAAGCAATTTATGAAAGCAGCAATAGTGAATTCAAAAATAAATTCAAACGTTTTATCAATAAGACATTCCCTGTCGTATATATAGTTCCGCAACCTGTAATAACTGACTACAATAGGTTATTCAACAAATACTTTGAGGATGCTTTTGGTAAAGGCGAGCATGATCAGAAACACATATGTCAGGTATTTATGCTGTTTCATGTTAATCCCAATCCCCGTACTGTAATATCATTTGTCAACGAACTTGTTGCTATGCACTTGCAGTGGCCTGCTACGGAATACAGATTACAAAATATAGCTCTATATGTCCTTAAAAAAGACGAACTCTTGTATGGAAACAATTCTTTAGAAGAGAATTTGCTAAGTGATGCATTGTTTAAAGATGTATCTTCCTTCTATCCAGACCAAGAGTCTGTTAGAACTCAACTATGTCAGTTTGCCTATGGCCTACACGATAAATCATTAGCCGGAGAGCTGCCTTTAAGAAGATTGCTATCCGCTGCTATCAAATCAGGTGATTCTTTGGCCAACTTTGTTGACAAGCCTCATTTTATATCCGTCTTGGTAGATATTCTTACAAAAGAAGTGACGGCAGAGTCACTGGATAAAGCCGTAAAAAGTTTGTCTACATTGGATATTAGTGGTTTGTCGGAAGAAGATAAAGAGGAAATTCAGAAGAAATGGGACATGTTGGCAAATATGAGATCTGAAGCTTCATGCGATAGAATGCAATTTGACGATGCTGTTGAAACAATCATATATCATGCGACTAGCTTGCGTGTGAGAAATATGTGTAAATCATATATTAAAACCATTCAAGGGTGTAAGGTTGAAACAGGTTCAGCCTACTTTATTGTCTTAAATAAACTGAAGACATGTTTGGATGATTCAGGCAAGGATGTTAAGTTTGAAGATGTTATAAAACCTATTAAGCTTGAGCCTAAACATTTTGTCGAGTTTGTGATTGCTGCTGGAAAGGAGTATAGTATATATAAAGTCAGTGCTGATAATGCGAGTCTCAACGAGTATGTATTCTCAGAAATAGAGAAAGGAGCAGAAAGGATAGATGAGTTTGTCGAACTGGTATATCAAGATACAACATACAACTTATCAAATTTAAGAACTAAAGTCTCTAACTATATAAAGGCTGAGTCTAATATTAAGGAGCCTAGAATTGTGTCTTATGTAAACAGACTGCTTGATAAAGGTGATGGTAGAATTACAACCCGCTTTACAAGTAGTTTTATCTCTCAGACTATTCAGAAAATAGATGCGACATCTGCCGCAGGTACAGAAAAACGAGGTGTTGAGGACTTATTAGCCATGTCTTTGGCTGATGGCCATGATATCGCTCATATAAGCGAAACAATAATACCTCGAATGGCCGGTTGTTTTGAAAAATATTTGGATTATAGCTCTCTGCTTAAGCAATCTGGGAGTCAAGCCTCTGCGTATAAGTTGCTGAATATTTACGTTATAAAAAATAAATTAGGAAAAACACCAGATGTTAAATATGCTGCTCAAAATATCAAGACAATTAAGCAGAATTTAAGTTTAGAATATTCTGAAATATTTCCACATTTTAATAGGTGGAAACCGGATTGGAATGATTCTGACGTAACGGCATATGCATCATATTGTTTGCAAGATTTGTTCGATACTTATAAAACATATCCTGGCCTATTTACAAATAGTATAATAAATTTAAGTGTAAGGGCATTAGAAAAGCAACCCAAAGGCTTTTTATATAGTCCCAATAACAGTCCTAATACTTATTGGAGCCAGTTTGTTCAATCGTTTTTAGGAACCAAGTTTTTGCCAGAACTAACGAATAATTTATATGAAGAACTGAAAAGCCTTTTAGAGCGTGTTATAACTGTAAGTAGGGTTGAATATCCAGACTTATTGAATAATTTATTGCTCGTAAGTAAAAGATCTGAGTTGCTTGAATATTTTAATAATAAGTTGGATTACTTTGCAAAGAACCAGTGCCAAATTAATGTATTTAAGGTCTTTGGTAAATTATTGCCAGATCTAGGGAATAGTATGGATGATCATACAGCGAGAGGGCTTATATCGAATTTTATTAAGCCTGTTGTGAATGATTCCGAATGTGCACAGATTATTGTTGCCAACAAAGATTTTTACTTAGGTGTAATGGCGCATTGCAAGGAGATGTCCCAGGATATTCTAAAAACCATGAAAACCAATGTCAATGTGAAAGATATTTATTCTACTATTATAGCAGATATTGACCGATTGATTATTTCTGATGGAGAGGAAAATAATGAGTAAAGAAATATTAACTATATAGTAGATACATGTATTAAACAATTTGGATATGGCAAGTGTAATAACAAATATATCGATTAAGAATATTAAAGGATATGGTGATCCTGCTACAAGTATTACTCTCGAATTGAAAACAAATAGGGTCAATATTATTTATGCTCCCAATGGGACAGGAAAGTCCTCTATTGTGGCAGCCTTCAGGTCTCTTAATAGAAATACATTATCTCCATTGAAAGATGATATGTACCATAAAGACGAGACTCTTTTGCCCGAATTGTCAATCATGATGGATGGTCGGACATATTCTGCAGATAAGGTATCAAACACCATTAATCCTGTTTTGGAGCCATATGTCATAAATAGTGGAACAATAGTTAACACAGTTAGACAAAATATTGGAGGAAAGTATACAAAAGTTAGTGGTTATTTAGATATTGAAAATATCGTTGTAATAAATAATATACCTCCAATTGTAAGACCCCATTATCGTATTACGGAAATAAGAACAGAATTTGGAAAAAATGGTAAAATATTGACAAGAAGAGATGATTTATTTGCCAATAATACAGCTTTTTGGAAGGCTTGTGAAGAAATAGGACCCAAATTAGATTTTTTCAGGAGGGCTCAATTTCGGCAGCAGCTTGTGGATAACATTAAAGTAGCAATACAAACTTTAGAGGGTACTACTGACTATATTAAAAATAACGTGCAAGATAATTGGTTTGAGGCTCTTGAGCGTAATCGGGTATTTGACGAAATTATGCAAGGACTTAATTTCTTTACTACGGGAATGAACAAACTAGATCGCTTTGATTTGTTTTATCAAGTTTTATATTTCTGGAGCCAAGCAAAACATGAAATAAAAAATGCGAACAAGAGAACTGCATATGAGGAACAGAGAGCCAGATTTGATGCTAATCTGGCTTTGTTGGATACTACCTGGAAGAATATTCGAAGTGTAGAAGAAGACAATGCTCTTGTTGTTCAGTTCCCTCATGCAGATGAAATATCGAATGGTCAGCGGGATATCTTGACTCTTGTTGTGGAGTTGTTAAAATTTAAATCGTTGATCCAATCCGATAAGAAATACATTCTACTTATTGATGAAGTGTTTGACTATCTTGATGACGCAAATACCATTACGGCTCAATATTTTCTTTCGGAGTTTCTTCAACGAGATAGAGAGAATTTGTTCTTGTGCATGTTCACGCACCTCAATCCTTTCACTTTTAGGAATTATATCTTTTCAGAGAAAAAGACTAATTATGTTTATCTTCAGCAAACTCAGCCAGTTGCAACAAAAGCAATGATGGCTTTTATCGCATTTCGTGAAGGTCTCGATCGGAAAGATGCAGAACAAGCGAGATTATATAATAGTTTATCTCATGATTTATTTCATTATAATCCGGTAGTAGCAGATTATAGTAGTCAAATTATGCCATATAAAAAGACTGCAGATTTAAATCAGAATTTTGGGAAAACAAGTGTATTACACCAAATATTGATGGACGAAGTGAACAAATATTTGAGAGGAGATCAGGTGTATGATCCATATGCAGTGGCTATGGCATTGAGGCTGCGTGTGGAGAAGATAATTTATAATCGGTTAAAGGATCAGCCTCAAAAGGATGCATTTATAAGTGAAAAGACAACTAAAAATAAATTTAAATTCGCAGAAGATAATGCAATAATAATACCAGATATCACTACTGTCCAAAGAAATTACCCCATAGGTTCAGTTGATCTGAATCGGAATCATTCATCGGACGTTTTGGTTTAATAAACAGTTCGCCTAAAGGCTTCCTCTCAAAGAGTACTTTGCCGACTACGGACGATAAAATATAAAGTTCCTGATCAATATGAAACATCTTTCTGGCAATGGCAAGCAGCAGGTAATCGCAGATGGCAATCCATATCTGCGAGTATACTGCATTCTGGCTGGTCCCGTAGAACGCCTTGATGTTCAGATGTTGCTTGATCCATTTGAAGAAACATTCCACTTGCCAACGTTCCCTATAAAGTTCAGCAATGGTCAGGTAGGAATGTGTGAAGTCATTGGTCAGGAACCGATAGACATTTCCCGTGGCATAATCCTCATACACAACCATACGGAGTGTATCCGGATACCATCGGGAGGTTTTCAGTCCCGTCAGCCTGATAGTGGAATCGCTAACAACTCCTGTACTTTTATCAACCGGATGCTCTTCTACCACCTCATACTTCATGTTGTCCTTGGCCCTGGTGACAAAGAAAGCCCGCTGGCGATGAAAGTGGAGGAACAACTGCTTGAAATCCACATATCCCTTGTCCATGAGGTAGTAATTACCAGGCTCCACGGGTACGAGGCTCATTGCTTTGGAGTCATGGACCGCGGCTTCCGTCAGATAAATAAATGTGGGAATCGTTCCCCGCAAATCCAGCAGAGTATGCATCTTTACACCACCTTTATCATGATGAAGTCTTGCCCATGGACAGAGTTGCAGGCAAAGTTTCATCGTACTGCTGTCGAAGGCATAGACGATTCCGTCCACGTCGAGTCTGGAAGGCTCATGGCGGTACAGGTATCTCGCTTGTGCAATCAATATCTGACCGAAGTCGTGATAGATGCGCCAGTCCTTGGTCCCGTTGATATGTGCCAAAGTCGAGCGTTGGATATATTTGATTCCGGACGAGTACAACTTGAAGGACAGGGCAACCAGCGTTGCATCAATGCTGCGCAGGCTATCCTGGCCGGTGAACTGGGCAAAACCCATCACCATGAACTGGTCTCTGCATTTGAACTCGATGGCATGTCGGTTGCCATTGTATCTCTTTACGCATTTGTCAAACTCATATCTCGGTATGAGCGACATTATCTGAGCGAATACGGTCTTTCCCTGATTCATGATTTCTATCTCTTGCAATACTATTTGCAAAAGTATAAAATCAAATCCCGGAAAAATTTTATTCGCGTAATGCATTAATATAAACTAATTTAAATCATGTCTGAGAAAATTTCTTTGGACAGTAGTGACCAGATATATTATATTTGGTTAATGCTATTCATAATGAAGCAGATCATCTGAAATATGATGCAACGACTCATGTATATTTCGAAAAATCGATGGTATACAAATTGCAGAACAACATTATTAAAGGAATAATAAAACAGATCTTTGAGTGGGAAAATAAAATATTGACAACGCAAGTCATTGATTAACTATTGACTCTATTGACTTGCGGTAATATTTCACGTGGGACAGTTTGGTGGATACATACTTTGATGCGGTATTAGATCTGTTAGGTAAGTTTGTATCATCGCCTATTATATCTTTAGGGATTCTATTTTGTGCCTATTGGGTACTACGAATGATTTTATGTATATTACAAGTTTACTTGTAGCATTGAAGAGACCTATATGTTCAAACTAATATCCCAAACGATCTGTTCCTAAATATTTATTGAATATATAATCAATAAGAAAGATGTCCTTTTCGAACTCATGCCGTAACATTTGCCTCCTTTGCTCTTCAGATATGCCTTCTATTTTTGTCCATCCGCGAGGAAATCCTAATTCATATTCTATATCTTCCAACGTTTTCTTTTTTGAAGCAATGATATAGTCAAAGTGAAGAACCGGATCAATAATATATCCGAACTTTTGAAAGCACTCTCTGGTTATTTGCAAAAGAGTGATCATGTATTGGCGGCAGACTTTGACAATCTCCTCCTTGGGTATTTTAAGTTGCTTTTTCCCTGGAATTGTATCGAAAAACAAAGCTTGTTGAGATGATGAAAAAAATAATGGAGAATAAATTGCGTACCCACCTACGGGCACACAATTCAAATGTACATAGTAGAGAGGGGGAGAAATAAGGATAAACGGCAATAAAACAGTAACTTATAAGGGAACGACAAAATTTCGGCGCGAAATTCAAATGTGCATTTGCTTTAATTTAGCTTTAATTCGGAGCGGCTATTTGGGGTGGTAGGTTTAATTCGATTTGAATTGTACCCTCAAATTCGGGCAAAACGGGGCGGTTTACGCCCCTTTTTTATGTCTGAACAGCTCTATATACCAATGCAAGCGTGATTTGCGGCGTAGAGGCTTGAATGAACGAAAAGCCGTTGAGGATGCTTGAACGCCATTTAATCGGCGTTTGAAATGCGGAGCAATCCTCCATGTTTGTACATTTGAATTTGTGGTAAAAACATGAAAAGTGCTTGACGGGGGGACACACGGGGGGACATTACAGGGGACAAAATAAACAGATAAAAACCCCTATCGGGACAAAAACAGCATTAAAAAAGCGGCTTTTTTAGAGATAAGTCCCCCTATAATGTCATAAATAATAGGGGTAATTTTCTACTATTTTAGAGTGCAATGCCTTGATTGTGAATGTTATATATATGTGAATGGCGTAAATTTGTGTCTTAAAATAACTTTTTAGCACATCCCAATACCTGCCACACCCCTGTAATGATACTCTTGGGAATTTCAGAACTATCATAGTTTTTATTGATAGGCTCCAATATGATATTGTCAGGATTTTCAGCTTTTCGCACGCGTTTTACCGTCCTCCATTCTTCGGTCATAATACCGTAGATTTCACCATATAAAATATAAGTGCGCCAGTCCTTTACTTTTTTCAAGGCAATCATGTCTCCATGGCTGATCAATGGTTCCATCGAGTGCCCTGTAATGTTAGCCCAACTATCGGCTTTATTATATTGAGGTATATTAATATAACCAGCAGGAACTGAAGTCTGGTCATTTACCATTATTTCAAAGCCTCCGCAGAAATCAACATCATAGTACGGTACACCAACAGACTGGTCAAGTACCTGAATAGCGGGTCTAAGGGCTGTTTGGTCTATAATCATTGCCCCCTTACCTGTTAAGAGCCAATTGGGGTTAATATCTTGGTAAATATTAAGAATATTTTCTAATACAGATGATCCGATGCTTTTATTTTCTTTAACTGCTTTAGATATACTCCCTCGTGACGCACCAATCGAGTTTTCAAAGGCATAATAGCTTATACCCTTATGTTCAATGTATTCCCGAAGCCTATCTGTTACCATAAGAAAAAAATCTTATATATTCGTTGCATATAAGAAAATAGTCTTATATATTTGCAAAGTGGTTCCAATGCGACCACGCAACAAAGATAGGAAAATAACCAAGTATATCAAGGTGGTAATATTATGACAAAACAAATCCTTTTACCGACATCCGTGTTCAGGGAGTTGTACCAGACTTTCAAAGTTCACAGAGGTGTCCTCGGGCGGGCATTGAAGTATGAGCGCAACAGCAAGCGAGATCAGATGCTCCGCGCAGCCGCACTCGAGCGCGGCGGGTTAATCTATACCGGCGAGCATGCGCCAGCCGACTTTTGTCCAGCGGCGGAGACCCGTTTCGACCATGTGCGCGGCATGCTGTATCAGACATTGGGCAACCGCGTTGAGCTGCAGGTAAACATGGATACCAACGTCGCGACAATCGTCATCGACGGCGAGGTGATGGCGACATTCGACGACATGACGATCGACACGTGGGGTGATGTGCTTTACTCTCTGCAGAAGATTTACAACCAATTAAATGCGTAATGCCATGAACGAAAAGCAGGAATTATACAATCTCGTTGCTGAAAACATAAAGCGCGATATGGTGGAGATAATCTCTCGGATCGAACGATTTACAGAGTTGGTAAGTGCTGGTATCACAACATCATCGGATCAAGAAATCCACGCCACAGCTCGCCATTTGCGCGGAGCGGCTGAACGGCTGAATTTTGAATTAAACAAGCGATAAGATTATGAAAAGTCAACGAGCAATCGAATTTATCGAAGATCGCAAAGCCCCAGTTTGTCATTTCCCCGAGGAGGAATATGTTGTTAGCGATCTTGATGCAGAGCAGGCTGTTGATTTGGCAGAAGAGGATGCGGCGGTAGTACAACTCGAGAAAGACAAAAAGGATCTCGGTTTTCTTGTGGAAATGCAGCAAACTCTTGACAATGGCAATTTGCAAGGTGTGAAAGAAATGATTTCGGACTGGATCAGTGAATTACAACATAAAATTTCCAAAATGGAATAATCCCTAATGGCATACACCGGGGTTCGAGTCCCCGGTGGGAGCAAGATAAAAACAGTATCATGGAGTACTACAACAACATATTATGTGCGACCTGCGAGGATTTGAAAGCGATTGTCAATTATGATACGCTTAAAAAAATGGTGTCTCGCGGAAAAGCCGAGCGGGTTCGCCGACCAAGTGCGGAACAGCCTGCTCTGTATGCTGTCGACAGTCTCCCTTTGAAATACAAAACGGAAGTTTACCGCCGCTATCCGGATTTGAAGGTACAAGCGGAAAGCAAGCCGTTTGTAGAGAGCATCGAGCCGGACGGAGCTGCGCTGCATTTTTATCAGTCCTATCAATTGCCCGACGGTAGATTTCTGCCTACGGAGAAGCAAAACGAATACGCCAACAATGCCGCGATTTTGAATGCGTTCCGAACGATATTGGAACGGTCGGACAGTCAGCATCGCAAGCAAAGCAAACGGTGTATCGGCAAGACGGAATTTTGGCGCAAGGCGGCGCAAGCGTTGCCGCGTATCGCGGACACGTTCCCGCATTCGCTGCCGGAGAACCCGCGTCGGCTGCAGGAGAAATACAACCAGTATCAACGCGAGGGGTATTCGGTTTTGATTACGGGCAAGTACGGAACCCGGAACGCAGCCAAGGTCAAGAACGATGTACAGGAGAGTCTCATTATACGGCTTATTGCCGACCCGCGAAACCTCGACAACTCGCAAATCGCAAGCATTTACAACCTGCTGGCAGAAGCGCAGGGCTGGGACACTATCACCCCGGCGGCGATTGCCGTTTGGCGTAACAAATATGACCTTGTGACAGCAGGCGGACGTCTCGGAGAAACACGCTTCCGTAACCAAAAGAGCATGCAGGTGAAACGATCCCGCCCGACATTGCCGCTCTTGTACTGGACGATGGACGGCTGGACAGCGGAACTGCTCTATCAAAAGACGGAAACCCGCAACGGACGAACGACTACGACCTACACGAACCGTCTCACAATCGTAATTGTCCTCGACCCTTGCCTCAATTATCCGGTCGGATATGCAATCGGAGAGCGTGAGACGCCCGAACTCATCAAGGCAGCCCTCCGGAACGCGGCGAACCACACCTCCGAACTTTTCGGACGGCGTTACCGCGTCAACCAGTTGCAGAGCGACAACTACGGGAGAGGCAACCTCACCCCGATTTATCAAGTCATGGGCGACAAATACACCCCGGCACGGGCACATAATGCAAAGTCAAAGGTCATAGAGCCGTTTTTCGGGTATTTCAACAAAAAATACTGCCAAGTGTGCTTAAACTGGTCGGGGTTCGGTATCACATCGAACAAGAACCTGCAACCGAACAGCGAGTTTCTGAACAAGCACCGCCATAGTTTCCCTACCGAGGAGGAGTGCCGCCAGCAGCTCGCAGGTTTTATCGAGAAAGAGCGTGCTGAGAAACGTGCGGAGTATGTGCGCTTGTTCGCAGATCTGCCCGAAGAACGCAGGCTGCCTCTTTCCGATGAGCAGTACCTGCTCACTTTTGGAGCGACAACGGGTTTCCGCAATGCAATCGAGGGGACGGGACTGCGCCCGACAATCGGCGGAATCAAGCGCGACTATGACTGTTTCGACCCCAAATTTAGAGAGTATGCACATGTGCGCTGGGAGGTCAAGTTTGACCCGGATAACCTCGATCATGTGCTCGCGGTGAATGAGGACGGCTCTCTGCGCTTCATGCTCGAACGCAAGCACGTGCAGCCTATGGCTCTCGCCGACCGCCGCGAAGGGGATGCAGAACAGCTTGTTCGAGTACAGGAGTTCAACAAACGGCTCGAGGGCAGCATTACCGAACGTCTGGCTCATGCCAGCGACAAGGTCGAGCAATTATTCAACGACAACCCGCAGCTTGACGTCGCAACGCGTCTGTTGCTGTGCGACAGCCGCGGGCAGAACAAGAAATACAAGCAGACACGCCGCCTCCAAGCCCATGAGGTGGAATGCATCGATGCAATCGAGGTCGCGACTGTTAAACCCTCCATACCGCAAATGGATGACGAGGACACATTGAATTTATACTAATACGAAATAGAGTTAATCATGAAAGCGACGGAAAAGGAACAAATCAAAACCAAACTCGCGGAATATTGCGAGACCAAGGGCGGGCAAAACAAAGCCGCCAACTCCATGCGCAGTGTCAGTGCCGCGACAATTTCCCAAGTGCTCAATAACAATTGGGAACTTATCAGCGACGAGATGTGGCGCACGATAGCCTCGCAAATAGGTTATGACCCGCGGGCGTGGGTGGTCGTGGAGACGCGCGGCTACAAACGCATGTACAGGTTGTTACGAGATGCGCAGGACAACTCTCTCGTATTTGCTGTGACCGGCGACGCCGGTTGTGGAAAAAGCGAAGCAATCAAAAGTTATGCGGCCAGTAATCGCAACGTGTATAACCTCTCGTGCTCAGAGTATTGGAACCGCAAGCATTTCATGACCGAATTACTGCAATGTATGGGTATCGATTCGACTGGTTGCACGGTTCCGGAAATGATGTCCGACATCATTCTCGCCCTCAAAAAGAAAGAGACCCCGCTTGTGGTGCTGGATGAGGCGGACAAACTGAGCGACCAAGTGCTCTACTTTTTCATCAGCCTTTATAATAAGCTCGAAGATCACGTTGGAATCATGCTTTGCGCTACGGACTACCTCGAAAAGCGCATCAAAAAGGGCGTGCGCATGAATCGGAAAGGTTACAAGGAGATTTACAGCCGTGTCGGGCGCAAGTTCATCCCGATACAGGTCGTAAACAGCGAAGACGTGGCTGCTGTCTGTATCGCCAACGGCGTGGACGACCCGGCGACAATCAACGAGATCATTGATGACTGTGAAAGCGATTTGCGCCGGGTAAAACGCAAGGTTCACGCGATTAAACAGCGTTCAACCACCAAATAAACGACGTTCAAATGGCAAAGGCGATAAGCAATAGAAATGTCCTTGACGCGAAATTCGATATTGCCGACTTTTCGGGCAAGTGGCTCGAGGCCTTCGGCAAGCCGGAACTGCGCGGCGCGTGGATCATCTACGGCGAAAGCGGTAGCGGTAAGACGCACTTTGCCCTGCAGCTGCTCAAATATCTGTCCGGCTTTGTCAATCGCGCAGCATACGACACGCTGGAGCAGGGATTGTCGCTGTCGTTTCAGAACGCATGGAAAGACGTCGCGATGCAGGAGGTCGGCTCCCGCGTCATCGTGTTGGCTAAAGAACCTATCACAGAACTGCGCGAACGCCTCCGGAAACGAAAAAGCCCCGATGTTGTGGTTATCGACTCAATTACGGCTTTGGTAGGATTCAACCGGGCGTCGTTCATGGAACTGATAAACGAGTTCCCCGACAAGCTATTCATTTTCGTTGCGCACGAGGACAACAACAAGCCATATCCGGCAATTGCGCAGCATGTGCGCAAGTTGTCGGAGGTAAAAATCCGGGTCGAGGGTTACAAGGCATTTATCACGACACGATTTCAAGGAAACAACGGCGAGGGCGGCGCAGACTTCGTAATATGGGAACAAGGTGCGCAGGAGTATTGGATTGATAAACTTTAATGCATAACAGTATGTGTACAATGGATAAAATACACAACGGGTTGCTTCGTAAATTTCACGCTCTTTGCTCTCGGCTGGGGCTGACGGAGGCGGAAAAACGGGCTATCATAGAGAGTTTCGGCGTCGAAAGCAGTGCGGACATCGACACGCACGACCTTATCGACATTTGCGCCTCGCTCTCCAAGCAATTAGAGGGCGACAAAGGCGACGAAATGGATAAACTGCGCAAGCGGGCAATGGCCGCGGTCGGCGGCTACCTGCGCAAGATCGGTCGTGAAAGCAATGCAGAAATCATCAAGGGTATTGCCTGCCGTGCTACGGGATACCAATCGTTTAACAAGATACCTGCCGAGCGACTGCGGAATGTGTATCACGCTTTCCGGAACAAGCAGAAAGACATTGACTCGGTGGAACGTATCGCAATAGAATATCTGGCACAGAACTACTACACAGCGGGGTCGTCCGCATTACCGAACTGACGAATTTATTCACCTTTTAAAATATTACATATGAGTTCAAACAACAATTCATCGAGTGCAGGTATAGGCTTTTGGGGCTTGTTAACAATCGCTTTTATCGTGCTGAGACTGACAAAAACGATTGCGTGGTCGTGGTGGTGGGTGCTTGCTCCCATTTGGATTCCGGCTGCAATCGCAATCATCGCCTTTGTGGTTCTCGTCATCCGTAAGATAGTGTTAAACTATAAGAGGAGGGCAAAGTGATGAAGTGTTACATCAGCGGTAAAATATCGGGGCTGCTTCCCGAGCAGGTGACGGCCAAATTCCGGCAGGCGGAACAGCAAATCCGGGCGTTCGGGCATGAGCCTGTCAATCCGCTCGACAACGGAGTAGATAAAGAGGCGAGCTGGAACGAACATTTCGTTGCAGACGTCGCGCTGCTGCTCGAATGCGATGCGATCTATCTACTCAAAGATTGGGAGGCAAGTAAAGGGGCGCGCATCGAGGCGACTATTGCCGAAGAGTGCGGCTTGGAGATTATCTTCCAACCGCAATATGCTATTTTTTAAATTGTGATGAGTATGGATGTCAGATTTGAAAGAAGCACGACACCGACTGATGAGTGGTATACTCCGCAAGAGATTATAGATGCGTTGGGACGGTTCGATTTAGACCCTTGCGCACCTGTGTCGCCGCTATGGGAAACAGCTGATGTCATGTATAACAAAAATGACAACGGTTTGACAAAGGACTGGTTCGGACGTGTCTGGCTCAATCCTCCGTATTCGCGGCCACTAATCGAACTTTTCGTCCGTCGGCTGGCAGAGCATGGTGACGGCATCGCCTTGCTGTTCAATCGTTGCGATAATAAACTGTTTCAAGACATTGTATTTGAACAAGCGACGGCATTAAAATTCTTAAGAAACAGGATCCGGTTTTTCCGCCCGGACGGAACGCGTGGGGGCAGTCCGGGATGTGGAAGTGTCTTCGTTGCGTTCGGAGAACACAATGCAGAGGTGTTATCAGTATGCAATATTCCGGGGAAATACATAAGACTCAGTTGAGTTATTAACCTTTTAACAAATAATTGCGAATGAGTGAGCGCAGACATAGGCCGACTACGTCAATGATTATTACCAGCATTTAGATAACGACTAAACAGTATTTAATCACTTTTTAATAGACAGCCAAATGGAAAATGTAACGATGACAGCGGAAGAACGCCGGGAGTTCGAGGCGTACCGCGCAGAAAAGCAAAAGAAAGAGGCGGCAGAACGACGCAAGCAGCAGCGCACTGATTATGCCGCTATGGTGGACGATGAAGTCCGCACGACTTTACCCGTTCTTCGGGAGTTAAGCGAGCAAATCAAGACGGTAAAAAACACCGTTTTCAGCAACTTCGATGCAATCCTGAAAATGAAGTCGGAGGTGCTGGGGCTGACGAAAGACGACCAGCGCAGCCACACGTTTACCACCAGCGACAGCAAATTTCGCCTGACGTTGGGCGTTAATACTGTTGACGGCTACCGCGATACAGTGGAGGACGGCATCGCTATGGTCAAGAACTACATTCAAAGCCTTGCCAAAGACGAGACGAGCAAAGCTCTTGTAAATGCCGTGTTGCGCCTGCTTTCCCGTGACGGTCAGGGTAACATCAAGGCCAGCCGCGTGTTGCAGCTTCGCAAAATGGCCGCAGAAACGGGCGACGAGCGTTTCATTGAGGGCGTGCAAATCATCGAGGAGAGCTACCAGCCTGCCCCAACGAAAAAGTACATCCGTGCCGAGTACAAGAACGACAAAGGCGCATGGGTGAACATCCCTCTAGGCATGACTGACGTAGAATAAAAAAGCCGCGCCGACTTCATCTGCTAAACACAGCGAGCCAGCGCAGGAGCCTTGATGCAAAAGGGCTTTTGCAAAGGTAGCAATTTTAAGCAGATGGAGAAAAGAAAGCACCACGAAAGTACTATAGAACGCGTAAGGATGGTTAGAGCCATTACGGCGCAGTACTATGAAAGCGGCAATCAGGCGCGGTGTTACAAGGCTGTATGGCGGCAGCATATTTTCCCGAAATTCAAAATCTGCTACCGCACCTACTTGAACTATTTAGGTATGCCGACCACAATACCGTCTTTCCAATCATCACAACTGTCTCTTTTTGACGTAAAGAATGAAAGCCCCGCATGACAATTGCGAGGCTTTCTGTTTTGTAAATCGTCTTTAAATAGTTAAGTTTGTGACAATAAATAATACAATACACTATGAAGATTTTTGCTATAAGTTGCCTCATTTCTTTGTTCTCTATCCAATTGTGTACTGCGCAAGAGTTGGATAGTTATTTTATGTGCCACACAAAAGAGGATGTAGTGGTGATGTTAGATAGCTTATTGTCGAAAGGAACTCGTCATTACGAATTGAAAGATATTCGTAAGCAAAATAACGATCATACTATAATTTACTCGTATAAAGGGTTTAAGCAGGGGGATGCAGACAGTGTCAAATTAGTGGCGGTCGTAAATTTTTTCATGCAGGACGCCAATCCTGCATTGGAAATAGAGGGAATGCCGGTGTATGTGGTAGATGACATTTATGGCGTATATCTGGATTTGTTCCCGATTTATCAACTTGCCGATACTGAAGCTACAATAGAGGAAACTTCGAAATATGGCGCAGACAAACGTGTGACAAATTCCAGCAGAACTGTGTATTATAGTCTAAGGCAACGTAGCGGGAAAAACGAATGGCATTTCCGACGTTTTTAACAGTATTCCTCAGCAGCGCACATTTAAAGAAGCAATTTGCGCCGGTGTCGTTTGAGTAGCAGCTGTAATGTCCTGCACACTGGTAACGTACCGCTCTACGCTCTCCATCAGTTCGGCATGGTCATGGTTGGTGGCCGAGGTCGTCAGCTGGAAGCCTGCGAAGTTCTCGCCGCGCAGTCCCTGCATGGCAGCGTTCATTCTGTCTATTAGGTCGAGGAACTCCAGTGCATCAGGCATCTTCGGATCGGCATGCCCGTGAGTGACAACGGCGCGCGTCACCAGATGCAGACGCACGGCGACATCCCCGCGACGGCAACCGTTGTTCTGTTGCCGCCATTCGATTTGCTCGAACTCTACGAACACGGCAGGTAATGGCCATACCGCACCGCCGCTCAGTGTGGCGACGTTGTTGTTCCACAGATCGATGAACTGAATATCCGGTACGCGCTCTGCGAGCCTCGTACAGATGGCTTGGAAAATCTGTTTCCTCATTTCTTGATGAATTTAACAAGTTGCCTATCAAAGTTTGAGACGTTATCCGCAATTACCCCCTTGATAATCTCCTGCGTCCGTTTGCCGTCGCCTACGAACTGGCGTTGCGGCATGGTGAATTTACGCGAGTGCGCACGAACAGTGTACTGCTTGCCCTTGCGGCTGGTGCGGGTATGCTGGCGCACATGTTTTGTTCCCGTGCCGCCTTCGTTGTGGATAGCCGCGTAAGGTACGGCAGATGAAAAACGCACGCCGTTTACTTTTACCTCGGCCTTTACACTGCGCCGCATTGTCCCAGTCACCATCAGCAGCGAGCCTTTGGCGTCCGGATTTGCGCGACGTTTCCATTTTTTCGTGAAAAAGGCTTTGCGATCGAAATTCTTATCGAACTCGTCGGCCAGCTCCGTGCGCATATCTTTCAGAATATTGCGTTTTAGTTGTTCGCCGTCCATCATTTATGTCTGTTTTATAGTTAAGCGAAAAATAATGCGTATATTTGCCAATATGAAGAATGTTCCGCAAATAGTCAAAGATGCTGCTCATGATTTGATCATCATGTACGGCGATACAATCGACTACCTCGGCAAGTACGAGGGGGCGGATGCTTATATGTACCATTTTCCAGAAGACAGTTGCACCGGTTATCCGTTTGTTTATCTTGTAAAAGACGGGAAAGTTGACATAGTAACAGAAAGTCCTGCATTGTATATTATCGACTTATTTGTTAAAGATGTCGATGAATCCGACGTTGAATAACTTGTTGTCAATTCGCATTATCCCACGGCACATATGATTTTTAGTTGCCCCCTCGTTTGCAAGATATTCGAGGTTCTTCCATTCGTAACCTGACCCCTCGGAATTGTCCGCCTGCGGTTCGATGTACCGCAATGTGCCATCGGCAAATCGTTGTAATATGGTAGCGTGTCCGCCGCCGCCTTTCCATCCGATTGACAATTCATATACGCCGACTTCCTTGCATACTTCATCAAAGAACTGCAAATACCGTTTGGGCGTTACTTTCTGGTAGCCTTTCTCCGCCAGCCATCCGTTCAGGCTGGTATGTTGCGCGGGCGTTCCGTCTGTATTTTTCCATACTTCCCAACATTGCATACCGCGACTCAGGTATTCCAATTTTGAGCCGTGTGTGTTAGGTTTTGCTGTTACATTGAATCCCATCAAACGCAACGCATAGGCAGGTGCGCATGTCTGACAGTTTATGCCGTTAGGCTCATCCCTTTTCCTATCGTATGCGGGATTGAGTTTGTAACGTGCATATTTGTCCCTATATATGCCTGTTTCATCAAGAAGGTATTTAGGTACATAGTCTGGATTCGCGTTTTGTTTGTCGGCTTCCTCTATTGTCATGGGCTTTCCAACCGTGATGCCCAAAGCCTGCTCCAACACGTAATTGTTTGCGGCGATAGCATCTTTTTCCATGTCTGTGAGGGTATCAGGCAACTGCTCCCGCAATGTTCCGATGCGTTTCTCCCTGATAGCTTCCTGAGTCACCTGTTCGATGACCTGCTTTGCCTCCTTGCTGGCCTTGTAATAAGGGTGCTTCGGGGGGAATAGTTGCAGCGATTTGCCCGCATTATATCGGAAAATCGCCCGTTTTGCTCCCTCGGTGCATTCATTTCCGCGCTGCATAGCCAGTTCGGGGTCGGACGGCGTGTATTTATTTTTGCGCACCTGTACCGCCGTACAGCGGCAGTTCCAGCCGTTCGGCGGCAAAAACAATTCCCAGAACGGATCGGACGGCGGCAGTGTCGTACCGTTGAGCGCGGCGTGTTCCTCGCGTACCTTATCGTCGCCGGCGGTGCGGTACTGCAGATAATAACGGTCGCCGTCCTGCTCGAAGTCGTGCCATTTTGCCGCCATCTGCGCCGCCCCGACAGCATGATTGTATTCCGCGTACAGGTAGTTGTGGTTGTACTGCGCGTTTATCTTCTTTACGTCCGTCAGGAAGTCGTTGAACGGCTTAATGTCGCCCTTTTCCGTCAGCATCGACAGCCCCACTTCGCGCAAGGCGTGGAACGTCTTGAAGCCAGAAAAGACAAAGGCGTTGTTTTCGAGAGCGTAGCGGAGTGTTTCGGGTACTTCATGCGGCAGGCCGTTGCCGATGGCCGTTTCAAGCACACGCACAGTTTCTTCGATGATAGCCTGCGCTTCGGGGGTTGTCAGCTGCGCGAGGTCGAAGCCTCCGTTTTCATAGATGAGTTTTGCCGCATCCTCCATCCTCGTATCATCGAACGCGAACTGCGTCTCGTCTTTCGCCAGCGTCAGCAGGTCATGCCCGTATAGCGAGCACAATGCGTTGTTGAATGCCTTGTAGTCACTTCGCAGCCCCACTTTCTCGGTGGGGCTTACTCGAAAAAAGCGTCAGGCTGTGTTTTGGGTTGGCGCACGCCCGTTATGGGGATATTGTAGTTATCGATGAAATACTGCGGGTCTATCTCGTAGTATTCCAACAGCAGGCGTTCTTCCTCGCGTCGTTCAGCAGGGCTGAACGATGCCGCATCATCCCATTGAAATGAAAGCCCCTGCACGGGGAAACCGTGCCGCGCCATGAGTGGCAGCAGCTTATCGTTTACGACATTCGCCACCATCTTTGCATCGGCCTTGATGACATCCTCGAAAATTTCGAGGTGCGTTTCCGACTGCGAAAGGGACGACCCGCTGTCAATGGTCATTGTCTGCATCAGTACGCCTTTCGACAGTTCGCTGTTGCATCTGTCCACGCGCCTGTCGTAGACGTTGTAAGCATCGCCGCGACTGCTTTCCTTGATTTCGATGTCCGTTCCTTCGGGGAATAATGCCCAGAACGCCGCGCCCATCTTATCGAGCGACCCTTCTATGCGTCGGCGTTCAGCTTCATCGGTTGTATTGGTACGCGCCACGCGCATGGGCGCGCCGAATATCTCTCCGAACATGTCCCAAAACGCGAGCATGTTTTTCTTGCTTATGCAGGACGGCGCGCATTTTAGTAGTAGCCCCAAGTCTTTGGGCGTACCCACTTCGATACACCACAGGGCGAAATCGCCCTCGCGATACGGTATTCCCGTGCGCCAGTCCGCGGCAGGTTCGGGCGTGATAACGCCGTATTCAGGGCATACATGCTTGCGCGGTACGAGTTCCATGCCCTCGAAACGCATTCCGTTTTCATCCGACACAATGTCGCCCAGCTGTATGAGGCTGTGCCCCCAGAAGCGACTGTCCAGCACAAGGTCGCAGAAGTTATTGAACCACTCTTTTTGCAGCAATTTGGTACCCTCCGGATTCTCTTTGCCGTCTTTGCCCACCAGCCGGAAATCCTTTTGCAGTGTCTTTCCTTTTCGTTGACCGATACAACCCGTCAGGTGCAAATCTACGAGGCAGTCGGTATAGATGTCGTACAGGCGTGCACGGTTGGGGTTGTCTATGCTAATGGCGGCCTGCCATGCCTGCCGCCATGTCGCAATATCTTTCTTTGTCAGGCTGTCGGTCTGCTGCATGAGCTGTGCGGTAAGTTTAAGTCCCTGCCTGCTTTTGGCAAAGCGCACGAGCCTGTCCACTTCCGCATCGGTATAGCTGCGGCGGGCGAAAGTCTGCTTTAAGTTGTTGATAAAATCCATTTAACTGCTGTTTGAATACCGTTTAATAATCGTATCTGTTAGGCGGCATCGAGCCGTAACGGACGGGGTTGTGAGCATCCGTTTCCCCGTCGCCGTCCGTATAAGTCGGCAGGTCGGGCGATGCTTTGGAATTCTGCACGTCGCGCAGCCATTTCACTGAATCGTTGTAGAGGCATTCTCGACGTTCGTGTCCCATGTTCTGTGGTAGGCGGTGAATCATCAGCCACAGCGTGATGTTCACCATGCACTGCACGAGCATGGCATTGCGTGCCTCTCCCTCCGCAGCGAAAGCCTGCTGCATGTCGTACCGGTGTCGGGTGTAGCTGCATATCTGTTCCATTGCCGCCCGTTCCGCCGTGAGGCGTTCGGCCTCAGCAGCGCATACCTGCTCGAACTCGAAGCTGTCGCATACGCTTTTGTAGTCGTCGATTGTCAGGAACATGGCATCTGTTTTTTTGAGTTGTCGGGAATGGCGACGTACAGTGCACATTTTTCGGTCTTTTCGGCTGTAAACCCCTTTGCGAAACGGTGCTGCCGTATCAGCTTTTTAATGCCCTGCATGGAAACCACGACAGGCTTTCCGCCGAACACCAGCACGAGGAACTTTTTACCGTACAGCGTTGCGTCGTGTTGTGCCTTTTTCTTGGCTCTTTTGAGCCTCCAGTCGAAAACAAGGGCTTTGAAATACTTTCTTACCATGATACATTTTTTGCGTTGTTCCGCCTGCCGAACGACGGAGTAAATCTACTTATGCGGGTGTCGCGTTGCAGGAACCATATCGCGCCCTCGTCGGCATCGGGCGCGTCATCGTGGCCGCGCATTCCCTTTTCAAATGCAAGTGTCTGTTCTATTCCCGCCTGCATGTCGGGGTCATCCTTTTCCGCCTCGTTGTAGGTGACGAAACCGCGCTCCCACAGCGGGCTAATAGCCTCGATGCGCTGGAATTTTTCGGGCTTTTTGCGTTTATCCGCACTGATTGGCAGCTGGTAGCCCCGCAGTTCACCCTCGCGCCGGAACTCATCGAGGATGGTATCCTGCATGAAATTGGCCTCCATGTACCACTTTATGGCTATGCCCTGCCGGATACTCCATTCGTACAGATCATAGAGCCAGCGTACCATTTCGGCCACGCTGCACTGGCGGACGAACGCCTTGATGTGCCAAAGCTGTGAACCTGCCTTTCCCCATAGCTTCGCGGCCTTGTAGTCGTTTTTTGTCGTTCCCTTGAACGAGGGGTCGATGTAGAGTACCAGTTCGTCGAACTTTTTAAGGTCGGGCAGCCTGCCCCATTTTATCCAGTCGTTGCGGAATACCGCGCCCTCGGTGATGGGGTTGTTCATGTACTCTTTCTGAAACGAGCGGTAGCCTTGGAATCTCTCGATAGCTTTCACCTCCTCCGCCGTCCACTTGGCCGCCCATGATACATTGCCGTTCTTGTCCCAGATGTTCACCTGTGATACGTGCACCTCGTCGATAGCGCAGAAGTTCGCCAGCACGCTGTTCTTTGAAATGAGGTTGCCCACCATGATAAAGCGTCCGCGCCCGCCGTCCAATGCGCCGAACAGAGCCTCTTTCACCCAATTCGTAAGACGTGTGACGCGTGCGGGACTTTCGCAGAGTTCGTCATCGTCGAGGTCGTCGATTACGATATAGTCTGGGCGGTGTGAGCGGTAGCGCAGACCGCGTGGCGACTGCCCGCGGCCACGGGCAAAGAATGCCACGCCATCCTTTGTCACGAACTCGCCTTCTTCCCACGATCCGTTGTTGTACTGCTGCCCGAAGTCATGAATGTACCGCTGGTTGTATTGCAGTTCGGCCTGTATATCGGCCAGCAGGGTGCAGGCGTTTTCCTCACTCTTTCCGACCAGAACCATGACGTTAATCTGTCGTATTTCCTGACATTTGAGCCACAGCGGTATGAAAATATCCAGATGGGTGGACTTGGCCGCACCGCGATGCCACTTGAACGCCGCTTTCAGGTTGCGTTCGTTCAGCACCTTGTTCGCTGCCTTGATGTGGAACGGCGCGCAGGGCGTTTGCTTTCCCGTTTCGGGATTGACAGTGTAGTGCGGGAAATAATACTCTACGAAAGCGGCATAATCGGCACGCACACGCTTGATGCGCGCAAGCCTTTCGCGTACCGTTTCCGCAGTGTTCACAACCGTGGCCTGCTGCACTGTCTCGCAGTGTTTCTGCCACCTTTCTACCGCTTCCTTTAATTCCGCTTTCGATGCCATAAGCTACTGGTTGAATTTGTTTTGCAACAATTCATTAATATACAAGTCGTGATACTTGTTGATGGTCTTGAGCAGTTCTGGCGTAATCTCGTCGTCGAACGACATGCGGAACTGCATCCACTTGCTGAAAGCCATGAACACCTCTATCACGTCCACGATAGAGGCTTTTTTGTCGAGGCGTTCGATGGTGGTCGATAGCTTTGCCAGCTTGTCGCCCAACCCCGCCATCGCTTCTGGGTCGTCGCTTTCATTCACCTGTTCGATGAGTTTGTCAATAGTATGCAGCAGTTTGTTCACCAGTTCTGGGCGTGTGATGTTCGCCGCCGCACGCTGTTCCTGCCAGCCGTTTTCGGCCACCCATTTATTGATCGTCACGGCGGAAACGCCGACCTTTTCAGCAATCACCTTTTGCGTTTCACCCTGCATGAAAAGCAGGCGTGCATACTCTCTCTTTTCTTCGAATTCTTTCTTTGTTGCCATTCGATTTATGTTACACATTACCCACTCCGTGGTATTTCCATGGTACAAAAGTGCTGTAATAATAGAGCTGTAAGAAAAAGATATGCAAAGTTTTACACTCTTTTTGCGGGCGTGTCAGGATAGACGCAATTTTGCCATGTCAAACATCGCGGGGTAGAGCAACGGTCAGCTCGCAAGGTTCATTCCCTTGAGGTCGCGGGTTCGAGTCCCGCCCCCGCTACAAAGGTTTTAGGTTAGACGATTGTTTTCAGCTGCGGGCAGGTATAGGGTACGCCGACCCCTGCCCGCCATTTTTAAGGCCAATGGCAAAAGAAGTAATTATAAGTACGAGCGGCTTGAACTGTTACGGAGGCCGTGTGCTGACATCGGGCATCGACCTGACGCAATTTCTGAAAAACCCGATACTGCTGTGGATGCACCGCCGCAGTTTCGACCGTGATGCAATGCCCATCGGTCGTATCGACAACCTGCGCATCGATGGCGACCGACTTATCGGTACTCCAGTTTTCGACCAGAACGACGAGTTCGCAAAGAAGATAGAGAGCAAGTGGGAGAACGGTTTCCTGCGTATGGCATCGGCTGGTATTGAAATTATTGAAACCAGCGATGCGCCTGAATATTTGCTGCAAGGTCAGACGCGGCGCACCATCACACGCTGTCGGCTGGAAGAAGTCAGCATCGTGGATATCGGGGGAAATAACGACGCCCTGCAACTGTACGATACCAGCGGCAAGGTTCTGAAACTTTCCGCGGGGGAGGACAACGATGTGCTGCCCCTGCTTGCGCTGAATAGGAAAACCGCTCCCGCGGGAACTGCCCCCGACGGCGACGCAGATAATCAAAACAACAAATCAACTCAAAGGATGAACAGAGAATTTTTACAGTTGCTTGGTCTGCCTGATACGGCTACCGAGCAGGAGGCAATAGGTGCACTCCGCCTACTGAAAGACAAGGGCGACAAAGCGGAAAGCCTGACACTGGCCAGCATCACCGCGGTTGTGGACAGCGCAATTGCCGAGAAACGCATCACGGGTGACAAAAAGGAGCATTTCGTGAATATCGGCAAGATGGCAGGTATCGATGCGTTGCGCGAAACCCTTTCATTGATGCGCCCAGCCAGAAAGCCGACGGAGGTAATCCACCAGACAGATACGTTGCGTGACGACGAGCCGAAAACCTACGCTAAACTGTCCGATGTTCCCGCCGAGCAGATGGAGAAGCTGCGCGACGAACAGCCGCAGGAGTACGCCCGCCTGTACAAAGCCGAATACGGCACTGAAATCCCGAACAAGTAATCACTAACAACAAGACAATGAAACTTTTCAAATCTGTGTTTTTGGCCATTGCGGCCTTTGTAGCGTCCGTCGCGTTCAATAGCGCGGCAGGTGCGGCTCTCGCCAGCGTGGCGGGTTTTTCGCCCGCAGTAGGCATAATCGGCGGAAACGTAGCAGGTTTTCTGCTCGGTGCATTGCCGAAAGGATGTGCGTGCGCGACGGTATTCACCGAAGTGTGGACAGGCGAAATGGTTAAGGCATTCCGCACGGCGGCCGACAACCTCGGATGGTACGACCGTATCAAGAGTTACGACCAGTATGTCGATAACGACGTTATCCACTTCACCGAATTGGGCGGCGATCCCGAAGTGTTGGTAAATAACACTACCTATCCGCTGGATATTGAAACACTCACGGATGCTGATAAGCCTATTTCGCTGGATCATTTCGATACTACGGCCACGCCCGTTACCGACGACGAGCTGCACGCTTGCAGCTATGACAAGATGGCGAGCGTACAAGAGCGCCACCGCGAGGCATTGAAAGAAAAGGTGCGACAAAAAGCCATTCACGCGATTGCTCCTGCCGAAAACAAGACGGAATCACCCGTATTGCTGACGACGGGCGCCGATGACGGTACACGCAAAAAGTTTATCGCCGCCGATTTGCTCGCGCTGAAAAAGTCTTTCGACAAGATGCGTGTTCCCAAAAAAGACCGCGTATTGGTTATGTGCAGCGACCACATCAACGACCTGTTGGAGACTGAGCAGAAGTTCAAAGACCACTACAACATCAATCAGACCGAGGGCAAAATCTGCCGTTTGTACGGCTTCGACATCTATGAGTACGACGGTACGCCGCATTATAACGCTACCACGAAGAAGAAACTCGCTTGGGGTGCGGCCACTGCCGACACCGACATGCAGGCATCCGTGGCGTTCTATGTCGGTCGCATGATGAAAGCCAACGGGTCTGTGCAATTCTACTACAGCGAAGCGTCGAAAGACCCGCTGTACCACCGCAACCTCGTGAACTTCCGCAAGTGGGGCATCTGCCTGCCTCTTTCAGACAAGAACTGCACAGCGGCCATCATCAGCGAGAAAGTAACCAAGGCGTAACCGACGGCTGAATGGCAAAGTTGCAGTATCTCGTAATCCACTGTACGGCCACCCCCGAGGGGCGCGAGGTCAGTGCTGCCGACATCAGGCGGTGGCACACCTCGCCCGCCCCCACAGGGCGCGGCTGGAGGCAGGTCGGTTATACGGACTTGTTCCATCTGGACGGCAGTGTGGAGCGCCTCGTGGACAATAACGAGGACGGGAACGTCGATCCGTGGGAAATCACCAACGGCGCAGCAGGCTACAACGGCGTGAGCCGTCATATCGTCTATGCGGGAGGCTGTGATGCAAGTATGCGGCCCAAGGATACCCGTACCGAGGCGCAGAAAGAGGCACTGAAAAAGTATGTGCTCGATTTTCACGCTAAGCATCCCGATGTACAGATTGTCGGCCACAACCAGCTGGCGCCGAAAGCCTGTCCCTCGTTCGACGTTCCGCAGTGGCTGGCAACGATAGGTGTCAAACTGTAATGTCAGTATGAATGGACTATTTGACCATCATCGCGAGTGCATTCTGTTCGATAGTCGGGGCGTTGGGTGGCGGTGGAATTATCTACTACAAGCAGACCCGACGAATGAAAGAGGCCGAGGTGGAGGCCAAGCAGTCCGACGAATGGAAGAAACTCTACGAAAAGAGCGATGAGGACAGCCGCGAAAAGGACAGGAAAATCGACGCACTCTATACCGAGCGGCAACAGATGTATAACCAACTGATCGAGCGAGACAGTATCATCGCCAAAAAGGACATCGTAATCGAACGATTGAGATTTACACGCTGCGATGTAAACGGCTGCAAGCGTCGCCGGCCTCCGCGTGAATATGAAATTTACGACACCCTTGATAAGGACAATGAAAAGGATAGTACCGCTGTTTAGCCTCGTATTGCTGCTTTCATGTGCTACTACGAAACATACTGCCGGCATTGTGCAGACCGAAGTACACACAGACGCGCAGGCGCATTTCGACAGTCTGATGCAAGCGCAATTCGCTTTACAGTTGGAACGTCTGGCCGTCATGGATGGCGAAACCGTAACGGACTTAGTAGTGTTCGACACGGACAAGCCGCCCGTGGACAGTACGGGACTGCCACCCGTGAAAGCAGTCTTGCGCACCCAGACGAAACAGACCCGGCAAAGCCAAGAAAAAGCGACGGTACAGGCGGAAACCGATGTGCAGATGGAGTCGGAAACGGCAGACCGCACAACGGAAGTCAGCCAGACCGAACAGGTCGAGGAGAAGAAGCCGAGCGGTGGTATAAATATCCTGCGGCTGAGTGTCGGTGTGTTATTTCTGGCCGTGGCCGTCTTTGTGATATGGATATTTTACAAACGAATTAAACGCTAACGATATGTCATCTAAAAACAAGCAAGAAGAAACGGCGACCGCACAGGTTGCCCCGAAACCCGAAGCACAGGAACCGGCTGCACAGGCCACCCCTGTCGTCAATGTTCCAGAGTCCACTCCTGTCCCCGCTGAAACGGAATCATCCGTGTCGGCAGACAAAGACAAGGAGGATAAAAAGCAGAGACCTGCGGCAAAGTCCTCCGCAAATGTTCTGGAGAGTGCAGGCAGGGCGGCCATCGCGCGACACGGCTTCGCAGAAGTATTTGTCACGTCGGACGGTCTGGCGTTCCGCCTGCGTTCGGACGCACAGAATCATGCCGCAGCTCTGGCAAATAAGGACATCGTAAAAGTCACCAGAAAATGAACAGTTTAAAAATCGAACGACAGAACGGCAACGTGCCCAAGAGCGTGGCCGGCGAAGACCATGTATCCGGCTTCATCGCTTATCTGGCCGAGGCCGAAATCCCTGAGGGCTTCAAGACCGACCATGTACAGGCCGTTTCCACCATCGACGCTGCCGAGACGTTGGGCATCAAGGACGATGCCGAGAGCTGGGGTGTGCGGGTGCTGCACTACCAGCTTTCGGAGATTTTCCGCGTCAATCCGAGTATCTCGCTGTACGTTGGCGTATTTCCGAAACCTGAAAGTTACAAGTTCACAGAAATCAAGACGGTACAGAACTTCGCCAGCGGTCGCATCCGGCAGCTGGCCATCTGGTGCGGCGACAAGGAATTTTCCAGCGATGATGTGACGGCCATTCAGGGCGTGGCCGATGCACTGAATGAAGAGAACGCGCCGCTTTCGGTGCTGTATGCTCCGAAAGTGTCTGCCGTGCAGAGCATGCCTGCGGACGTGGCCGGTGCGAACCAGTGTCGCGTCAGCGTGGTAATTGCACAGGCAGGTAGCGGAACGGGTGCAGAACTCTATGCTGACGAGGCCAACGGCGAGGCGAAAGCCTCCGTGTCGGCTATCGGTGTGGTGCTGGGGCTGCTCTCCGCCGCCGCGGTGCATCAGTCCATCAGCTGGGTAAAGAACTTCCCGACGGGCGTAAGCGTGCCAGCCTTTGGCGACGGGACGCTGTACCGCGACCTCGACAAGGCACTCGTTGAGCAGCTGGATAGCGGGCGTTACCTGTTCTTCGTCACTCATGTCGGGCAGGCGGGCAGCTACGTGAACGACAGCCATACGATGGACAGTGCCACGAGCGACTACGCCATGATCGAGAGCGTGCGCACGATGGATAAGGCCGTTCGCGGCATCCGCACCTACCTTATCCCCGAACTGGGCGGTAATATCTATATCGATACAGACACGGGCAAGATGCAGGCGTACAGCGTCAGCCATCTGGAAACGACGGCAAACAAAGCCCTCGAGGATATGGAAAAGGCGGGCGAACTGTCGGGCTACAGGGTGGAAATCGACCCCGAACAGGACGTGTTAAGTACCGGCGAGGTGGAAATCGTTATCCGACAGGTAGCCGTGGGCGTCATGCGTAAAATCAAGGTAAAAATCGGTTTCGCTAAAACAGTATAACAATGGCAAGTACAATCAACAACGGCATCCCCCTGATCAACGGAATGCTTTACTCGTGGGCGGACATCGTGGCAACCATCAACGGCGTACCCCTTACGGGTATTACGGGTATCGAATACGGTGACAGTCAGGACGTGGTAAACAAGTATGGCGCAGGCCGTCACCCTGTAGGCCGAGCAAAGGGACGAATCACTCCGACGGCAAAAATCATCCTGTATCAGGAGGAAGTGGAAACTATACAGTCGCAGTCCCCGAACGGTCGCATACAAGACCTTGCTCCTTTCGATATTACGGTCACCTATTTGCCCGACAGCGGCATCATCAAGACGGACAAAATCCGCAACGTGCAGTTTTCGGGAAACAGCCGCAAATGGAAAGAGGGCGACACGGGACAGGAGGTGGAACTCGAACTCGTTCCGTCGCATATCGAATGGGCAAAATAGTAGCGGATTTTAACAATAAAAAATATGGAAAATAACGAACCGAAACAGCCGCAGGGAAAGACCTACGACGGCGGTGTAACCGAGGAACAAATCAATAAATGGAAAGCTGCGCACAAGCGCGTTGTCCGTATCGACGTGACGGACGGTGACGACCTGCATGTGGCTTATTTCAAACGCCCGTCGTTGGAAACCATGTCGGCGGTCACGAAAGTAACAAAGACCGACGAGGTGAAAGGTGCCACGGTACTTTACGACAACTGTTTTCTGGGCGGCGACCCCGAAATACGCGAAGATGCGCTGCTGTTCATGGCGGCGACGGCGCAGCTCGGACAGCTGTTCAACTCGTGCCTCGGTAGTTTAAAAAACTTGTAGAGGCACACCTCCTTTCTGAGGACGACGATAAGGACGGTTTTCAAAAGGGGTGTGCCTTAATACGTTCCAACCTCGGCATTGACCCGACGGCTGGGAGTTACGAAGACTGGGCAGCGCACTACGCACAAGCGTTGTGGCTGGAGAAGTGGCGACTGAAAAACAGGACAGAGATGTTAGCGGCCATGTTCGTAGGGAAATGATGAGCGATTACTTTTCCTGACCAAAGAAACGATCGGCTTGACGATTCCCCTGTAAACAAAGTACAGCAGTACAATAGGCAACCCTATATAAAGAGCGCCCCATTGTAAAACGATGGCCACATAGCCGAGTATGGTTAAGATAATATCCATATAACCGCTGTATATGACACAAAGGTAACAAATAACATTCCAATGGCAAATGTATTCGACTATCAATTTAACGTAGGCGGCAATTTTACCACAGTCATAGACGACATGACGGAAAGCACCGGGCGTTTCAATGCAAATGTGGAAACGGCTCGTGCCGGGTTAAGCGCATGGGAGCAACGTTTTGCTGCATTCGGGTTGATAAGCGAATATATAGAGAATGCGAGCAATGCCATGTCAAGTCTTGTGCAGTCCGGCATCGACCTCGACAGCCAAATGCACGACCTCAGTGCCATTGCAGGAGTTACCGGCAAAACCCTCGACAAGATAGAAGGATATGCCCGCGACAGCGCCAAGGCTTTCGGCATCGATGCTTCGCAGGCTGTGGAGGGGTACAAACTTCTGCTTTCGCAGTTGTCTCCCGAACTGGGCAAGTACCCAGATGCGTTGCAGGCTATGGGGAACAGTATCGCTACCACCAGCAAACTGATGGGCGGCGACGGCGTGGCCGCGGCGGAGGTTCTGACCACAGCGATGAACCAGTACGGCGTGAGCCTCGACGACCCGATAAAGGCCAGTGAGGAGATGGCGCGTATGATGAATGTCATGGCTGCAGCCGGTCAGGAGGGCTCGGCGGAACTTCCCGCCATTAAAGTAGCGTTGGAGCAGTGCGGTATGGCTGCGAAAGCTGCAAACGTAAGTTTCGAGGAGACCAACGCGGCCATTCAGGTACTCGACAAGGCGGGCAAAAAGGGTTCGGAGGCCGGCGTTGCGTTACGCAATACGCTGACTATATTAGGACAAGGCCGTTTCATGCCCAAAGATACGCTGAAGGCACTTGAAGCGGCTGGCATCGATGTTATCAGACTTGCTGACACGAGCCTCACGCTGAAAGAGCGGCTTGACATGCTTGCGCCCGTGATGAATGACGCCGCCCTGTTCTCGAAGCTCTTCGGCATGGAGAACAGCAATGCCGCCCGCGCGTTGGTACAGAGCCGCGACGAACTTGCCCGGTTAACAGAAGCAATAACAGGCACCGAATCGGCAGAGGAGCAGGCCGCCATTATCATGGATAGTTATGCAGAGCGACAGGCACGTGTCATCCAGCAGTTTGAGGACATAAAAATATCTCTGTTCCAATTAACGGGAGACTTTTCGTTATGGAGCGGGGTGATTGCACAGGCGTTGATACCGCTGGCGCAACTTACCCCATTATTCCAAGCGGTACTGGCAGGAATGAAAGCCATTTATAATCTGAACTGGGCATCCATGTGGTCGCGTGTGCAGAGCTTTGTCCATGCGGCGCGTTTGCAAATGACCTTGATGAACCGCGAACTTGTTACCGGGCAAATTGCCTCTAACGGCTTTTTCATAAACATGATCCGCGCCACGCTGGCGGTGCTGCGCTTTGCGACGGTGGGTATTTTTCAAGCTCTCAAAGGCTTGGGTGCGCTGATTATGTCATTCATTACGGGCGGCGCTACTTCCGCCGCATTTTCGGCCACGGCTACCGCTGCATTCACGGCTTTCAGGGTCAGCGCCGTGTCGGCCTGTCGTGCCGTGGGTGTAGCTATTAAGAGCATTCCGATTATCGGTTGGATAGCCACGGCCATTGCCGCACTGGTGGCTCTCGGCACATACTTCTGGAATACATCAGCGAAATTCCGCGCGGTGCTTAAAGGTATAGGGGCAGCGTTCGTCGCCACATTCAAAGGCATTTGGGACTTGGCAAAAAATGTTTTCGGCTCGATAGGCGACCTTATCGTGGCTGCTTTCTCGCTTGACGGGCAAGGCATCAAGGATGCGATAAACAGACTGAAAGGCGGATTTTCGGACTTCGGCAAGAACGTAGGCAAGGCGTTCAACGAAGCCTACGATGCGGAAATGGCTGCGGCTAAAAAGGAGGAGGAAGCCAAGCGGAAGAAAGAGGAGAACCCCGACCCGGATGCCCCGACCGTAGATGTTCCCACGGTGGACGTCCCCGTTGTAATCCCTCCCGATCCTACCGGCGGCAGTCTCGGCACGGCAACAGGCGGCAAATCCGACGGCAGTGGGAAGATTAGAAATATAACGATCAACGTGGACAGGCTGGTAGAACGTTTCGAGATACACACCACCAACCTATCGGAGGACTTGGGCAAGGTCAAGGACATGGTTTCGGAAGCCTTGCTGTCCGCATTGAACGATGTAAACTTGGCAATTTAGTTATGACACCGGTAAGTTTCGCGTTCGTGGCCGCAGGCATAGCCACGCAGACGAAAGGTACTTTGTACAGGCTGCAGCCGTCACGCACGGGACAGTCGCCCGATTGGAACGGTCGCGGCGGAGCTGTTACGACTCGCGATTTGCCTACGCCGATAACCGATAAAAGCTATTGGGAGGGGCGTTATGTGCTGTGTGAACTTACGCTGCGCACGCAGGATAACAAGACGCTTGTAATAAACGATGCGGTTTGTGCTGTCAGTCGCGCGAAAAACATCGTGGCCACACAGATGGTCGGCATGGACGGTACGGTGAAAGAATACATCAACGAGGGAGACTACCAGATAAATATCGTTATCGGTGTAGCCGCCGTCCGAAACGGGGTCATCGTGGACGAGTACCCCGAAGACGGCATGCGCGAACTGCGCGCCTTTCTGGATGAAAAGGCGGCCATCAAGGTACATAGCGCATTTCTGGAGCTGTTCGACATCGGCAGCATTGTGATAAAGAGTTTTTCCGTCACGCAGGACACGGCAAGCAATTATCAAAGCGTGAGCATTTCCGCAGTGAGCGACGGCGAGTATAACGTGTATAGCACGGAGTATTAAACAGTGATTAAACGGCATTCAAACGATGTATAGGTTGACGGCAAAAATAGAAATCACGGGCGCGAAGTCTTGGCTGATCGATAAGGTCACGGAGGTGGAGATCACCCGCGACACCGAAAAGCTAACGGACGAATGCCGTCTGACGCTGCCGAAAAAAATCAAGTGGGACGGTACTGCGGAAATCCCCGTACAGCGCGGTGATGCAGTAAAGGTGTGGCTCGGTTACAATGATGACTTGCAGCTGGCCTTTATGGGTTACGTGCGCGATGTAGGTTTCAAGACCCCTGTAGTCATTACTTGCGAGAATGAGATGTTCAAGCTCAAGCAGATGCCCGCACAGAAAAAAGCCTATAAAAACGTAACCATCGAAACGCTGTTGCAGGAGCAGGGCATTTCCTATGACATCAAAGTTATGGGTGAACAGAACCTCGGCCAGTACCGCGTCACCGCCGATACGGTTGCTGCTCTGCTCGGTCACCTGCACGAAAACGGCATCCGCAGTTTCTTCCGATACGAAGAGGGCGCGCCCGTATTGTATTGCGGCGTACTGTTCGAGCGCGAGAGCCGCCCGACGCAGGTATTCGCTACGGGCGTGAACATCATCGACGACCAGAACCTCGAACAGCAGAAAGCCGAGAATATGCGCCTGCGCATCAAAGCGATCAGTCTGATGCCGGACAATAAGAAAATAAAGGTGGAGGTCGGCGATGCGGACGGCGAACACCGCACGCTCCACACCTACAACAAGAACGAAAGCGAACTGCGGGCGTGGGTAGAACAGGAGATAAAACGCCTGAAACGAGACGGTCTTACGGGCAGTTTCACGACGTTCGGTTATCGGCTGGTGGATAAGCTGGATGTCGTCGGCGTAAAGATAGACGGCGAGAAGAAAGGCGTTTATCAGGTCAAGAAGAATGTAATCAAATACGGTACGGGCGGTTTCCGGCAGGAAATCACGCTCGGGGCGAGAGTAGCGGAATGAGCAATATACAAGATGCAATCAGACAGTTGGCGCAAGGCGGTCGGCAAACGGCGAGCCTCGTGTGTACGGTGGACGCAGTGGATAAGGATGCGCGCACGGTAGACTGCACGCCCCTCGATGAGGGGGCGCCGCTCTTGGGCGTGAATTTGCAGGCCAATCAAGGGAGCAAGTTCGGAATCGTGGCTTTCCCCCGCGTGGGCAGTTACGTGGTGGTAGGTTTCGTGGCCGACGGCAGTGCAGGGGTCGTACTGCTGACCGATGATGTGGAGAGTGTAGAGGTGGTCATCAGTGAAAGCACCGCGCGCATCGAGGCTGACGAGGAGGGTGTGCACGTGCGGATGGGCGATGACACCAGCGCAGAACTTACCGGCGAGGGAGTAATACTCAACGGCGGCAGTTTTGGGGGCATGGTCAAAGCGGAGCAACTTGCCCAGCGTATCAATGCCATAGAGAAAGATATCAACACGCTTAAGAACGTGTTTTCCGCGTGGGTGACAACTCCGAACGATGGCGGAGCGGCCTTGAAACTTGCTGCCGCTGCGTGGGCAGGCTCTCTGCTTACGCTGACCCAGCGAAGCGATTATGAAAATGGAAAAGTAAAACACTGATGAACGGTATACTGATAGATGCGGAAAGCGGCGACCTGCTCGTGCAGCACAGCAGTGTCGTGATAGGCGATACAGACAGCCAGATTGCCGAGGGCGTTCTTGTATCGATGCGCGGCGAGTGGAAAGAGTGTCCGCTTATCGGAGGCGAAGTGACGAAGATGCTGGGCGGCCATGTGGATGTGATGTGGCGCGGAGAGGTCAAGAAGATGCTGGAAGCCTGCGGTCTTGAAGTACAGAGGATCAGCGTTTCGGAAGATAACGTTATAACGGTAGAGTGATGGAAGTCAAGGCAAAGGACAGGCAGAGCCTGCTGGATATGGCCGTACAGACGGCTGGCAGCGTGGAGGCTGCGTTCAGGCTCTCGGCGGCCAACGACATAGGCATTACGGACACTTTGGAGGACGGGCAGGTACTCGATACCGTACCCGTTGAGAATGCCGAGACGGTACGCCGTTACGGTGTACAGAAGATAGAACCCGCCACTGCATTGAGTGCGGAGGAGATGTCCGCACTGGCACAAGAGGGCATCAATTTTATGGGTATTGAAATAGACTTTATAGTAAGTTAAAAAGAGATGGCAAGGACAATCGCGGAAATAAAGGAAAGCATTGCGGCGGACTTCATGCGTAATTCGGACGTGGCGCGTGCTTATGGCTTTGAAGCGGGTGCGGCATTTACGTCGCATTTCAGCAGGGTAAGTATCGAAAGTCTGCTGTTCTATATCGTTGCCTGCGCTACGTGGGTTCTGGAGTGTCTGTTCGACCAGCACAAAACGGATGTGGAGAAGCGTATCGAAGAGATACTGCCTCACCGCCCGAAATGGTATCGGGATAAGGTGCTGGCCTTTATGAAAGACAAGACCCTTATTTCGGACACAGATACCTACGATACTGTCGGCATGGGCGAGGACGACATAGAAGCAGCTCGCGTTGTAAAACATGCCGCGGCTTCCGAGAACAAGAACACATCTATCCTGACGATCAAGGTTGCCGGAGAAAAGAACGGCGAGCGGTGTCCTCTCGATGCGGAGACAGAGACGCAACTTGCAGCATACATAGCCGAAATAAAGGATGCCGGCGTACGCGTAGAGTTGGTAAATATCGATGCTGACACATTCAACTGCGAGGTTGACATCTACTACGACCCGATGTTGTTGCCCGAGCAGGTGGAGAATGCCTGTCGCGAGGCGATAAAGGAATACATCGAAAACCTGCCGTTCAACGGCGAATATACGAACATGGCGCTCGTGGACAGGCTACAGATGGTAGAGGGTGTCAAGATTCCCGAACTGCGCAGTGCATCGACTTCTGCAAACGGCGAAGCGACAGCCGTGCCGATAGACGCGCGTTATGTTCCTCAGGCAGGCTACTTCATGGTCGGAAGTCTCACTATAAATATGTTCCCATATTGATGAGCCTCTATGACCTTAAAATAAAGCGTCTGGCGTTGCTGTTACTGCCCACTTTCTACCGCAAGCCACTGATTGCCGCCTTTGCTCAAAGCATGGTGCAGGGTGTAAACATCGTGTACGGAAATTTCATGCGCTGGCGTCAGGACAAGCAATACAGATTGTCGCATAATGGACAGGTTTGCTACCTGCGGGCAGTGCTGAACGACCAGTTCGACCCTATCGAGCGGCGAATTACGATCACCGACGGTACGGCAAACATGGATTTGCTTACCCTGTACTGCCGAGACATGGATATGGCGGCATTGGTGCCGTCGCGAGGTGCGGATAACAGTATGACGTTATACCGGCGCGGAAGCGGAGAGAACGGTTATGATTTTTGGGTGAATATTCCCGTCGCACTGTACGACACGGTCGATACGGAAAGACTGAGAGCCATCGTCGACGCGTATAAGCTGACATCAAAACGATTCTCGATAAATTACATATAAATGAAACAGACACAAGGCAGATTCTTATTGCAGCCGAACAGAGACTTCCCGGCAGATTGCGAAATGCTGGATTACATCCAGACAAATGCTCATATAGTCTCTATTATCGGCAATTTGGCTGGAGATAAGGCGGTATTGCTGGGATGCGAGCCGCTTAACGAAACGCAGCGCGGGGAGGGATACGTCTTTCTGCGAACTAAAGACCATCCGGAGGGCGAGGTGCTGTTCTGGGAAGGCGGCTCAACGTCCGGGGGCATGTACCTTAAACAAGAAACAATCTCCGTGCAGGCGCACGGTTACGACTATCCGGAGGCGTACGTCCGGCGTTCTCTCGCTGCCGGAGTCGGCTCGGAAAACTACAAATGGACGGACTTTCACGAGGCACGCTCGCTGCCGAAACTCACTGCGGAAATCGAAACCCTGCGGACGGCGTTGGCGAATATCAAACAGTCGCCCATCGGGACGGTGGAGATATGGGCTGGTGGAGACGAAATACCGGAAAATTACGCGCTCTGCGACGGACGTGCACTGCGTCAGGGTTTGAACTACGCCCTGTACAGTGTCCTCGGCGACAAATACAACGAGGCTCCCGACTGCAACGGACGACCGCAGACCACATCGTTCGGGTATTTCCGTCTGCCTGATTTGCGCGGGCGGTTTATAGTGGGATATAACGGCACGGATAGCGATTACAGCAGTTACGGTCGCGCCGGCGGCGAAAAGAAGCATACGCTTTCTGCCGGTGAAATGCCCTCGCACACGCATATTTTCAAGGACTATTACCAGAATGAGCGGCTGTACGGTTCTGGTGGTATAGACGGTGCTGATAAGGTAGACCCTTCCGTGGGGACTTATGGCGCAAGCAGCGACTGCAAGTATTTACTGTACAAAGAGCATAATACATCATCCTCCGGCAATAATCTCGCACATGAGAACCGTCCGCCGTATTACGTACTTGCTTATATCATGCGAATAAAATAAAAAAACTCAGACAATGGCAATACGTGCACGCTCGCTGCTCCGAAAGTGGTTCGGACGCGGGCAATATCCGACGGCGGAACAGTTTTCCGATTTTTTCGACAGTTTCGTGCATCGCGACGAGGATAAGATCGCGATCGACAAGGTAGACGAACTGCCCGACCGGTTGAACGGTAAATACGGTCAGGACGACGGCGTTCGGTTGGAGGGACAGCTGGAACAGCTCTCCGATACGTTATCGGGACATATCATTATATCCGACGACCATTTCATACGTCTCGACGAGGGACTCGCAGCGGAAACCGCCCGCGCCAAAGGGGAAGAGGCGACTATTCGCAACGCTCTGACAACGGGCGATGCCGCCACGCTGCAATCTGCGAAAACTTACGCCGACGGGAAAGTAGCCGACGAAGCAACCCTGCGCGAACATGGCGACGCCGCTACTCTACAGTCGGCGAAAACGTACACCGATGCGGAAACCGCCCGCGCCGAGGGGGAAGAGGCTGCTATTCGCAATGAACTGACCGCGGGCGATGCTGCGACCTTACAGTCAGGAAAGACTTACGCCGACGGGAAAGTAGCTGCCGAAGCGGCTCTGCGCGAACAGGGCGACGCCGCAACCCTTCAGGAGGCGAACGAACATACTGGCTCGCTCGTGGCTTCGGAACAAGCTGCCCGCGAAAGCGGAGACCGGACGACACTGCAGTCTGCGAAGGATTACGTGGATAAAGCCATCGCCGAACTGGTGGACGGTAGTCCCGCCGCGCTCGACACCCTTAAGGAGCTGTCAGCCGCACTTGGCGACGACCCGAATTTTGCGGCGACGGTTGCGGGACAAATCGGTCAGAAAGTCGATAAGGTGACCGGCAAAGGGCTTTCGACCGAAGACTATACTACAGCCGAGAAATCGAAACTCGCAGGCATTGCTACAGGGGCGAATAACTATGTCCACCCATCAGCACATCCCGCGTCGATTATCACGCAGGATGCGTCTCATCGCTTTGTGACCGATACCGAAAAATCGACGTGGAACGGTAAGGCATCAACAGCCGTAGCCACCGCTTCGGCAAACGGCCTCATGGCTGCCGCCGACAAGAAAAAGCTGGACGGCGTAGCCGCCGGAGCGAACAACTACGTACATCCCGCGGCGCATCCCGCATCGATGATTGCCGAGGATACATCTCATCGCTTTATTACCGACGCCGAGCGCGAAGCGTGGAACAGCAAGGCAACCGGAGTGGTCGCTACGCAGTCCGCCAACGGCCTCATGTCGGCGGCTGACAAAACGAAATTGGACGGCATAGCCGCCGGAGCGAACAACTATATCCACCCATCGGCACATCCCGCGTCGATTATCACGCAGGACGCGTCTCATCGTTTCGTAACCGATACCGAAAAATCGACGTGGAACGGTAAGGCATCAACAGCCGTAGCCACCACTTCGGTAAACGGCCTCATGGCTGCCGCCGACAAGAAAAAGTTGGACGGATTGCAGAAAACTCTGACGATTCAGTTAAACGGAGCAGGCCAGCCTGCCTATGACGGCTCGGTAGCTCGGACAATAAATATTACGCCGGAGAGTATCGGTGCACAGACTGCTGAGGGATACCCTCAGTACGGTTTGCAGTCGTCAATGATTGGCTGGAATATCGGCCGCACGGCAACGCTCTTCATACCGGGTTACGGAACGAAATCATTACCGAGCGGCGGATTAAGTATGAATATCGGCATCAATATCGGATATCCTGTTTACATATTCGAGCTGAGTTCGAATATCTCAACTACCGTGAGTAATCTGGTGATAGAGTGCTCGCATTCTACTACACCGGGTTCGGGAACAAAGGTCTTCGACTACAAGCAGAATATCAACTATTGCGGAGCTGTAATGTTCACCAAAAAAACATCCGGCGTCGTGCTGCAGATCGCAGGATTCATGTTCTACCCGACGCCGGGCAATGCGTATGTTATAAGCGTAGAATAACTGTAGACTTATTAAATATCCGGGGACAAAAAAGCCCCCGGCCTGTTAGTAGTCATCTCACCTACATACTAACAATAATGCGACAGCACCGCACAGCCGGGGGAATCCTCGTCTGCGGAGCTGTCGCTTTTTTCGTGCATGGAAATCCTGCACGGTATGTAGGTGAGATGCCACAAAAATAACTATTAAAACCGAAACTGAAACAATGAGAACCCCCATTTCCTACTACGGCGGCAAACAGACGATGCTCAAGCACATCCTGCCGCTCATCCCCCGACATCGCATCTACACCGAGGCGTTCTGCGGCGGCGCGGCCGTCCTGTTCGCCAAACGTCCGGCCGAAGCCGAGGTCATCAACGACATCAACATGGAGCTGACCAACTTCTACTGGTGCGCGCAAGTCTACTATTCAGACCTCAAACGTGAAATCGACAAGACACTACATAGTAGAGATATACACGCACATGCCGCACATATTAACCAGTATCCGCAGTTTTTCTCTCCCGTTGAGCGTGCATGGGCTGTTTGGGCACTTTGCAAGATGTCGTTTGCATCGATGATGGGCGGAGCATTCGGATATGACTTCGGCGGGGTAATGCCCAAGAAACTACGCAATGCGAAAGATGATGTGACGGAACGACTATGCCAGCGTCTCGAACACGTAACGGTCGAGAATCGCAATGCCCTCGATGTGATCGCCTGCTACGACGCACCCGATGCGTTTCATTTCGTTGATCCGCCTTATATAAATTCTGACTGCGGACATTATGACGGCGTATTTTCCGAGCAAAACATGAAAGAATTACTCTGTCTGCTGGAAACTGTCAAAGGTAAATTCATGCTGACGATGTTTCCGTATGATATGATCGAGGATTATGCTCGCAAAAACGGCTGGATAATCCACAGGGTTGAACGAACAATCAGTGCGTCCAAGACAAGTCGAAGGAAGCAGGAAGAATGGATGATTTGCAATTACGAAGACAAGAAACAAGCGACATTATTCGACGTAAAATAGGATTTGAATAGCATTTGAAAAGCGTTTAATCGACAATGGATGATGCAAAGTACACAGGCGAAAATTCTTAGTTTTTGTACATCTGAATTTTAGACTCTGTACATTTGAATTGTGCGATTATACATGCTCTCCATGCTTGCGATCCGGTCGCACAGCTCGCCGACCACCGTCGGCAGGTCGTTGAATGTAAGTTGGTCCTTTGCCATGTCGTCATTGTTTTTATGTGTTTCAACATGGTGCAAACCAACGGAATGAATTCACGCAGACCAACGCTGACGGGAATCATTTTTTCATCAGCTAGGGTTCATTTTTCCCGATGGATGCCGATCTGCTCCAGATGGAAGCGGAAATCGCCCTCGTCGGGAATGTCGATTGGAATATGGCTCGGGACTGCGACACGCAGGTTGCGCTGCAGGTATTCGACGGTGGCGTTGTTGAGCTCGTGGGGAAACGACAGCTTGATGAACCGGGCCCGCTCTTCGAGCGAGATGTGGAGCCGTTCGCCGATGTTCCATGCCAGGTGGCGCAACTCCGGCGACCGCAACGGGCGGTCCGGGTTGGAGCGCAGCGGCAGGCAGGAGTCCGTCCGGCCGCAGGCTATCTGCTCGATGTTGGTGAGGAGGGTGCCGAGAGCTTTCTGCGACAGGAAGGGCGCGGTTGCAACGGTCACATATTCACGGATGGCCTCCATAAGTTCGGCGTGGCGTCGGGCCTCCTGCTGTTTCATTTCCTCCAGCAACTGGTTGTATCTTTCCATATAGGGATCGCGGTGCGGCCCGGCGGTGATTCCCGCTTCGACCTTGGTGGCCTCTTTGACGGGCTCGGTTTCTATTATCTCAGCGCGGGTCTCGGCCTGCTCGGTGACAACAGCCCGGGTGCGTTCTGTTTTGTCAGCCTCCAACTTTTGCCGATTGGCGGAAGGGGAGAGCGAGTATTTTATAAGCCAACGGTAGATGTACCGTTGCAACACACCGCACAAAACGATTGATACCACAAGTATGATGATGACGGGCGTTGCCACGGGCGTGATGTTGATGTCGTGGCATAGGTAAAGGTAGTTATCGACAACGGTAAAGAGGACCGCCGCGAGGGTCAGAACCATATTTATTCTTTTGGCCCGTTTTTGGAGTGTGTTATCCATATCCGCAACTGTTTGTAATGGTTACGGAGGTGAAGTTATAATCGTAATTCCGAATAGTCACAAAAAAAAGAGTGATAGTTGCAGCTGTCACGCTAACTATCACTCTTTTTGTGCGATTTTCAAACAAAAATCGTACTTTATCTGTCAAACACGGTCGAAAACCGCCCGTCACTTCTTCCGCATCAGGGTGATTTTTTTGCTGGCTTCCCGTTTGTTGGCATCCACTACCTTGATATACCGCTGGGTGGTGGTAATACTTTTGTGCGCCATGATGCTTTGTATGGTACGGATGTCTGTCCCGGCCGCCGCCTGCAGCGTCGCAAAAGTTCTGCGATAGGAGTGGAAGGAGATGTTCTTGGTGATTCCCGCCGAGCGGATCCACTCCTTCATGTAGGTCTGGGTCCAGCAGCGCTGCAATCCCTTGAAGACCATCCCCCGCTTGTCGGGGCTGTAGCCGATCAGATCCAGCGCCTCCTCGCTGATGGGGATGATGTCCTCGGCACGGTTCTTCTGGGTGACGATGTGTACGCACTTGCCGCCGGCCGAGTAGTCTACGATGTCCTCCCAGCAGAGGGCGAGGATGTCGCTGATGCGCAGGCTGGTCATGCAGGAGAAGAGCGATGCCGTCTTCAATACAGGCTTCTTGCAAGGCGTTTCGGCCAGTTTGTAGAGCTCTTCCACTGAAAGATAATCCTTGACCACATCCTCCGTTTCAATCTTGTCCAGGAAATCATTGACATTGGTCTTTATCAGTCCGTTACGGTAGAGGATTTTCAGAAGCCCCCTGAATGTAGACCAATATCCCGATGCGGAGTTGCGCGTGATGCGTCCCTTGCGCTTGAGCTTGTTGGCCGTCAGCAGGTATTCGCGGAACTTGTTGCAGAGGTCGATGTCGATCTCCTCGAAGGTGCACTTGCCGTGTACGAAGTTGCGGAAGTGGAGGTAGACGAACTCCCATTTGGGGTCATGTTTGCGGAGCTGACTGCGGAAATACTCCAGGAAGTCGGCCTTGAGCTTGTACTTGTCGAAGAAATCGTAGCGCTCGTTGACCACCGACTCGAAGCGGCGGCAGCGGATGGCCTCGGCCTTCTCGGTCATCACCTCGTTGAAGTTCTGCTCCCGCTTGTTCTTCGGGTCGGCATAGAGGTAGATGCCCAGCGTTTCGTGGCGGATCACCTTCATGGTCTCCTTGTCCCGGTAGCCGGGATAATAATCCAGGTAGAAAGACAACATCCGTCCCTTGAGCGGGCGGGTTCTCAGTGTTACGGTTTTACATTCGTGCATAACATGAAAATTTTATGGTTAATACTGATTTTACGGCAAATGTTGGGAATGAGAACATGCAGACCAGCGTCAGCGGCAAATCATTTTGCATCATTTCCCGCGGACTGGAATCCGGGCTACTTTTTGACCCCCATCACGCGGTCGAACTCCACTTTCAGGAAGCGGACGAAGCGCCCGTTCTTCTCGCGGGGGATCTGGTGGAACTGCAACACGCCGTACACCGCGTCGCGCGAGAGGTGGAACCGCTCCATTGCCTCCTTCACGGTGTAGTATTCGGCCTTACTTTCCTCAGCGCTGCTCTTCGAGAGGTCGAAGTGGAGTTTGGAGTAGTAGATCTGCCCGTGCTCCTTCTTCGAGGGGATGTTGTTGCGGTAGACGTGCGAGCGGATGGCGATGCGGGTCATGCCGTATTTTTCCTGAATCTCTTCGGGCGTGTACCACTCCGTGAGGTCGGAATCCACCTCGTACTTGGCAAAGGCGGCGTCGATATGCTTCTTGCTGTAATAGTTGAACTGGCGGATGCGCACCTTCGGCACCTTGTGTTGCCGGGTGTAGGTCCACACCCATTTGGCGTTGACCTTGTACTTTTGGGCAATCTCCTCGGCGGTATAGTATTCCGTTATCTTGAAGTCCTCCTTCGGGACCATTCGCTCATAAGGCTTGCTTTTGAGCATGAGCTCGATGTCGGCCCGTCGTATCAACGACATCTTCCCGCTGAGCCGCGATGCGCGGAGCTTCTCCTCCTTGACCAGTTTGTAGATGTACTGGCGGCTTACGCCCATCAAACGTGCCGCCTGCGAAAAGGTGAAGTATTCCTGCTTCTCCAGCGACGAACGCAGTTCCAGCATCTCCTGCATATGGCGCAGCTCCATCTTTCGCTCCATCATGCGGTGTTTGTAGCCCCGTTTCGAGCATTGCGGGCTGCAATAACAGGTCGTCGTTTTCTTGGCGATGAAGGGTTTCCCGCACCATTGACAAATCCTTTTTACCTCCATATTTTCCCTCTATTTTCCGTCGTTTTTCATAAATTCTAATTTCCCCAACTGTCCACACATGTAAACCATTGTCAACACACGTCAACTAATGCGTCGGTGTGATATTTCGGCTTGCGTGGAATTTGCTCCGCGCTAGAAATATGGTAGGAAAATATGGAGAAAATCCGTGATCTCCAAATGGCAACTGGAAAGTACACAAAAACAAAAGTCGCTGATATACAGCGACTTTATTCTAAATGGTTATGGTTGGTTACGGTTGTTTACAAGCCGTTACTTGCCGATGCAAAATTTTGAGAAAATTTCGCCGAGGAGGTCGGAGGTGGTGATTTCGCCGGTGATGGTGCCGAGAGCGTCGAGGCTGCGGCGGAGGTCGGCGGCTATCAGGTCGGTCGGGAGGTCGGAGTCGAGTCCGCGGCGGGTGTCGTCAAGTGCTTCTGCCGCCATCCGGAGTGCCTCGTAATGGCGGGTGTTGGATACGATGGAGGCGCCGTTGTACAGACCTTCCGTGTCGATGCAGCCGGTGAGAAACCTTTTGACAGTGTCGATATGGTAGCCGTATTTGGCGGATATGCCGAATACGGGCCACGGATAAAGGGATTGAATCTGCGGGTCGGCAAAGGCGGACGGCTTTTCGGAGTCGCATTTGTTTACGACGATTGCAAGCCGTTGGCCGTCGTGAAGTCCGATGGCGTCGATTGCGGCTCTCATGCTTGTCGAGCCGAATTCCTTCGGTTCCGTTATGTACAGGATGATACGAGCTTCGGACAGGACTTTGTAGGTACGTTCGATACCCATTCGTTCCAGCACATCGTTGCTTTCACGGATACCGGCCGTATCGATGAAGCGGAAACCGATTCCATCCAGCGAGATGTTTTCGGTTATGATGTCCCGGGTGGTACCGGCTATGTCCGATACCAGGGCGCGTTCTTCGCCGAGCAAACGGTTGAGCAACGTCGATTTGCCCACGTTGGGACTGCCTGTTATCGCGACGGGGATACCTTCCCGAATGGCATTGCCGAGCAGGAAGGAGTCGGCCAGTTCCGCTATGTCATTCGTGGCCCGGTCGAGCAGTTCCTGCAGGGCGGTACGGTCGGCGAATGTGACATCTTCTTCCGAGAAATCGAGTTCCAGTTCGAGCAGTGAGGCCAGTTGCAGTAGTTCGCCGCGCAGGGCGGAGAGGGCGGCGGAGTAGTGGCCGCGCAGTTGGGTGGAGGCGAGCGCGTGGGAGGCCCGGTTTCCGGCGGCTATCATGTCGGCGACGGCTTCGGCCTGGGCGAGGTCGAGTTTGCCTGCGAGGAAAGCCCGTACGGTGAACTCTCCTGCCTCCGCCGTGCGGGCGCCGTATCTGTTCAACGTGCGCAGGATTTCGGCGATTATCCAGCGGGAACCGTGGCAGGATATCTCCGCCATGTTTTCCCCCGTGTAGGATGCGGGGGCGCGAAAGACCGTGACGAGGACCTCGTCGATGAAATTCCCTTCACTGTCCGCAAGATTGCCGTAATGTACCGTTCCTCCTCGTTGGTGCCGGAGCAGTTTTCCGGAGGGCGACGTAAAACATCTGTCGCATAGTTCGAGTGCGTCCGGACCGCTTATGCGTATGAGAGCCAGTGCCCCTCCGGGGGCGGTAGCCGGAGCCGCTATCGTATCGCCGTGTCGGAACATGGTTATCGGTATATCTCCAGTTTTTGGCCGATTCGAAGTTTGTGGGCGTTTTTCAGATTGTTCCATTTCATCAGTTGGGCGACGCTGACGTTGTGCCTTTTGGCAATACTGCTCAGCGTATCGCCCGATTTTACCCGGTAGGTAAAGGATTCGAGCGAGAACACCTTTTGAGACGGGTCTGTGCGCGACGGTTTGAGATACTGGGCCATGTAGACGGTATCTTTTGCGTTGATGCTCTCCTCGTTTTCGAGGAACCGCGCCACTTCGCCCAGCGGAAGTGTCAGGGAATAACTTTTTCCGACGGCCGGAATGATATCCATCTTATACTGCGGATTGAGCGAGCGCAGCACCTCTTTCGGAAGGTCGATGGTAGAGGTTATCTGGTCGAAGTGCATCGGGCGGCTTATCATGACGGTATCGGTCGCCAGCGGCATGGCGGTCGGGGCGGGAGCGATGTCGTGCTGGTAGGAGAAGGTGTAGGCATAGGTCGCTGCGATGAACGAGGGAACGTATCCGCGTGTTTCGGCAGGCAGATAGGGGTAGATGTCCCAAAAATCTTCGGCTTGGTCTCCGGCACGTTTAATCGCCTTGTTCACATTGCCCGGTCCGCAGTTGTAGGCTGCAAGTGCGAGCGTCCAGTCTTCGTAGATTCCGTACAAGTCTTTCAGATAGCGGCAGGCCGCTTTGGTCGAGAGTACCGGGTCGCGCCGTTGGTCTATGAATGAATTGACCTCCAGTCCGTACACTTTTCCCGTGGTGTACATGAACTGCCATAGGCCGGTAGCTCCGGCCCGCGAAATGGCGGTAGGGGAGAGGGCCGATTCGACGACGGGCAGCATGCGCAGTTCTATCGGCAGTCCGGCTCGGTCGAGCTCCTCCTCTATCATGGGGAAGTAGTATTGGGAACGTCCGAGGACATTTTCCATCAAAGTTTTGCGGGTGGTGTATGTGATGATGTACCGCTTTACGACCTCGTTATAGGGCATGTGTATCGGTGAGAGAATCATCCGCAGCCGGGCTTCGTAAACCGAGTCGGGAAGCTGCCGGCTATCATCGCACGGTACGGATTCGATGTTGATGAATTCGTCGAAGAAGTCGTCGAACGCCGCACGCGCCCTCCGCTCTTTCAAGGCGACCACCAGCGAGTCGTAGGGTTGTGAATAGGCATCGGGAAAACGGGGTGCCGTGCTTTCGCTGAGGAACTCCTCGATTGTCATTCCCTCGTCGCACTTTTCCGGTTGCGTTTCATCGGAATAGTAGATGGAGATGCTGTCGGCACGCAGCGGTTCGGAAGGCTGTTTCCCGAAAGGATGAATGGAGGCTGCAAGCAATGCGATGACCGTAAGGGTGTTCATTGTCTTCTGTTTCTGTTGGTTGTCTTAAAATTGGGAGGGCAGCGCCCACATAGCCGGAGCCGTCTCCCTTCTGTCGCCGTAGGGTTAAAATGTCAGGCTCAGCCCCAGTCCTACGGCATAATTGTAACCGCCCATGGCATAGAGCGGTTCTACGGTGGGCTGCAGGCGCCAGGCGAGGTCGCCGCTCACGTCGAAGTCCTTCATGTGGGCATCCACATGGGCATCCATGACGTTCAACAGGTAGAATGCGGCGGTTAGGATGATGGCCAGGTCTCTGTTTCTCCGATAGAGTTTCTTGTAGCTGCGCATCTGTTCCACCGTCATGCTCAACGAATTAGAACTTGGATTCCAGAATTCGCTGCTGTGGGAGTCGGGGTCGTCGTCGGTTTCGAGCCGGATGGCTGTATCGTACCGTTGGTATCCTCGGTTGTTCCAGTCTATTACATAAATGAAGGAGGCGAAACCGCCCACCACGAGCGGAACCTTCCAGAAACTGCCGTTGTAGACCTGTCCCGCTCCCGGACATATCATGGAGAGGGTAGTGGCGGTTTTGACGGGGTTCTGCTGTGCCGCGGGATAGTTGACGATGGCGTCGCCGAGGAAGTAGATATAGGAGGCTACCGCCGTACCGATGAGTACCTGTCGCCAGGTGTTGTGCTGTATCATTTTCGTCTGTACAGGGTCGAGGAGCAGGCGGTTGTCGCTGAAGTCGCTGCGGCTCATCAGGTAGTCGTACTCGTTCTTGTATCGTTTGTATTGCTGGTGTTGCTTGATGCCGAAGAAGAGCGCCGTCCCCGTCGTGGCGTACAGTACCGGTATTTTCCAGTAATCGCCGTTGTAAAGCTGTCCGAACCCCGGCGCTACCAGCGAAATGGCCGTCAGGGGGGCTATCTTGAGGGTATCCCGGAAAAGAGGACTGTGGCGGTAGAGCGTGGTATCGGCCCTTCTTTGCAGGCGTTCCATCTCACGGCGCTGACGTGCCGTGAGCGAAGCCAGGCTGTCGGTCATTGTCAGGGTGTCGGTGACCGACACCGTAAGCGAATCGGCACTGCCCGGCGGCAGTATGCCTGTAGCCAGCGAGTCGGCGGATTCCCGGACCACCGTCAGCAGCGAATCGGCGGATATGACGATTTCGGTATCCGCATAGGTCGCGCTTTTTTTGCCGCCCGAAATCCGGTATGCGTCCTTACTCAGTTCCGGCAGGGCGAGCGGCGTGTTTTTAGCCTCTTTCCTCAGTTTGCGCCGTTCCCGCCGCGAAAGGGGCTCCTCACTCTGTTGGCTGTCCTCCGGGGCTTTGCTGTTGTAGGAGGGGGGCGTGGGGTCGTCGAGCATACGGGCCGCTTCGGACTCATATCCCGGCATCTGTTCGTTGAACGTGGGTTCCTGTCCGGGCCTCAGGTCTTCGCCGTCGATGACGTCCATCTGGTCCTGGGCCGGCAGCCGGTTGTCCAGGACCGCCTCCTCGCCCGGCTTGATGAACGGTTCGGTGATGTCGTGCTTGAGTGCCGGCACTTCCGAGTCGGGCAGGGCCGACTCGTCCTGCAACGGCGGACCGTCTTCACCGGGTTGCTGTCCGGCGCCGAATACCGCTGCCGGCAGCAAACAGAGAAGCGCCGACAGCAGGATTGTTCTGTACTTGTGCGGAAATGCGGTCATTCCTTTATCTCCCTTCCAGCTTATCGAGGAAATAGGCGATGTCCTCGTCCGAGGAGAACCCTATTGTTATCTTGCCGCCTCCGCTGCGGTTTTTCTTTATCTTGATGTCGTCGCCGAAGATGCGGGCGCAGCACTCCACCAGCCGGGTATAGTTGTCCGGCAGTTCATCGTCCGCCAACACCTCGCGTTCCGGTTTGCCTTCGGCGAGCTTTTTGGCGAGCTCTTCGGTCTGGCGTACCGAGAGCCCTTTGCGCACTACCTTTTTCAGGGCCGGAATACGTGCCTGTTCGGGCATGGCGGCGATAGCCTTGGCGTGGCCCATGCTTATCAGGTCGTTTTTCAGTGCGGCCTGTACCTCGGGCGGCAGCGACAGCAGACGGAGGTAATTGGCCACCGTCGAGCGTTTTTTCCCGACACGGGCGGCCACGGTGTCCTGCGTCACGCCGCACTCCTCCATGAGACGGTTGAGGCTGATGGCTATCTCCATGGCGTTCAGGTCTTGCCGTTGTATGTTCTCCACGAGGGCCATTTCATGGAGCGTGCGGTCGTCCGCTTCGCGGATAAATACCGGTACCGTTTCGAGGCCGGCCAGCTTGGAGGCTCGCCAGCGGCGTTCCCCGCTGATTATTATATAGCGGGTGTCGCTTTCTTTCCTGACCGTGATGGGCTGTATCAGACCGAGCGTCTTTATCGAGTCGGCCAGCTCCTCCAGAGCGTCTTCGTCGAAGGCGGTACGCGGCTGTTTCGGGTTGGGCATTATCAGCGATACGGATATCTCCTCCATCTTTCCGGCGCTGTCGCCGAACTTGGCCCCTTCGCTTTCGAAAATAGCGTCCAGACCGCGTCCCAATCCTTTGTTCTTCATATTAAATCCTTTTCCGGGCGGAACATTCCGCCCCGTCCCGTTTATTCTGAAATTATTGTTTCCTGTTGCGCTGCATGAACTCCTTGGCCAGATTCATGTAGGCTGCGCTTCCCGTCGAGGCCGCATCGTGCAGGATGACCGGCTTGCCGTGGCTGGGCGCTTCACTAAGACGGATGTTGCGCTGTATTATTGTATCGTAGGCGAGGTGTTTGAAATGCTCCCTGACCTCCAGCGTCACCTGATTGGCGAGCCGTGAGCGCGAGTACATCGTCATGACGAATCCCTCTATCTCCAGCCCCGGATTGAGCCGCGATTTGGTCATCTTGATGGTGCTCAGTAGTTTGCCCAGCCCTTCGAGCGCAAAGTATTCGCACTGCACCGGAATCAGCACGCTGTCGGCCGCCACGAGGGCGTTCACCGTGGTGTAGCCCAACGACGGGGAACAGTCGATGAAGATGAAGTCATACTCCGCCTTGACCGCGTCGAGGCTCTTTTTCATTCGCAGGTGACCGTCTTCGAGGCCGGGCAGTTCGGCGTCCGCTCCCACGAGGTCGATGCTGGAGGGAAGGACGGAGAGATGCTTCACGTCCGGACTTCCGATAATGACGTCGGCCGCGCCGCACTCTCCCGTGATACATTCGTAAATGCCGCGGTTGTTGATGTCGAATCCGAGGCCCGAGGTCGCGTTGGCCTGCGGGTCGGCATCCACCAGCAGCACTTTCTTGCCCATTACGGCGAGGTTGGCCGCCAGATTGATAGCGGTGGTGGTTTTGCCCACCCCTCCTTTCTGGTTGGCCAGAGCGACGATTTTTCCCATTTCGATATTGATATTAGGCCAGACAAAAATAAGCAATTTCCCGGAGAAATTCTGCTTCTTATCATAAAATGCGTATCTTTGAGGGCGTTTTAAAAACACTCAAAAAAAGATACTGCAATGGATATCAAAGGAAGAAATTTTCTGAAATTGCTCGATTTCACTCCCGAAGAGATAAACGGGCTCGTAGAGCTTGCCGCACGCCTGAAAGCGGACAAGAAGGCGGGCCGGGAGAAACAGATGCTCAAAGGCAAGAACATCGTCCTCCTTTTTGAAAAGGATTCCACGCGTACGCGCTGTGCCTTCGAGGTGGGAGCATACGACCAGGGGGCGCAGGTGACCTACCTCGGCCCGACGGGTTCCCAGATGGGCAAGAAGGAGAGCATCGCAGATACGGCCCGTGTGCTCGGCCGCATGTACGACGGTATCGAATACCGCGGATACGGTCAGGATATCGTGGAAGACCTCGCTAAATACGCCGGCGTCGTGGTTTGGAACGGGCTGACGACCGAGTTCCACCCCACGCAGATACTTGCCGACTTGCTCACCATGAAGGAGCACTCCGACAAGCCTTTCAAGGAGATGAAGTTCTGCTACCTGGGCGATGCGCGCAACAACATGGGCAACTCGCTGATGGTCGGCTGCGCCAAGATGGGTATCGATTTCCGTGCCGCATGCCCCAAGAGCTGCGCTCCGTCGGATGAACTCGTCGCCAAGTGCCGTGAGGTAGCCGCCCAGACTGGTGCCAAGATTACCATTACCGAAGATGTGAAAGAGGCCGTGAAGGATTGCGACTTCCTCTATACGGACGTATGGGTGTCCATGGGCGAGCCGGACGATGTATGGGCCGAGCGCATCAAGCTGCTCAAGCCCTATCAGGTGACCTCGGAGGTGATGAAGGCTACGGGCAACCCGAACGTGAAGTTCCTGCACTGCCTGCCGTCGTTCCACGACCTCAATACGAGGATAGGGCGCGAAATCAACGAAAAGTACGGTCTGACGGCCATGGAAGTGACGGACGAAGTCTTCGAGAGTCCGGCTTCCATCGTGTTCGACGAGGCCGAGAACCGCATGCACACCATCAAGGCCGTGATGGTGGCTACCCTTGCCGGGGAGTACAAATAGCGTCCTCCGGCCGGTTTTGACAGACTGATTACGAAAGCCTCTGCAGAATGGGGCTTTCGTAATCGTCGTTATGGAGAATGCCCGCAGGGCGGAAAATATGCAGCAGATGAACGAGACGGACGAAGGAAAGGAGAGAAGGGAGCACGGTGCCGGTATGTCCTCCGATGGTGCCGGAACAGACGGGGCCGGGTGCAGCGACGAACGCCGTTGCCGGGCCGCGTACCGGGCGCAGGCGAAGGAGATGAAGCGTCGTATCTATCCCAACGGCATTGACATTCTGGCCATGATAGGCATCATTCTGGTGTCGTCGCTCGCGGCGGGTCTCGTAGGCGGGGCGCTGACGTGGCTGACCGAGTGGAATACGGGGCTGGTGAATGCTTTGACCTACTTCCTGCAGATGGGGCTTGCGATAACTTTCATTCTTGTACAGCGGCGGACGCGTCAGGCACCGACCAATGTGCTGAACATGCATGCGGGAAGGATAAGCGCTCCCCTCATTCTGTGGGGAATCGTGCTCATTTTCGTTACCGGTGTGGTTATTGAACCGCTGCTCGAACTTTTTCCGGACAAATATCTCGAACAGCTCAACCAATATATAGGTACGGGCGGCTGGTCCATTCTGATGACGGTCGTCCTGGCACCGGTCATGGAGGAGACGCTTTTCCGGGGCCTCATACAGGGTTCCATCAATGAACGCGACGGCGCTGCGAAAGCCATCCTGCTTTCGGCACTGCTCTTCGGCGTGTTCCACATGATTCCCCAGCAGGCCATCAATGCCTTTCTTGTCGGTATCATATTGGGATATATCTATTTCCGAACGAAGTCGCTGCTTACGGTCATTATCCTGCATGCCCTGAACAACGGCATATCGTACCTCATGCTCGAAGTGTTGGGTCCCGAGCGTGCCGATATGGCCGTGCGGGACATGCTCGGAGGCGGTGCGCTCTACTATGCAGTTTATGGGGCGTGTGTCGTGCTGCTTGTCGTGGGGGCCGTCGCCATTGTGCGCCGGTTGCAGGTGCGGGAAGAGGCCGGAACGGAGCCGGAAACTGCCGGTAATAGGACGGAGCCGGAATAATATTCGGCCTGCGGTTACGTTGAATAGAAAACGGTTGCGGCCGTTGGTGTTTTTAAGTCGCGGAAGATGGTGGGAAAAGGGATATTACCGTTGGTGATGGCGGCTGGCATGCTTCTGGCAGGATGCCGGGGCCGCGGATTGCTGTCGTCCGATGTCGTGGCACAGGTCGGGAAGACCGTGCTGACCGAAGAGGATGTGACGGCGGCCGTTCCGGCGGGTATGTCCGGAGAGGACAGTCTGGCGATGGTGGAGAATTATGTAGAGACCTGGGTCCGCCGGCAGGTCAAGCTGCAGGAGGCGGAGCGTGTGCTGGCCGAAACGGGCGTCAATATCGATGCAATGGTGGAGGATTACCGTAACTCCCTGCTGACGTACCGGCTCGACCGTTATTATATGGATAGGGTGGATACGGTCGTCAGCGATTCGCTCGTGGCCGATTATTATGCCATGCACCAGCCGGAATTCCGACTCGACCGCGATATCGTGAAGGGACGCATCGTGCGTTTGCCTGCATCGTTCCGGCTGAGGACCAAGCTGAAGGAGCTGATGGGGTCGCCGAATGCCGAGCGGCAGCAGGATTTTCTCGACCTTGCGGTGAAAAACGGTCTGACGCTGACCGTTTTCGATGAGTGGGTAGGGTTCGACGAATTTCTGAACCGCCTGCCGACCGTAAGGGGAAAGAGTTACGACTATCTCCTGACGGGCAGCCGGATAGAGGAACTTACCGATGGTGACTACAAGTATTATGTACAGATAACCGACCATGCCGCCAAGGGACAGCAGGCGCCGCTCGAATGGGTGGAGAACGTGGTGAGGAACATCATTTACAACAAGAGGGGGAGCGATGCCGTCAGGCGGATGGAGGACAGCCTCTATCATGCGGCCCTTGAAAACCATACGTTGAAGATTTATTTGAAAACTAACCGAGAATAGGCATGCTAAAGAAAATGACCGCGGCCTGCATCTGTTTCATGGTGTGTGCAGGCACCGTTTCAGCCCAGGAAAGATATACCGTCGATAAGGTGGTGGCTGTCGTAGGCAATTCGGCCATCAAATATTCCGAATTGGTGGAGGCCCGCAACGTACTTGTCGAAGAGCGGCGCAAACAGGGGTACACGTCGGACCGCGACCCGATGAACGAGGCGCTCGAAGGACTGTTGGTGCAGAAACTGCTGTATAACCAGGCTCTGATAGATTCGGTGCAGATAAACCTCGATGCGGTCAGTTCCGAGGTGGAGGCACGTCTGGCGATGATGACCGAGGAGGCCGGTTCGACGGCGGCACTCGAAGCCGAAATGGGCATGCCTTATTATGAAATACGGCAGGATTTCAAGGGCAAATATGAGGAGATGTACTATGCGCAGGCGATGCGCAGCGACGTCATCTCCAAGGTGAAGATAACACCGGGCGAGGTGGAGATGTTTTACAGGGAGCTCGACCGGGACAGCCTGCCCATTGTACCGGAACAGTACGTATATGCCCAGATAGTGCGTTATCCCACCTCCAGCAAGGAGGCGAAGCAGCGCGTGCGCGAAGAGCTGCTCGACATGAGGGAGCGTGTCATCAACGGAACACGTTTCGACCTGTTGGCGAGGATGTACTCCGTGGACCCCGGTACGGCCATGCAGGGCGGTGAAATGGAGATGTCGCTGAATCAGTTCGTACAACCCTTTGCGGATGCGCTCGAAAAGCTGCAGCCCGGTCAGATATCGGAGGTGGTGGAGACCGAGTACGGATTCCATATCATCCAGCTCGTCGAGAAGAACGGCGACCGGTACCGGTGCCGGCATATTCTGCTGCGGCCGGTCTATACGCCCGACGAACTGGCGGAGGGGGGGCGCTTCCTCGACAGCCTGGCCAATGAAATACGCGGCGGAGCCATTACATTCGAAGATGCCGCGATGAAGTATTCCGACGATAAGTATTCGCGCCAGAACGGCGGTATCGTGACCAATCACGAGTTGCTGGAACTGATGCATGTCAGCGATACGAGATACTCTACCACGAAATTCCTCCGAGAAGACCTGCGGACGGACTATCCTGCGATAAGCGCCTTGAAAGAGGGGGAGATTTCACCGGCATTTCAATCCCGCGACCTGCGCAACAACGAGCTTAACAAAATCGTCAAACTTATTCAGGTCATTCCGGCCCATCCCGCCAGCCTGAACGAGGATTACCTTCAGATAGAGGCCCTGGCACTGCAAACCAAACAGGAGGAGGAGTTTGAGAAGTGGCTCGACGGGAAGATAGACGGGTTGTACATCCGTATCGAACCCGAATTCCGCGACGGCGACTTCGTGAATAAACATTGGGTAAAGTAGCGTTCGGATGAGATTGCGGAATACCATCATTTCGGCGGGCGTGGCATTGCTGTTTTTCAGTGCATTCGCCCAGGAGCCTTCGCCGCTGCGGCCGGCTCCCGCACGCCCGCGGCAGGATACGGTGCAGGGCGATACCGTCGCGAAACCTCGGGGAGAACGCACCATCGTGAACATCAAGTCCAAGCGGATGTTCCCCATACAGATAGGCGGCGACTCCACTGTGCACGCCTTCGTAGGCAATGTGGTGGCCTACCACAACGGGGCCGTCATGCTTTGCGACAGTGCCGTGCGTTACGATGAGAACCGGATAGAGTGTTTCGAAAACGTGTTGATAAACAAGGACAGTACGTATGTCTATGGCGACCGGGTACTGTACGACCGTCTGACCAATACGGCACAGGTCTTCTCGCCGCTCATCAAGATGATAGACGGGCAGGCGGTGCTTTATACCTATCACTTCAAGTACAATACCCTCGACAATGTGGGTGAGTATTACGGCGGCGGAACGATGAGCCAGGGACGGATGCTGCTCGAATCGGACCGTGGTTACTATTACGGTTCTACGCGCGATGCCGTTTGCGTGGGCAATGTCGAGCTGAGGGACTCCACCTATCTGATAGTCTCCGATTCGCTCGGGTTCAATATGGATACCGAGATAGCGACTTTTTACCGCAAGACCTATATCTGGAACGAGAAGGAGGAGATACTGAGTGCCAACAGCGGGTGGTACGATACCCGTACCGACCATTATCACTTCATGTCCGATGCCTATGTGCTCTCCGAAGACCAGGAGATATGGGCCGACGATATGGATTACCGGGCCGACAGCGACGATGTGGTGCTGCGGCGCAACATCCAGATATTGGACGAGGGGCAGAAAGTGCTGGCTTTTGGAGATTACGGCCGGTATTGGGGAATGCGCGGCGATGCCATGCTCACGGAAGACCCTTCGGTCATCAGTTTTTATGAGCAGGGGGATTCCCTCTACATGCGTTCCGACTCCATTTTCATGTATGTAATCGACAGTACCAGCATATACAGTGCGGATTATATCGGCAACAAGGTGGAGGAAAAACCGGTCGATACCGGTGAAGAGTTGATTACGGGAGCCTCGACGGAGCAGCCTCTTTCCGTTTCGGACGAGGCGGAGGATATGGCGTCGTCGGAAGAAGAAGCGACCGAAGGCAGGGATGGCCTTGCCGGTGGAGACGTGCTGCCGGACGAGGAGATTGCCCGGGATGGGGAGGTTCCGGAAACCGGTGTATCGGAAGATGTTTCGGCGACGGAGGCAGGTACGGACGGTACGGCACGGTCTGCGGAACAGGATGCTCTGACGGAAACGGCCGAAGCGGGGATTTCGGAAACGGACGGAGGTGCGATGGTAACGGAAACGGTCGTTGCAGCGTCGGCAGAGGAGACTGTTTCGGAAGAGCAGGTGCCGACCAGGCAACAGCTTCGACGGGAACGTCGTGAGGCCCGTCGGAAAGCCAGGGAGGAGCGCCGGGCCGCCCGGCGTGAGGCCGCAGCGGCGGACGAACGACCGGCGGAGACAACCGACGGGGAAACTGCCGCCGAAACCGGTACGGAGGAGTTGGACGCAGAAACGGCGGATGAAGACGTCGCAACCGTGGAGGACGGAGAGGAAACAGACGATACGCTTGACGGCGAAGCAGTTCCGGAAGGAGATACCGGGGGGGAGGCAACTGCCGAAGAGGAGAAAGAGCGCGTAATAGTCGGATATCATCATGTGAAGATTTTCCGTTCGGATTTGCAGGCTGTCTGCGATTCGCTGGTCTCGTTTTCGCGCGATACGACGATTCATCTGCATAAAGACCCCGTCATGTGGAACGGCGATAACCAGATTAAGTCCGACCGGACGGTCGTTTACATCAAGGATGAGGTGATAGACCATGCCGTCTTTACCGGTGGCGAAGAGCACGGCAATCCCGTCATGAGCGCTGAACTCGACGCCGACCATTACAACCAGATTACGGGCAAGACTATCGAGGCCTTGTTCCGCGACAACGAGATTTACCGTACCAATGTGGTAGGGAATGCCCAGACCTATTATTACATGCAGGACGAGGAGACGGGGGCCTATCAGGGCTTTCTGGTGATGGAGTGTGCCGACATTACGTTCATCATCTCCGGTCAGGAGATAGAGGAGATAATATTTCGCGGAGACCCGGTCTATGCCATCTATCCCATGAACCTGATACCGGAAGCGCAGCCGCAGCGACTTCCTAACTTCGTGTGGGAGGGCGACCGCCGACCTACGAAGCGGGAGGTGTTCGACCGTCGGATAAAGGCTTCCCGGCGAGTGGAGTACGAGGCAATACCGCAGCCCCGCTTCCCGCTTACGGAGAGTATCGATGAATACAGGCTGCGTATCATCGAGGACGGTTTGTGGCGCGACCGCGATGACGATATCACCTACGATGCCCGTGAATACGTCAAGCGTCTCCGGATGCAGGGACAGTAGGGGGACTAACGGAAACGGATAGTTTCGGGCCGAATTTCCGCACGCTTTAAAGCGTGCGGAAATTTTTGTATGTAGACCGGGACAGCTCTCTTGTGACGTCCGGACCTGAACCGCCGGAGCAGGCGGATGGCGGGAGAGAGGTCGGGAAGAGGACAGGGGGTGTTTTCTCCCCGTTTGTGCCGGTATCGGTTTTCCGGCCGATATGGCGGTTCTGCATTATTCCATTCGTGATGCCATACCGTGCCGGTCGGTGAGATGGAAGTATGCGAACAATTCATGATGCTCGGAAAAAGCGGTGTTGCGTTTTCCTGTCGGCCGGTAGCATGGGAGGAAAAGGGCAGGTGCCGGGCGGAACGGACGGATACGAAAAAGGCGTCACCGGAGTGACGCCTTGCAGTTGGGACTATCCTGTTATGTTATTCCGCGATACCCAGCTCCTTCTTTACGAGAGGAAGGGCATTGACGAGTGCGCTTTCATCGTAATACGCCATAGGACGCATCGATTCGTCGAAGATGATGAGGAAGCCGTTGTCCCTGCCTACCTTCTTGATGGCGTTCTCGGCCTTTTCGATGATGGGGGCCATCAGTTCGTTGCTCTTGGTCTCGAGCTCTTTGTTGGCCGTAGTGTACAACTCCTGCATGCGGGTATCAAGGTCCTGAAGTTCGCGTTCCTTTACCTGTTTTACGGCATCGGAGTAGGTGGACATGTTCTTCTGGTACTCCTGTACCTTGTTGTTGAATTCCACCTGCATCAGTTCAAGCATGGAGGCATAGTCGTCGTTTATCTTCTGCAACTGTGTTTGGGCTTCGGTCCTTTCCGGCATGAGGCTTACTACCTCCTGAAGGTTGATATAACCGAATTTCGGCTGCTGCGCGTTTGCCGATGCGGAGAACAGGAACAGAAATCCCGCAAGAGTCAGAATGATTTTTTTCATTGTTCAGGTTGTTATTTTAATAATGATATGATGTCCTGTGTCTTGTCTACGGCAGGATTGTAATAGACCACCAGCGGATTCGTGGAGATATCCAGTACGAGCGAATATCCGTGGTCGGAGGCGTACTTGGAGATGGTTTCCATCACCTTTTTCTGGTAGGGTTCCAGTTTTTCCGCCTGCATACGCGTCATCTTGCCGTCCTCACCGAAGATGCTCGCCTGATATTCCGCTATCTTTTTTTCATTGTTCAGAATGGTCTCTTCGCGCTGCTGGCGGGCACTTTGGGAGAGCGATGCCTTCTGCGACATGTAGGTTTCGTACATATCTTCGAGTTCGGCGTAGGCGTTGTCGATGTTCTGCTGGTACTGCTGTGCGGCAGCATCCATCTCTTCTACCGCCTGATTGTATGCGGTCATCGATTTGAAGATGGTCTCGGTATTCACTACCATGTAATTCTGTGCAGATGCCGTGCCTGCGGCTGCAAATACCGCCAGGGCTGCGATTATCAATAACTTTTTCATAACGTTATAGTTTTAGTATCTATTCGACCGACTGCGCTTTTAGAAATCCATACCCATCGAGAAGTGCAGTTTTCCTCCGTGCGGTTTCGAGGAGCGGGCCGTACCGTCGAATCCGTAACCCCAGTCGAGGCCTATCATCCCGATGAACGGGATATATACCCTGATGCCGACACCGAGCGAACGGTGCAGTTTGAACGGGTCGAATTCCTGCCAGTTCCTGTATCCGTTACCTGCTTCTGCAAATACCAGACCATAGATATGGGTCGCAGGCTGTTGCAGGAACGGGTACCTGAGTTCCAGCGTGTATTTGTTATAAACGTTGGCATACGCATAGGGGTCCTGCGGGTCGTAGGGCGTCAGGCTGCCGTCCGAATACCCGCGCAGGCCGATGACGTCGTAACCGTAGATGTTGTAACCGGTCATGCCGTCGCCGCCCACGTCGAACCGTTCGAACGGGGACTGTTTGTATTTGTTGTAGTATCCGAGATATCCCATCTCCGCCCGCGCCATGAGCACGAGTTTCTGGTCGGGCGTCAGCGGCAGGAACCACTGTGCCTTCGCCTGCCATTTGTGGTACTCTATCCATTTGAATTTGGCGGGGTCGTTGGCCGGCATGTTCGCATAGTCTTTCCGGTCGAAAAGCGAGTAGGGAGGAGTGAGCGTGACCGTCAGCGAGAAGTCCGTACCCGAACTCGGATAGATGGGGTTGTTTACGGTGCTGCGCCCGAATACCGCCCGCAGGGTGAAGATGTTCGAATTGCCGTTGTCGAAATTCGAGAACATCTCCCAGTTTCTCAGGTTGTAACGCGTATAACCGAGCTCGGTATAGAGGGTGAAATAGGGGTCGGGCAGCGACAGGCGGCGTCCCAGTCCCGCAGAAACGCCCGTAGTGCGGAAGTGGCTGTCACTCTTGTAAAATACACCGCCGAAACTGTACGAATTCGTTTGGTTCGAATAGAAGGCGGCGATGGTCAGCGAATTGGGCTTTTTTCCGCCCAGCCACGGTTCGGTGAAACTGCCCATGAAAGAGGTATAATAGGAACCGTTGGTCTGCAGACGTACGACGAGCTGTTGATTCTGTCCGTGGGGGTAGGGCCTCCAGGCGCCTTTCTTGAAGAAATTCTTGACCGAAAGGTTGTTGAGCTGTACACCGACGGAGCCGACGAACATGCCGGCTCCCCAGCCGCCCGATATCTCGAATTTGTCGCTGGCCGATTCTACCAGCGGCCAGCCGATGTCGACCAGGTCGTTGGAAACGGGCTGTATCTGCGGCATGATGGAGGCCGGGTCGAAGTGCTGCATCTGGGAGAGCTGCCGCAGCGTCTGCATGAGCAGTGCCCGGTTGTAGAGCTCGCCCGGACGGGTATATATCTCGCGGCGTATCACTTCGTCGTCCACGCGCTGGTTACCGCTTATCTCCACATTGTTGATGGTGAAGGGTCTCCCTTCGAATACTTTGATTTCCAAATCAATCGAGTCTTTCCCGACCACTATTTCGGAAGGCTCGATGACCGACATCAGGTATCCGTTGTTCTGATAAAGCGACGAAATCTGCGACATGTCCTCGATGTCGGTTTCACGGCCGATGCCAAGCCGTTTGTGGAGCGTCTTTTTGTCGTAGGTATCGCCCTTTTCGATACCCAGCATGGCTTGCAGCAGTTCGGTCGAGTATTGGCTGTTGCCTACCCACGATACGTTGCGGATGTAGAATTTGTCACCTTCCTCTATCTGTATGTCGATGCCGATGCGTTTGTCGTTGATAACGTACATCGAGTCCCGCACGATGACGGCATTACGGTATCCCTGCGAATTGTAGAAGTCGAGCAGATTCTCCTTGTCCTCTTCGTAATCGGTCTCGTTGAGCTTGAAACTCTGGAAGATGTTGGGGTTGACCTGATGCGTCTTTTTCAGTGTGCGCCGCAGCCTTTTGTCCGAGAAGACTTCGTTTCCCTCGAAATTGATGGCCCCTATCTTCACCCGCTTGTTCTTGTTCACGACGAAGGTGACATTGACCGCATTCTGTACCACGGAGTCGTTCTCTATCCGGGCCGTTACCTCCGTATTGCGGAAACCCTTGCCAGAGAAGTGTTTCTGAATGAGTTTGATGTTCTTGTCTATCACGTAGTCGGAGAGTTCCGACCCTCTTTTCAGTTTCAGGTCTTCGAGCAGGGTGTTCGCTTCGCCCTTGCGAATCCCTTCGAATCCCCATCTGTATACCCTCGGTCGCTCCTGGAGGTATATCTCGATGTTCACCATGTCGTCGGGCAGCAGTTCCGCTATCACCTTCACGTCGGAAAAATAACGCTGGTTCCAAAGGCGCGATACCGCCTGGGAGATGGCGTTGCCCGGTATGTAGACCGTTTCGCCCCGCATCAGTCCCGAAGAGGCGGTCAGTATGTCGGGGTCGAGGTATTTGACGCCGAAAATTTTTATATCGTTAATGGTGTATGGTTTGGAGTCGCCGTAGTCTATCATCGGTACCCCGTCGGCACCGTGCAACGTGGCGGGCTCCTGTTGGGAGTAGCCGCTCCAGACGGAAAGCAAAAGGAAGGAAACGAGGAGTGGTATCGCTTTTCTCATTACTCGTGGTTGTACAACTATTTGGTTTCTTTCTTATTCCTGTTCATCGACTTTCCCGAATCTCCGATGACGGCCGGAATACGCTGCGACAGCCGCATCGAAATCGTCGCCGCTGAAATCGGGCCAGTATGTCGGGGTGAAGTAGAGTTCGCTGTATGCTCCCTGCCAGAGCAGGAAGTTGCTCAGACGCTGTTCTCCGCCGGTGCGGATTATCAGGTCGGGGTCGGGGATTCCGCCGGTATAGAGTTCGCCGGCTATCGTTTCGGGAGTTATCTCCGCGGGGGAGAGTTCGCCTGAGACCGCCTTTTCGGCCAATCTGCGTGCCGCACGGGTGAGTTCCCCGCGGGAGCTGTAATTGATACAGAGCAGTATGGTCAGTTCCGTACATGCCGCAGTCTCTCGTTCGATAAGTTCGATGTGTTCCACGACCGTCTTCGACATGCCCGCCCGCTCGCCGATGACTACGACTTTTACCTGCTCCCGGAGCAGTTCGTCGAGTTCGTTGACGATACTGCGGCAAAGAAGCTCCATGAGCATGTCCACCTCCTCCTGCGGACGCCCCCAGTTTTCGGTGGAGAAGACGTATAGGGTCAGATAGCGTACGCCCGGGTTGCGGGCGGCCCGGGCAATGACGTTGCGCAGACTGTTCACACCTGCCCGATGGCCTTCGTGGCGTTCGAGTCCGCGGGCACGTGCCCAGCGGCCGTTGCCGTCCATGATGATGGCCACATGGGAAGGTATTTTGTCGGTCTTACTCATCGAGTTCCTCGTTTGCTAATGAACCCACAAATATAATATTAATTGTGCGGATAAGCGGTAATCATCAAACACTTTTAGCGGCGTAACCATCCTCCGGCCTGCAGGCGGAGCGATACGGCACATGCCGGGGAGAGTCATTTGCGGCCTTCCCAACTGTCAAGCCCCCACATCATTTTATTCCTTAACGTGTCGTAAAAGGATATATTTTGCAGGTTTATCAAAAAAATAGGTTTCTCCGCTTTCCTTACGGTGAACTCCGAGCCGCACGGTATGTCGAACGAACGGTTGTCGAGACTGACGGAGGAGCGGAGGGCACGGCTGTTTACCCGGAAGGAGACCACCGAGGAGTCGGGAATAACCATGGGGCGCATGGTGAGGTTGTGTGGGGCTATCGGCGCGATGATGAAACATTCGCACATGGGGGCCACGATGGGGCCTCCCACGCTGAGCGAGTAGGCGGTCGAACCGGTCGGGGTAGAGAGGAGTACGCCGTCGCCGCGGTAGGTAGTGAGCTTCTCCCCGTCCACGAAGACGTCCACGTAGGTCATGTTGATTTTGGTACGGTGGATGGTAAATTCGTTCAGTGCGTAGGGGTGTCCTCCGAAATCCCCGCAGCCCGCGACATGCAGCATCGTCCGCGGCTGTATCCTATATTCGCCCCTGCGCAGGATGCCGACAACCTCTCGCATGTCCTCCCGCGGCGTATTGGCCAGAAATCCGAGGTGTCCGTAGTTGATGCCGAGTACGGGAACCCCGCATCCGTAGGCCAGCTTGACGGCTTCGAGGAAGGTGCCGTCGCCGCCGTAACTGAGCATGACCGCCCCCCGGGCCAGACCGGCGTCTATGGAGGCGTACCGCTTTTCGGCCGGAATCTCGACACCGGCCTTGTCGTGCGCCTCGCGGGCGAATTCGTCGTTCGCGGCCCAGTCGAATCCGCTTTCGGCCATTGCGGAGAAGATGCCCTGTATCTCGTCGCTGTTGAGACCGAGTCCCGGCCTCGAAAACAGAATAATTTTATTCATCGTGCATTTTTTAGTAACTTTACGGCTTGTTAAAGGAGTAAACAACCGTGCGGCAGCCGTTTCGGCGCCGTTTGTAAAACGCAATTCATTGTTCGTCTTATGACAAAACTGAGTGTAAATATAAACAAGATTGCCGTAATACGCAATTCGCGCGGAGGTAATCTCCCCGACGTGATAGAGGCGGCACGACGCATAGAGGGATTCGGAGCGCAGGGCATCACGGTACATCCGCGCCCCGATGAACGTCATATCCGTTATAGCGACGTGAGGGAACTCAAGCGGGTGGTGACGACGGAGTTCAACATAGAGGGCAATCCGTTCGACCCGTTCGTGGAGCTGGTGATGGAGGTGGTGCCTACGCAGGTGACGCTGGTGCCCGACGCGCATGACGCGATTACCTCGAATGCCGGCTGGAATACGGTGAAATACCGGGATTACCTGCGTTCGCGGGCGGATTTGTTCCACAGCAGGGGCATCCGAGTCTCAATATTCGTCAATCCCGATGTGGAGATGGTGCGCGGGGCCGCTGAATGCGCTGCCGACCGGGTGGAACTCTATACGGAAGGGTATGCGTCGGCGTATCCCTCGAACCCTGAAGCGGCCGTACGCGATTATGTGGCGGCAGCGGAGGAGGCCCGCCGGCTCGGTCTCGGACTCAATGCCGGGCATGACCTGAATCTCGATAATCTGCGTTATTTCATTTCGCGCATTCCCTTTACCGACGAAGTCTCCATAGGCCATGCGCTCATTTCCGATGCGCTCTACTACGGTCTGGAACGTACGGTGGCGATGTATCTCGACAGGGTGAAGGGATGATGGATATAATAGTGAGTAAATGACTGAACCGCTCTCGCTTCCCGTTTTCAGGAAGATTTCCCGTATAGTGGACGGCATGGGTCTGAGGGCCTATGTGATAGGGGGATATGTGCGCGATTATTATCTTTGTCGTCCGTGCACGGATATCGACGTGGTCGTCGTGGGAAGCGGCATCGATGTAGCTGAAGCCTTGGCTCGGGAGACAGGCTCCAATGTGACGGTTTTCAAGACGTTCGGTACAGCTATGCTCCGTACGGAAGGAATGGAGGTGGAGTTCGTCGGTGCCCGAAAGGAGTCCTATTCGAGGGATTCCCGCAAACCGGTCGTGGAGGCGGGTACCCTGCGCGACGACCAACTGCGGCGTGACTTTACCATCAATGCGCTGGCCTGGTCGCTCAACGGCGATACGTTCGGAGAGTTGGAAGACCCGTTCGGCGGCATGGAAGATATGCGTGAGCACATCATCCGGACTCCCTGCGATCCCGACATCACCTTCTCCGACGACCCGTTGCGGATGATGCGGGCCGTGCGGTTCGCCGCTCAGCTGGGTTTCGATATAGCGCCGGAGACCTTCGAGGCCATCGAACGCAACAGGGAGCGTATCCGGATAGTTTCCCGCGAGCGCATTATTACCGAGATAAACAAGATAGTCCTTTCTCCGGTGCCCTCCATCGGTTTCGAACTGATGGATATGACCGGTCTGTTGCCTCTTGTATTTCCTGAGATGAGTCGGCTTAAAGGCGTGGAAAAGGTGGGATTGCACGGACATAAAGATAACTTCACTCATACACTGAAGGTATTGGACAACGTGGCACTCAACAGCGACAGCCTGTGGCTCCGCTGGGCGGCTATTCTTCACGATATCGGCAAGCCGGCAACGAAAGCTTACGACCCTGCGGCGGGGTGGACGTTTCACGGACATGAGGTGGTGGGGGCGCGTATGGTGCCGGATATATTCCGCCGGATGAAACTGCCGTTGAACGACCGGATGAAATATGTGCGCAAACTCGTTCTGCTCCATCTGCGTCCCCAAATACTCTCGGACGACGTGGTGACCGATTCGGCCGTCCGTCGGCTGTTGTTCGAGGCGGGAGACGATATCGACGACCTGATGACGCTCTGTGAGGCCGACATCACTTCGGGAGACGAACGGAAGGTGAAGCGTTACCTGAAGAACTTTGCCGTTGTGCGTCGGAAACTCAGGGAGATAGAGGAGAAAGACCGGGTGCGGAATTTCCAGCCGCCCGTATCGGGGGAACTGATTATGGAGACGTACGGGATTCCTCCCTGTCGTATAGTGGGAGAAATCAAGGATGAGATAAAGGAGGCGATTCTCGACGGCCGTATAGCCAACGATTACGGTCAAGCTTACGCCATGATGGAGGAACTGGCGGCCCGGCATGGGTTGAAAAGGCGGGAGTAATCCGCTTTGCGGCCGCATGGGCTGAGACCAAGGCAAACGGGGCGGAACAGCGATTGTTCCGCCCCGTTGCTATTGTCGGTGCTGTCGTGTCAGAATCTCAGACCGACAGAGAGGCTCATGGAAGCGAGGCTGAGCGGTGTGTCCAGTTGGGTGTAGCCTAGTTTTCGGCCTCCGGACCGTATTGAAAGGTTCGATACCGAGCTTGAGAAGAGCGAGTATCTGAAATCCCAGCCTTTGATATGGTAGCCGAACGAAAGTTTGACGCCCCAGGTGTCTGCGTGTCCCCGGAGGTTTTTGAAGCCCGCCACATCGATGTCTCGCATCAGTTCGTTGTAATTGACGTATCCGATGGTGATTTCTTCGTACAGTGTGCCTCCGTTCCGTAGAGGTTGCAGGAAGGTCAGTGCGGGCGCTATGTAGATGGTGTGGATTCTGGTCTTCGCGGTTTCGGCGGAGCTGATTCGGGAGGTCATCGAATAGGTAGTCCATTCGGCCTGAATGCCCAGTGCGACAGGACGGTTCTTGATTATGCGGTTGATATCCGCACCGAGCTTGAAGCCGGAGCGTGAGCCGAACCGATTGACGATGGAGGGGTCGGGCCGGCCCATGCGGAAACTGTATCCGATGAAGATGTCGCCGAACCACTCTTTTCGTGGAGTTTCCTGAGCGGTAGTCGGCGGTAGCTGGGCCTTGAGCGGAACGGTTGTAAACACCGCCAGAAGACAGAGCGGGAGAAGTTTGTTCATTGCGGTTGTGTTTTTGGGTTTGTGTCTCGGGAAATATTCCCTGTTTCAAAGATAATATTTTTCGGTCTGAATAGGATATACACGTATTGTTTTTTCATGTTGTTGCTGGACCGGGTATGGAAGTCGAGGCCGCATGCGTCCGGAAAATGTTTGGTATGCGGTTTGAACAACCTTGGTGAATGAAGCAATGGCTAAAACAGGTTATTATGGAGAAGGAAAAGGTACAGCGCGGAAGCCGCAGGGCGGATTCCGGTTTTCGCATCACGGTCAGCAGCAAGGGCCCCGTGCTCATATTCGGCAGGCCGCCGCTGGCGCAGCAGTTCATCATGCCGAACGACCGGGGAGAGAGTTGGGAGTTCGCCGAAGGAGAGCATTACTCTACCGACGACCAGCCGACGGCCTTGTGTCGCTGTGGGGCATCGAAGAAGAAGCCTTACTGCGACGGTTCTCATATGCGTGCGGAGTGGGACCCGCGTCTGACCGCCTCCTCGGAGGGGTTGCTCGAGGGGGCCGAAACGTTCGGAGGACCGGAACTCAAACTGACCGACAATGAGAATTTCTGTGTGTTCGCTCGCTTCTGCGATGCCGGCGGCCGTGTATGGAATCTGGTCGGAATCTCGGACGATGCGGATGCCAAGACTCTTGCCGTACGGGAGGCGAACATGTGTCCCGGCGGTCGTTTGAGTGCATGGGAGAATCGGACGGGGGAGCCGTATGAACCCGATTACGCACCGTCGTTGGGGCTGATAGAGGACCCGGCCCTCGGCGTGAGCGGCGGACTGTGGGTACGCGGCGGTATTCCGGTACAGACGCAGGAGGGGATGGCATATGAGATTCGTAATCGGGTGGTGCTTTGTCGCTGCGGGGCATCGAAGAACAAACCGTTCTGCGACGGTTCGCATGCGGCCGTGAAGTTCCGGGACGGACTCGCTTCGGAACCGAACGGGAAACGGTGACGGAAACGATGGTATTCGGAGGCACGCTTCGGATGTCCGGGAGAAGATACGACAGGGGCGGGATTACCTCATCCCGCCCCTGTCGTATGATATGCGAACCTGCACGGCCGTGTTATTTGTTCATTGTGACCAGCAGTTCTTCGTTGTTCCGGGTGTGTTCCATGTGCTTTATCATCTCCTCCATGGCCTCCACCGAATTCATGTCGGCGAGGTAACGGCGCAGTATCCATGTCTTTTGCAGGACATCCTTGCTCAGCAGCAGGTCTTCGCGGCGGGTTCCCGATGCGACCACATCGACGGCCGGATAGATACGTTTGTTGGCCAGTTTCCGGTCGAGCTGCAGCTCCATGTTGCCCGTTCCCTTGAACTCCTCGAAGATGACTTCGTCCATTTTGGAACCCGTGTCTATCAGGGCGGTGGCGATGATGGTCAGCGAACCGCGCTCTTCGGTGTTCCTTGCGGCACCGAAGAAGCGTTTGGGCTTGTGCAGGGCGTTGGCGTCCACACCGCCGGAGAGCACCTTTCCCGATGCGGGCTGTACAGTGTTGTACGCCCTTGCGAGACGGGTGATGGAGTCGAGGAAGATGACGACGTCGTGTCCGCACTCCACCATGCGTTTGGCCTTGTCGAGCACCATTTCGGCTACTTTGACGTGGCGGGAGGCCTGTTCGTCGAACGTGGAGGCCACGACCTCCGCCTTGACGTTGCGGGCCATTTCAGTCACCTCCTCCGGGCGTTCGTCTATCAGCAGGACAATCATGTAAACTTCCGGATGGTTGTCGGCGATGGCGTTGGCGATACTCTGCAGGAGTACCGTCTTGCCGGTCTTCGGCTGTGCCACGATGAGGCCGCGCTGTCCCTTGCCTATCGGGGCGAAAAGGTCTACGATACGGGTGGAAGTATTGTTGTGGCCGTTGCCCGTGAGAGTGAATTTTTCGTTCGGGAAGAGGGGGGTCATGTACTCGAACTGCATCCTGTCGCGGATGAATTCGGGGCTGAGCCCGTTTATTTCGATGGCCTTTACCAGCGGGAAATACTTTTCTCCCTCTTTGGGCGGTCGGATGATGCCCTTTACCGTATCGCCGGGTTTGAGACCGAATGTCTTGATTTGCGAAGAGGCTACGTAGATGTCGTCCGGGGAGTTAAGGTAGTTGTAGTCGGGCGAACGGAGGAAACCGTAGCCGTCGGGCATGATTTCCAGAACGCCTTCGCCCTCCACGAAACCGATATTGGCATCTTCCGGAGTGGGAGTGTAACGGTCGGCCTGCCGCTGTTGGTCGTTCGGGGAGGATGGCTGATGGGGTCGGGGAGTTCTGACGGCCTGAGGCTTTGTCGGGTACTCCGTGCGCTGCGGCTGGAGGGGCTGTTGTACTGCGACGGGTATTTCCGGAGCAGCTGCCGCGTCGGCCGGTTCTGCGGGAAGCGTCTCGCCGGCTGTTTCCTGCGGTTGCTGTACCGTTTTGCGGGGCCTGCCCCGCCGTGGTTTTTCGGTCTCCTGTACCGTCTCTTCGCCGTCGTTGCGGTTTGCTGTCGCCTCGGCCGTCTCCCTGGCATCCGTCGCTGCGGAGGATTGCCGGACAGGAGTGTTGTTTAGGAGACGCTGTCTTTTCGGCTTTGGTTCCGGGGATTCGCCGGCCGGGCCGACCGGTTCGTCGCTGCGCGGGCCGATGATGGCCTGTATGAGCTCGTCCTTTTTCATCTGCGTTGTGCTCCGGATGCCGAGCGACTTGGCTATTTCGCGCAGTTGTATAATGCTTTTGCCCTGTAATGCATCGAAATCTTGCATGTGGAAGATTGAAATGTAAATTTTCAGATTAAATGCCGGCGGCATGCCGGCGAACAGGTTTTTGAATGATTACCGCAAAGATAGGAACTTTTTTCAATCGGCAATCGGCAGCGGTCTCAATCGTGCATTTTTTTCAGCAGTCGTGCGAGGTCTTCGGGTGTGTCTATGCCTATCGTCTCGGAGGATACCAGGCCGACCTTTATCCTGTAACCGTTTTCGAGCCAGCGCAGTTGTTCGAGCGATTCGGCCTTTTCAAGCATACCTTGAGGCAGTCGGGTTATCTCGTGCAGGATGTCGCTCCGGTAACCGTAAATGCCGATATGTTTGAGATACGTGTGGCGCGACGACCATTCGGACTGTTCCGCACCGCGGATATAAGGGATGACGCTGCGGCTGAAGTAGAGGGCATAGCCGTCCCGTGAGAGGGTTATCTTCGGAGTGTTGGGATTGAAGATGTCGTCGCCCGGTTTCATGGGGTAGGCGAGGGTGGCGATTTCGGCTCCCGGGACGTCCAGGGCATTGCGCAGGCTCGTCAGGTGTTCTGTCGAGATGAAAGGCTCGTCGCCCTGTACGTTGATGACCGCGTCGAACGCCGTCCCGGTCGTTTTGCTGTATTTATCGAGGGCTTCGGCGCAGCGGTCGGTTCCGCTCCGGTGGTCGGGTGACGTCATGACGGCGCAGCCGCCGAACCTGTCCACGGCCTCGGCGATGCGTGTATCGTCCGTGGCGACGCAGCAGTGTGCGAACACCTGCGACGTGCGTTCGTAGACGTGTTGTATCATGGGTTTGCCCTGGATGTCGGCGAGCGGTTTCCCCGGGAAACGCGTCGATGCGTAACGGGCCGGAATGATGGCTATGAATTTCATGGGTTTCCTGTTTTGCAAAGGACAAATATACGTTTTTTCAGGCAGCGGTGCGGGTTTTTTGTAAATTTGCGGGGTCATGGGAAAACCGGCGGCATATTACACGGAGCTCTTCGCCCGGTTGGGCGGGCTGTTGGAGGGGTTCGGCACCGTGCCGGAGACACGGGCGGTGGCGGAAGCCGCCGTTGCCGCCAATCCGTGGTTTACCCTTTCCGATGTGGTGTTCTCCGTCGATGCCGTGCGGCGGAACATGCTCGATGCCGCGGTATCGGCCCGGTGGCTTTCGTATTATGGGGCGAACGAGCGTACGGTACGCAGCCGTGTGGCGGTCATCATGGCGGGGAATATCCCGTTGGTGGGATTGTCCGACCTGTTGTGTGTCGTGGCTTCGGACTGTATTCCGTACATTAAGATGTCTTCCAAGGATTCGGTGCTGATGGAGTATGTCGTCGGCCTGTTGTGCGGGTTAGCGCCGGGGATACGGGTCGAACGCTATGTGCCGGAGGAGCGGTACGATGCGGCAATCGCTACGGGCAGCGACAATACGGGCCGGTATTTCCATGCCCTGTTCGACGGCATACCGTCCATCATAAGAGGAAGCCGCAGCTCGGTGGCATTGCTGACGGGGGAGGAGACCGACGGAGAGTTGCATGCGCTCGGTCGTGATATCTTCCGTTATAGCGGGCTCGGCTGCCGCAATGTCAGTCTGGTATTCATTCCGCTGGATTACGACCTGGCCCGTTTCGTCCGGGCAGTGGCTCCCCCCGAGGAGGCGGTGAATCCCAAGTACCGTAACAATTACCGCAGTCTGCGGGCCAGGCTCCGGGCCGCAGGGGAGGATTTTTATGACGGCGGAACCTTCGTCGTGACCGTCGGCGACCGTTTTCCGGTGTCGCTCAGCAATATCGTGGCGTTTCGTTACGATAGGGCGGAGGAGGTGTACGGGTGGCTGGAGGCGAACGACGGTGCGGTGCAGTGCGTGGTGGGGCGGGATGTTGTCCATCCGAGGGCTGTCGGTTTCGGAGCGGCCCAGATGCCCTGGCCGTGGGATTATCCGGACGGTACGGATGTCATGGCCTTTCTTCGTGCCTTGCCTGAACCGGGTAGCCGGTAACGATAATTGATTAAGAATAAATACCTTTTTGTATGATTTTCAAGTTGAGGATGCTCAGCGGCGAGACGGATGGTTTTGTCCGTGAATACGAAGTTCCGGAGAGTACGGACTTGTTGCAGTTGCACGACCTGGTTTGCGGCGACCTCGGTTACGACCCGTTCAATTTCAGCTCTTTCTTTGCGGCGGATTCCGGATGGAACAAGCTGCAGGAATATACCCTCGAGGATATGCAGGACTGCGATGCGGGTATTGCCGCCCTGCCGATGGAGGGAACGAGGCTGTGCGACGTGTTGGCTTCCGGGGTGTCGCGGCTGATATTCGTTTTCGACATGCTCTCCGCCCGCGAGCTCTTTCTGGAAGTGGCCGATTTCAAGCCGGAGGAAGAGGCGGTGCTTTATCCTCGGGTGGCCCTGTCGGTCGGTACGCCTCCGGCTCAGACGGGGGCGGGTATCGAGGCGGACGAAGAGAACGACCCTTTCAGCGATATGATGGAGGAATTCGCCGATTTCGAGGGTACGGAAGACGATGGATTCGGCGATGATTTCTGACAAGAGGGGAACGCTCGTGGTCGTGGCGGGGCCGACAGGCTCCGGGAAGACGGAGGTGGGGGTCGAACTCGCCCGTCGTTTGGGTGCGCCGATAATCTCTACCGATTCCCGGCAGGTATTCCGCGGGATGGCTGTCGGAACGGCGCAGCCCTCTGCAGAGCAGCAGGCTGCCGCTCTGCACTATTTTATCGCCGACCGCGAAGTGTCCGACGACTATAATGCGGGACGGTTTGAAGCGGAAGCGCTGGAACTGCTCGACAGGCTGTTCGTGACGCACGATTATGTGTTGGCCGTAGGTGGTTCCGGCCTCTACATCGATGCGCTTTGCCACGGATTCGATGCGCTGCCGCCGGCTGAACCGGCTCTGAGGGCGCAGCTTGAGGCTCGGCTGCGGGAGGAGGGACTCGGGTCTTTGCTCGAAGAGCTTCGCCGGTTCGACCCGGTCTATTATGAATCGGTAGACCGCAGCAATCCGTCGCGTGTCCTGCGTGCCGTGGAGGTGTGCATTCAGACCGGCCGGCCCTATTCGGAACAGCGTTCGGGCGAGCCCAGGGAACGACCGTTCCGTATCCTGAAAATAGGGATAAAGGTGGGAAGGGAGGAGTTATACGGGCGGATAGACCGCCGAGTGGACGGAATGCTTGCGTCGGGACTTGAGGAGGAGGCCCGACGGCTCTGGCCCTTGCGCGGGCTCAATGCGCTGATGACGGTGGGGTACCGGGAAATGTTCGACTATTTCGACGGGAAAATCACGTACGATGAAGCGGTCAGACTGATTAAACGCAACTCGCGCCGGTATGCCAAGAGGCAGATGACCTGGTTTCGCAGGGACGCGGAGATGGTGTGGTTCGGCCGGGATGAAATAAAAATGATGGAAAATTTCTGCAAAAAATTTGCAGAGTAAGAAATGTTGCCTATATTTGCACTCGCAAACCGGAAACGACCGGCCAAGTTCATGAAATAATGCGGAAATAGCTCAGTTGGTAGAGCACAACCTTGCCAAGGTTGGGGTCGCGAGTTCGAGTCTCGTTTTCCGCTCAGAATCAAAGAGGACAATCGAATGGTTGTCCTCTTCTCTTTTCAATAAGATACAGCTTGCACGAACGACCCTAAGCCCTCCCCCTTCAGAGGACGGTATGCATGAATACTTGTCTTATGGCTGCCTCGAATCCTTAAATGCGGAGAGGCTCAGCGGAACCGGCCGGACTGTAATCAGCCTTTTGGTATTAGGAAGGTTATTGTTAAATTTGTTTCAATGGAAGTGCCCCTGTTTATTGGTCGTGTCCTTTACACGGGCATTTGAAAAACTTAAACTCTATGCCTATGAAAACCTTCACTCGAATTCTATTGCTGTGCCTATTTCCCGTATTGGCTACCGGTTGCGAAAAGAAAGTAAATATTACCTATGAGCATCGTTATTGGGATGAATATAAGTTTATTAATGCCAGTTCTAAAGACGTATATTGTCTTTATGGTTCGTCTCACATCGTAAATAATCGAGAAAAAGAGAACCGTGACGGCTTTATCGTTCCTAAAGGTAATTCCCATTCTCTGTTTTTATTCGCTTATGATGGCGAAAGTCCTTTTCTACTAATAAATGGGGACGAATCTAACTTCGACTGGATAATAATCCATAACAATGAACGATATGTAGAATATACATTTCAAAAGGACGGTTATAGTCCGTATTTTGATAGGTTCTATGACTCGACATATACAGATAACAATGTTACTTTCCATGTTTATACAATTAAAGACGATTTATTTAAGAATGGGAAACCAATCGAGGAACTTCAAGAATGGCTGATAAACAATCAATAAATCTATTGATTATGAAAAAAATACAACTAATTTTATTGCTGACGTTGTCGCTATTTTTATTGGACTGCAACCCCGTCGAATACACAGAATATTATCCGACAGAGATAATAACCTATTCCTTTCAGAATTCTTCTTCTACAGATGTAATTTTCAGAATCTATTCTTCCAAATCCAATGCAACAAAGGAAGATGGCTTTTTCGTACTTCGAAGTAATGAACATAAAGTTTATTCTTTTGACAGCACAAATCCGTTCTACCTGCTGCCGGATGCGACCGAGAACTATACGACCATATCCAACGGCAAGGTATATGTCGTCCAGCGTCCCGGCGATGCGGGAAGCGTGTATGACGATGCGTTTTGGGAAGAAGCGCATTATCGGTTCGTCGTAACGGATAAACTGTTCGAGAACGGCATGCCCCTATAAAACCGAGAGGAAAGCAAACAATAAAGGGAAAGGTTCTGCATCTTTCCCTTGATTGTTTAACAGAGGCATGGTAGTGGCTGCCGTATGCGGTGGTGATGCGGGGAGAAATCGATACGGGACGGAGGAAGTTGGTGATGAGATGGTTGGCCTGTCGGCGGCGGGGGCTTTCCCTTTCGGTGTAAAAATATTTTTCAAAAACGGCGAATAATGTTTGGTTTTTGCATGACCTGTAGGTAGACCGAAACAGTCTTACGATATTAAGTTTCGGTTTTGTATTATTTTATAAATAAGATAGCTGATTATGAAAACGAACAGTTTTATTGGAAGGACAGGTCTCTGGGCGGTAGGCTTGTGCCTGCTGGGATGGGCCGCTTTGGCGGTGTCCTGTACCGGCATGGGTCGGGAGGAACTCACACAGGGGGAGAATGCTTCTCTTACCGTAACCCTGAGCGGGCAGGTTCCCGTAAGCAAAGCGGTCGGCTCGCCCGACGATGCGGAGGCCGTCAAGGAAGCAGAAAACAAGCTGCATAACGTGACGGTATTCGTCTTCAATTCCAACGGTACGTTGGACAAGAAACATACGTTTGCTCCGAATCAGATTTCGGAAACCATCACCGGTCTGGTTGCGGGGACCAAAAAGGTGGTCGTGGTGGCGAATGTACCGTCAGCGATTACATTTCCGGACAGCATCAATTACGGTTGGTTTGAAGATGCCGGTAATGTGATTGACCTCGACACACAGGCTACGACCGCCGACGGATTGTTCATGAGCGGGGAAGATACGGTTGTGCTGTCGGCCAATACCGTCTCCGAAGCGACCATTCCGATTAGCAGGGTTGTAGCCAAAGTGAAATTGGGAACGCTTACGATAGCGCCCGAAGCAGGCCATGATGCAGCTAAATTCGCGTTGACCAAGGTCATGGTCATGAAAGCCCGCAGTTCCGTCAAGATGGGGCTGCCTTCGGTGGATTATACGCCGAATGCCTTTTATGGAGGTATGCAGGGCGATAAGAGTACAGTGAAAACTTATCTAGCGGAAACCATCTCTACCGGCGATTATGCCAATCGTTATTTTTACGTATTGCCGAGCGATAACGGCGACGGCAATACCACGCTGATAACTTTGGCGGGAACCTATGACGGCCAGCCGGTCTATTTTCCGTTCCGTATTAACGATACGGTGGGTAGCGACGGTGCCACCAGCGACGGAACCTTTATCCGCCGCAACAGCGTGTATGTGGTGAATGTGACACTCAAGCGGCTGGGCAGCGGCAGCGACAATCCCGAAGTACCGGCCGACCCTGCTTCGCTGACCGTTACCGTCGAACCTCAGGAGTGGGCGACGGATTTGATTCAGAATGTAGAATGGTAGCAGGGCGGAAAAGCCGCACCCGTAATCCGGCAGGAACTGCTGAGGCAGCTCCTGCCGGAGGGTCTGCGGCATGCTTTGCAGAAGTATCCGGTCGTGAACAGGTCGATACATATCATACAGTTGTTGTTTGGAGGCGGTATACTGCTCCTCCTGTTGACGGGGTGTATCCGTGAGAATCGGGATAACTGTCCTCCGGAGACGGCGGTGCGTTCGGTCGTCCTGAAGGTCATGGATACCGTGACCGGTCGCGATATTACGGAGAACGGAGAGGCCGGCGGTGCCGAACTCTATCTGTTTGGGCCGACCGGGGAGTATACGGGACATGTTTCCGTTACGAGCGATGAAATCATGCACCGCATTCCCGTTATGCTTCCCGAGCGGAATCTGGCCGGCTGTCGTATTTCGGCATGGACGAATGTGGGGGCGGGGCAGCAGTTCCATATTCCGGACGACGGCAGCCGGCTCGAAAATCGGGCAGTTTCGCTGTTTATGGAGGACGATACGTATCACGGCGTGCCGGACAACCTGTTTTTCGGACAGTTGCAGCTTGCGTCGGCAGGAACCGGTATGCCGGAAGAGGTGACCGTCGTGCGCAAGAATGCCCGGATGCACATTACGGTCAGGGGACTGGACGACGGAGTGCCGGAAGAGCGTTATTATTTTACCGTTCAGGCGCCCAACGACGGGTATGATTTCAACGGGAAGCCGATGGCCGGTACGGCAACTGTCCGAAGGGCCGGAACATTCGGTCCGAACGGCGATTTTGCGACCGTAGGGACATTCAATATGATTCATACCGATACTCCGGACGATGCCGAAACGGGCGTCGGAGTAAGTCTTTATGAAAGGATGACCGTCCGGTCGGCAGATCGGTTGGTCGCGGCGGTTACGACCGATGATGACGGGATGCCCATTTCGCTGCCTGCCGGACAGACGGTCAATCTGTTGATAGATGTCGGACAGGAGGCGGGAATTTCCGTCCGTATGGAAATCACACCTTGGAACGAAGTCTATCAATGGGAAATTTGGTAATTGGGAAACGATATGAATACGAATAAGAATAGCGATATGTCCGGAAGTTGCGGTAGAGGCAGATTCCGTCCGGGCGGTTGGCGGACATTGCTGCTGTCGCTCTGCCTGCTCGCCGTGGCATGTGCCGAGCCGTCGCGGCGGAACAGCCGGTGACGAAGCGGTGGTACGTCTGACAATCAGTCTGCCGCAGGCAGAGCTGCCGGTCGGCAGGGAAAGGGCGGCTACCCGGTCGGAGGAGGCGGAGAACCTTATCTCGACGGTGCGGGTTCTCGTTTTTGAGGAAGTGGACGGCCGGTATCTGTACCGGTATATGTCCGAAGGAGAACGTTTGCAGGTTACCGGTAGTACGACTTCGTTCGAAGCCAAGTTGACGGGGACGGACAAGACGGTCAAATTGTTGATTGCCGGCAATTACGGCGATGCTTTTGCGAATTATGCTCCGGCTGCGGGCAGCGATGAGGCGACGGTGCGTTCCGGGTTGGGATGTTCTTTTGCGGGGCTGACGGGGAACCTGCCGATGTACGGGGAGGTAACGCTTCCCAACGGCTTGGTGCCCGGTGTGGAAAACCGTTTCGATATCCGTATGCTGCGGGCTGTTGCCCGTGTGGATGTGGAGAAGGAACTGGATGCTGATTCCCGTTCTTTCCGGATAGCGAGCGTAGCCGTCTACCGGCCCAATGACCGGATTCAAATTGCCCCTAATCGGCTCGCATCTGCCGATACGCCGCAGGTGACGGAACCTTCCGTGCCGCCCGGTGCGGGCAAGTCGCCGGTTCCGGTCGGGGTGGCGGCAGCTGAGGCCGACCCGTCGGCTGTCGGCGGGATTTACGTGCCGGAGGCTGCCGGCGAAACCGATGCGGCAGCCCAGTTGTCGGATGCCACCTGCATCGTGGTGGGAGGCTATTACGATGGGGCGTCGGAGCTGTCGTATTACAGAATCGACTTCAATCCCGGTGTGGAAGGTCATCCTTTCGGACAGGTATTGAGAAATCATAAATATGTTTTTCGGATTAAGAAGGTGACCGGAACGGGCTGGAGTGATGCCGCTTCGGCAGCGGAGAATCGTGCTACGAGTATCGTGGCCCAGGTAGAGGCGTGGGAGGATTTCACGACCGAAATGTATTTTGACGGAGACAATTATCTCGGTGTGTCATCCCGGACCCTGACGCTCGGTTACGTAGCCGGCAAGAGCGGACGGGTGGATGTACAGGCCACCGTACCCTATACCATCCAATGGCTTGATGCGTCGGGCGTTCCGACGGGTACGGCAGTGACCGGAGTCGGAACTACACTGACCGGTAACAGTAACTTTACGGTGTCGATAGGCCGCGATGCCGGCGCGGACGATGCGGTTTCGTATCTTTTGTTCACGGCTTCGCAAGACAACCGAACGGACCGGAACGTCGTGTCGCGGCTGCGCGTCAGCGGAGGACGGTGGACGTTCGATATTACCGTGACGCAGGAGAATCCAAGCCTGTATAAAGACCGAATCATCCGGGTGCTGTCGGTGCATGAAATAGGTTCGCTCGGTACGGGAACGCCCTCTTCCGCCAGCGGTATGGCATTGCGCCGCATACTGGACAATACCAAGAATTTTTCGCCCACCGGTACGGTCGTGGTGGGAGGCTTCGCCTTTACGGAGGTCTCCAATGTGGAGATGCAGGCGGTCAGCACGGGGGTGTTGGAGATATTCAACAGTATCAAACGAATCATCAATGCACAGGATGTCATCTATCTGACCTATAATACGGCCATATCGGACGAGTTGGCGCAGGCGGTACTCGCATGGTTGCGGGCCGATACCGGCCGTGTGCTTATCGTCGGCACGGATACCGAAGCGACCAATGCGAAACTGCGGCAGTATCTGACTTCGGACGGGACATGGAAATATTACTATCAGAATAATATCGGCGGTAATTTCAAGCGGGCGGCGCAGACCGATGCCAACAGACGCTTCTTTACGACGCCGTTCGGTCAGGTGGCCGAGAACGCGGTGGTTTCACGGGCGGACAACTATGCCGCCTACTGTTCCGATTATCCTTCGGCCGTGACGCCCCTGCTGGTCAGCACGGCTGCCGGACAGGAGAAGACGCTCTCTGTCGGTGTCAATCAGACATCCCGAATCGTTTACCTCGGCGATGCCAATCTGAACCAGAACGGCAGTCTCAGCACCCAGGCGAATGCAACCGGTACGGTGACGACGGATTTCGACCGGCTGACGGCCAATCTTTGGGCGTGGATAGTGGAACAGGTGTGTCAGAACGGATGATGCGACCTGCGGCTGTGCGTCGGTTCTCCGGGACGGCTGACCGGGGGAACGTTATAAATTTCAGACAATAAAATGAAAAGAGTAGTCATATACGGGATTCTATGCCTCCTCGGCTTTGCGGCCGTGCCGCATGGCGAGCTCGGTGCCCAGACGGTACGGGGAGCGGAACGGGAGATGCCTCGTCTCACGGTGAAGACCAATGCGCTTTACTGGGCGACGGCATCCTTCAATGCGGGACTCGAAGTCGGGTTGGACCGGCGTATTACGTTGGAGGTGACGGGCGGGTATAATCCCTGGACTTATGCGGACAATCGGAAGTTCAAGTTCTGGATGGTTCAGCCCGAGGTTCGGTTCTGGCCCTATCGTCGGTTTTCCGGGCACTTTATCGGTGCCAACTTCATCTATTCCGACTTTAATGCCGGAGGTATCGAGTGGCTGGGAATGGGGACGCGGCGTTACGAAGGTTCGCTGTTCGGAGTGGGACTTTCGTACGGGTATATGTGGAGTATCGGAAAGCGTTGGCATGTGGAGGCCACGATAGGAGTGGGGTATGTCAGTCTGGAGTACGACGAATACGTTTGGAAGCAGTGCGGTCGTTTCCTCGGCCACGGCCGGAACAGTTATCTGGGACCTACCAAAATCGGCGTATCTTTCAGTTATACCATTATGTAGATGTCCGTCGTTTTCGGCGGAGAGGCCGTGCGGATAAAAGGCTGCGGGAGGCGAATTGTTCACCTCCCGCAATTTACGGCCGGCGTATGCCGGCGTGCCCGTGCTGCATATCATGCGCTCTCCTGTGTCCCGAGCGTGTTTTTCACGATGCTGCCATCTTTGACGATTACCTTGAACGCGGTCTCGGGATGTTCTATCAGGCTGATGTCTTCGAGCGGATTGCCGTCTATCACCAGCATATCGGCGAAGGCGCCCTCCTCGATGACGCCGAGCGTACCCGGATAGGGATTCCGCGCTCCCGACATTCCCAGCAGTTGGGCGTTGTCGTGCGTCACCATTTTCAGAATCTCGAAATTGCTGAACCACTTTTGGAGTTTGACGATGCCATGATTCTGGTTTTTCGTATTTTTAGGATTGAAAAGCAGGTCGGTACCCCAGGCGAGCTTGACACGGTATTGTTTCGCCAGGTTGTAGGTACGGTCTGTACCTTCGGTGATTTGGACATGTTTGGCCTGTTGAACGGGGGAGGGGTACGTGTTGTCTTCGAGAGCGAATGCCTGCATGCTCAGCCATGCACCGCTCTCCGCCAGCAGCGCCATGGTCGCTTCGTCTATGAGGTGTCCGTGTTCGATACTTTTCACTCCTGCTTTCAGCGCACGGGCTATTCCGCGCGGATTGTATACATGTACCATGACATAGGTGCCCCAATCTTCGGCGGCCCGAACGGCCGCCTGCAGCTCTTCGTCAAAGAATTCGGTCACGTCCAGCGGGTCGTACAGCGATGCGGCACCTCCGCCGGCCATGAGTTTTATCTGCGAGGCCCCTTTTTTCAGGTTCTCCCGGACAGCGGCCGTTACCGCGACGGGGCCGTCGACTACTCTGGATGCGCCGAGTTCTTCGACGTGTGCCAGACCGCAGCAACAGTCGCCGTGCGCCTGTTCGTAGACCGGACTGAAATCGCCGTGTCCCGAGGTTTGGGAAATCATGGCACCGCTCGGATAGATGCGCGGGCCTTCCAGAACGCCGTTGTCTATGGCGCGTTTCAATCCGAAGACGGGGCCGCCCGCATCGCGTATGGTCGTGAATCCTCTTAGCAGGGTGGCGGTCGCTTCCCGGCCGGCTACGAGGTAGGTGTAGGAGGGTTCTCCGGCCAGCAGGTCGGCCATCGTGTTGCAGCATAGATAGGCATGCCAGTGCGCGTCGATAAGGCCCGGCATAAGGAATTTTCCGGTACCGTCTATAACAGTGGCTCCGGCGGTCGTTTCCGGCGGCAGGGGCTGTGCCGAAATCTTGTCGATGAGATTGTTTTCAATCAGGATGTTGCCTTTGACGGTTTCGGGGTCTTTCCCGTTGAATATTTCCGCATTTTCTATTACTATTTTCGTGTCCATATGATTGTGTTTTTAATGTTTCTCGGTTGTCCGGTATTTGGAGCCGTGGCCATGCGGGTACAGAGCTGATGCTCGGGTCGGCCGATATGCCCGTATGATATTTATTGCATATTCCGTGCCTTTCGTTCGGGACAGAATATGGTTCGGAGGCTTTGCGATACGCAGAGTTCGGACCGGCTGCATAGGGCCCGGATACCTTGCGGATGCCCCGTTATACACAGGGTGAGAATTTTCTATAACATGAACGTGCCCGGACGGCGGTCTGGGCGGCTATGCGGGGGACTATCCCTTTTTGTTGGTAGGTCGCTTCCTGCGATGGTGTGCGGGTAGTGTGTTTGAAACGATACTTGCCGTACTTCGGCAGAAAGAGGGGCGGCCGACGGTGCATAAGAAGGGCTGTTGCCGTATCTTGCCGGCGTCAATTTGTACAGACAGTAACAGAAAAGGGAGTCGCGACAAATGCAACTCCCTTATTCAAGTGGTGCCACCAGGAATCGAACCGGGGACACAAGGATTTTCAGTCCTTTGCTCTACCATCTGAGCTATGGCACCGTGCGGTTATTAACCTTAAGCGGGTGCAAAGATAAGTAGAAAAATCAATTCTCCAAATTGCCGCGGCAGAAATTTTATGATGCCGGAAGTTCCGAGTGCGGTACGGCCTCTGCTCCTGTCGGCCAAGACGGCAGGAGCAGAGATGTGCGGAGCGAACGTTGGCAGCATACGGCGGATACCGTTTTATCGGTATCCGCCGTGGGATTATTCGGAGCGCATCGCCCGCAGGGAATTCAGGACTGCCAGTACCGTAACGCCCACATCGGCGAAGACGGCTTCCCACATGTCGGCGATACCGAAAGCGCCTAACAGCAGCATGGCGGCTTTTATCCCGATGGCGAATACGATGTTCTGCATGACGATGCGCATCGTCCGGCGGGACAGGGCGACGGCTTCGGCTATCCGGAGCGGATTGTCGTCCATCAGTACGACGTCTGCCGCTTCTATCGCTGCGTCGCTTCCGGCCGCCCCCATGGCAATTCCCACGTCGGCCCGTTTCAGTACCGGTGCGTCGTTGATGCCGTCGCCCACGAAGGCGAGCCGGGCCGATTTGCTTTCCGACGCCGTCAGGGCATCCACGCGCTGTACTTTGTCCGCAGGCAGCAGGCCGGCGTACAGTTCGTCCATGCCGAGCTGGCGGGCCACCTCGTCGGCCACGTCGGGACGATCGCCTGTCAGCATGACCACCTTCTCTATGCCCTCGCTTTTCAGCCGGGCGATGGCTGCGGACGACTGCGGTTTGACCGTATCGGAGATGACGATGTGTCCGGCGTAGCTGCCGTCCGTTGCCAGATGGATGATGGTCCCTTTGCATTCGCACGGTTTCGGAACCACGCCGGCACGGTGCATCAGTTTCTCGTTTCCGGCATATACTTCGTGTCCGTCTACCTTTGCCCGGATGCCTTCTCCGGCAAAGTTTTTCATATCCGATACCCGTGATTTATCGAGCGGCCGGGCATAGGCGCGTCGCAGCGAGGCTGCCACGGGATGGTCGGAGTAGCTTTCGGCCAGTGCGGCCGTTTCCAGCAATGCCGTCTCCGGAATGATTTCCGGGTGGACGGCCGTGACGGTGAAGCTGCCTTCGGTCAGCGTACCGGTCTTGTCGAAGACGACGGTACGGACACGGGCCAGTGTTTCCAGATGGTTGGACCCTTTTATGAGAATCCCTTTGCGGGATGCACCTCCTATGCCGGCGAAAAAGGTGAGCGGGATGGATACCACGAGGGCACAGGGACAGGAGATGACCAGAAAGATGAGAGCCCGGTTGAGCCATACGAGCCAATCCCCTCCGGCGAGCAGGGGTGGGACGACTGCCAGCAGAAGGGCGGCGATGACGACGGCGGGGGTGTAATAGCGGGCGAACCGGGTGATGAATTTCTCGGTGGCGGCCTTGCCCGTGTCTGCGTTCTCTACCAGGTCGAGGATGCGGGCTACCGTCGATTCGCCGTAAACGCCGGTCGTCCGTATCCGGAGCAGGCCGGTCATGTTGAGGCTGCCGCTGAGGACGATGTCGTGTTCGGTCACCTCCTTCGGCAGGCTTTCGCCCGTAAGGGCTGCGGTGTCGAGTGTGGATGAACCGGCTACGACGACACCGTCCAGCGGAATCTTCTCGCCCGGCTTGGTGACGATGATGCTGCCGGCCGGGACATCATCCGGTGCTACCCGGTGCAGTTCTCCACGGGCATCTTCCAGATTGGCGTAGTCGGGACGGATATCCATCAGCGCTGCGATGGATTTGCGGCTCCGGACTACGGCCATATCCTGAAACAGCTCTCCGGTCTGATAGAACAGCATGACCGCGACCGCTTCCGGGTATTCGCCGATGGCAAATGCGCCGACGGTCGCGACCGACATCAGAAAATTCTCGTCGAAGATTTTGCCGTGCAGGATGTTGCGGACTGCCCGGAAAAGGATGTCGGCACCGATGACGAGATAGGCTGCCGCGCACAGGGCGATGTGCAGGGCCGGCGACGGCAGCGGCAGCCAGGCGGTGCCGAGAAGCAGTGCGCTCGCTGCAATGCGCACTACGGTGTTTTTTTGTCCTTTGTTCATATGATTGCCGATTGTGTTTCTGTCGGCAAAGATAGGAGGGCCGGAGTGCAACCGGATTGCAAATGTCACTCGTGCCGTTTCGCCCTGCATGATGCGCAGAGCCCTTTGAGCAGGTAGTCGATTTGTCGTACTTCGAACCCTGCGGGATAGCGTACGGCGGGGATATGCGTGTGGTCCAGACAGAAGGTCTTGTGGCAGGCTTCGCAGTAAAAGTGACAGTGCAGTTCCTCGATGCCGCAGATATGGTCGTTGCGGCAGATGCAGTATTTGGTGGAGCCGCTGCCGTCTTCGAGGAGATGCACCAGATGGTGTTCGGCGAACAGGGCCAGTGTTCTGAAAAGGGTGGATTTGTCCACGCTGTCCAGCACCTCTTCCAAATCGGCCATGCTGAACGTGTCGTGGAAACGGTTCATCGTTTTGTATATGAGTATCCTGACAGATGTGGGGCGGATACCGTGGCGGTTCAGTATCTCGTCGGGAGCTGTCTGTCTGTTGTCCATGGTATGGTTTGTTTCCGGCAAATTTGGCGAAAAATCCGTCATATTCTTCGTCCCGGCCGGTTTTTCGGGTTCGGTTGCAGTTTTCGCCGGGCCGGCGAGCGCAGGATATTGTAAAATACGGTTTCCTGCAGCCGTTTGTCCTGTCCTGTTTTCGTCCTATTCCATTATCCGTCGGCCCTGACGGCGTATGGCGGGGAGTCCGCGGGCTATCCCGTTGCTCCCTTAACGGATTACAGTTCAGGCGCATGAATCGTGTGTCGGCCTTTTCAGTCCGGATAACAGCTTCAATGTTAAAGAAAAAGATGCGCTTTCCGGTTCATCGTTACCGAAAAATCGTATATTTGTTGCTGGTTTTTTTAATGTCGGAAAAATGAGAATCGCAATTGCTCAGCTAAATTATACCATCGGAGCTTTCGAAAACAACAAACTCAAAATCATGGATGCCGTCCAGAGAGCCAAGGCCGACGGCGCCGACCTGGTGGTGTTCGCTGAACAGTCGATAAGCGGGGCGCCTGCCTACGATTTGCTGAACAAGGTGAATTTTCTTGACCTTTGCGAGGAGGCGCTTGTCGAGATAGCGGCCTGCTGCGACGGCATTTCGGCTCTGGTGGGGCTTCCCGTACAGGAGGGACGGTGGACGGTCAGTGCTGCGGCTTTCATCCAGAACCGCAAGATAGTCGGATATATTACGAGAAAGCATATCCTTCAGCGCGACGACGCCACGTTTCTTTATCCGGGCCGGGGGCGCGAATTCATACAGGTCGCCGGGCGGAAAATCGCTGTTGTGGTCGGAGAGGACATCATGCACCCGGACGAATGTTCCGGATGTGCGGATGCAGTGATAAATATCGGTTCGAGCAAATACGCGCGTCAGCGCATCGAAAAACGTTACGATTTTTTCGCCGGAATGGCTTACCGGCTGGGAACGGATGTGGTGTTCGTCAATCAGGTGGGAGCCAATACCGATGTGATATACGACGGCTCGTCGGCCGTTTTCAGTGCCGAAGGAAAACCGCTGGCCCTGCTTGCGGGTTTCGAGGAGGATTATCGGGTGGTGGAGCTCGGTGGCGTCCACGAACCCATGGAGGTGCCTTATCAGGATAAGACGCGGAACGTATATCGGGCCATCAAGCTCGGACTGGCCGATTTTTTCCGCAAAAACGGTTATTCCAGGGCTTGCCTCGGACTCTCCGGCGGTATCGATTCCGCCGTTGTCGCGGCGCTTGCGGTCGAAGTGCTCGGGGCGGAAAACGTCCGGGTGCTGCTTATGCCGTCGCAGTTTTCGAGCGACCATTCGGTGGAAGATGCCATGCAGATGGTACGCACGCTCGGTATGCAGTACGACATCGTTCCCATTACGGACATTTACCGCAGTGTGGTCGATAGCATGAATCCGGTATTCGGCGAGGATACCGAGTTCGGGGTAACGGAGGAGAATATCCAGGCCCGTATCCGGGGCGTGCTGCTTATGGCCCTCTCCAACAAATTTGGACATATTTTGCTCAATACTTCGAACAAGAGCGAGTTGGCTCTGGGGTGGGGAACGCTTTACGGCGACCATACCGGGATGCTCAGCGTGATAGGCGACGTGTATAAGAGCGAGGTGTTCGATATCGCCCGCTATATCAACCGTAACGGGGAGGTGATTCCGGAGAACATTCTGCTCAAGGCGCCTTCCGCTGAACTGCGTCCCGAACAGAAGGATACAGACTACCTTCCGCCTTACGACATCACCGATTCGGTCATATACCGCATGATAGAGGAGGGCCAGTCGCGCGAAGAGATAATCAATGCGGGGTTCGATGCCGAAGTGGTGCATAAGATATATGCCATGATACTGCGCAACGAACAGAAAAGAAAACAGTTCTGCCCGACGCTGAGGGTTTCCACCTGTCCTTTTGGGGTACTCAGGGTGATGCCCATAACCAGTAAGTACGGGTTTTGACCGCACAGTCGGACGAGTATGGAAAAGCCGATAGAACATAAGGGCAGGGTGGTACTGGTCGAGGGCGACCGTATCGATGTCGAGATGACCGTCGAGGGTGCCTGCGCTACGTGCAAGGCTGCGAAAGCCTGCGGTATGGGAGAGAGTCGGGACAAGGTGGTGTCGTTGCTTACCGCCTCGGCCGGCCTGTACGAGGTCGGTGATGAAGTGATGGTTTCCATCGAACGGAAGATGGGGATAAAGGCTGCGACATATGCCTACATATTCCCCTTCTTCATCATGGTGGCGGTGTTGCTGGTGATGTTCGAGGCGGGTTTTTCCGAAACGGCTGCGGGGCTTTCGTCGCTCGGAGCGATAGCGGTCTATTATGCGGTGCTCGCCTGTTTCCGCCATCGTATTGAAAGGGATATCATTTTTAAATTAAGAAAGATATAAATGGGCATATTGGGATATACAATCCTCACGCTATGCGTGCTGGGTGTACTCTGCGCATTGATATTGTATTTCGTGGCGCAGAAGTTCAAGGTGTATGAGGACCCGCGTATCGACGATGTCGAAAAGATGTTGCCGGGGGCCAACTGCGGCGGCTGCGGTTATGCCGGTTGCCGTACTTTCGCCTCTACTGCGGTCGGTGTGGACGATATGTCCGGATTGTTCTGCCCGGTGGGCGGTGCGGAGACCATGAAGCGTATCGCCGATTTCCTCGGGAAGGCGGCGCCGGAACGGGAACCGATGGTGGCCGTACTGCGCTGCAACGGTTCGCAAGCCAACCGGCCTCGGAACAGTGTCTATGACGGTGCGTCGTCGTGTGCCGTGGAGGCGGCGCTCTATGCCGGTGAAACGGGATGTGCGTTCGGCTGCCTCGGCAAGGGCGACTGCGTGACCGTCTGCAATTTCGATGCGCTGCATATGGACCCGGAAACGGGACTGCCGGTCGTGGACCAGGAGAAATGTACGGCCTGCGGAGCATGCGTGAAGAAGTGCCCGAAGATGCTTTTTGAACTGCGTAAGAAGGGGCCGCATGACAGACGGGTTTATGTAGCCTGTATGAACCGGGATAAGGGCGGAGTTGCCCGCAAAAGCTGTACGGCTGCCTGTATAGGGTGCGGGAAGTGTGTCAAGGCATGTCCTTTCGATGCCATAACGCTGGTGAACAACCTGGCATATATCGATTTCAACAAGTGCCGTCTGTGCCGGAAGTGCGTGCCGGAGTGTCCGACGGGAGCCATACACGACGTGAATTTCCCGGCTCCCGCACGGAAAGCGGAGGCTGTCGCCGACCTGTCGTCCGTGCGGCCGGCCTCGGTGGCGAAAGAGCCGGAACAGCGTGGAAAATCAGAGAATTAGAAATCCTACGAGTATGTTGAAAACATTTCCCATAGGCGGTATTCATCCGTCGGACAGTAAGATAAGTCGGGACTGCCCCATCGAGACCATGCCCCTTCCGGAGACGGTGACGATACCTTTGTCGCAGCACATCGGAGCCCCCGCCGAAGCGGTGGTGACGAAGGGCGAACGGGTACGTACGGGGCAGTTGATAGGCAGGAGTACCGGATTCGTTTCGAGCAACATACATTCCTCTGTCACGGGAACGGTCACGGCCGTCGACAGCTATCTCGACCCGGCGGGCTTGCGTCGGCCGGGCGTGACGATAAAGACGGAGCCGGACGAATGGATGGAGGGCATCGATACGAGCGACAGGATAATACGCGAATGCACTCTTTCGCCGCAGGAGATAGTCGCCAAAGTGGGGGCTGCGGGAGTCGTAGGCATGGGTGGGGCTACCTTTCCTACTCAGGTGAAGCTTTCCGTTCCGGACGGTAGGAAGGCGGAGTTCCTCATTATCAATGGAGTGGAGTGCGAACCTTACCTGACGGATGACTACCGGGTGATGCTCGAACGCGGCGAGGAGCTGCTGACGGGTATCCGGATTCTGGCCCGTGCTCTCGGGGCGGAACGAGTAATGGTCGGCATAGAGAACAACAAGCCGGAAGCCATCGGGTCGCTTCGGCAGCTTGCGGCCGTTTCGGCCCCCGAGGTGGAGGTCGTGCCCCTGAAGGTACAATATCCGCAAGGGAGCGAGAAGCATCTGATAGCGGCCCTGACCGGAAGGGAGGTGCCGAGCGGCGGCCTGCCCATCGATGTGGGAGCCATTGTCCAGAATGTGGGTACCGCGCTGGCGGTGTATGACGCAGTACAGAAAAACAAACCGTTGATAGAGCGCGTCGTGACGGTGACGGGGCCTTCGCTCGTCCGCCAGGCCAATCTGAAGGTTCGGATTGGAACGGCTGTTTCGGAGTTGCTGGATTACTGTGGTGGTCTGCCTGCCGATACGGGCAAAGTGATTGCCGGCGGCCCCATGATGGGCAGGGCCATGGCGCACCTCGGTGCTCCGGTGGTGAAAGGAATGTCGGCCGTTCTGGTGTTGCCCGAAAGCGCATCGCGGCGCATGCCGGAGCAGTCATGTATCCGCTGTGGCAAGTGCGTGAGCGTGTGTCCGATGGGACTGGAGCCCTATCTGCTCTCCAAACTTTCACAGAAAGCGGTCTGGGACGAAGCCGAGGCACACCGTGTGACTGACTGCATCGAGTGTGGTTCGTGTTCCTGGAAATGTCCTTCGGCACTGCCCCTGCTGGACTATATCCGGCTCGGCAAAACGGAGGTGATGAAGATAATACGTTCCCGGAAGGGACGGTAACGGCGGAAGCGGCGGCTTTTTCCGTTCCGGTGACGGTTTCGTTCCGACCGGGAAGAAGACGCTGCGAGGTTCGGTTGAAAAGAAGAGAAACGAAATCGATATGGATAAGAATTTGATTGTTTCACCCTCTCCGCATGTCCACGGACAGCAAACTACGTCGCGGCTGATGCTCGATGTGGTGATTGCGCTGCTTCCGGCGCTTGCGGTATCCACATGGGTGTTCGGGTTCAGCGTGTTGTTGGTGACATGCACATCGGTGGCCTGCTGCGTGGTGTTCGAGTACCTTATACAGCGTTTTCTGCTGCGCGGACCGCTTACGGTCAATAACTGGTCGGCTGTCGTGACGGGGATGCTGCTGGCTTTCAATTTGCCCTCGTCCATTCCGCTGTGGATGGTCGCCGTGGGGGCGCTCGTGTCGATAGGTGTCGGCAAGATGACCTTCGGAGGCCTCGGTAAAAATCCCTTCAATCCGGCGCTTGTGGGGCGTGTCTTCATGCTGCTCTCTTTCCCGGTGGCGATGACCACTTTCCCTGAAGTGGCCGATGCCGCTACGGGGGCCACGCCGCTCTCCGCGATGAAGGGGGCGTTGGCCAGCGGGATGACCGTACCGGAGGCGATGCGGATGTTCAGCTACCAGGACCTGCTGGTCGGTTTCAAGAGCGGTTCGTTCGGTGAGGTGTCCGCCGTGGCGCTGCTGCTCGGTTTTGTCTGGCTGCTCGTGCGCAGGGTGATAACGTGGCGTATTCCGGTCTATGTGCTCGGTACCATGGCGCTCTTCACCGGTATTCTCTGGGCCGTGAATCCCGACCAGTACATGAGCCCCGTATTCCATCTGCTGACGGGCGGTGCGCTGCTCGGAGCCATCTTCATGGCGACCGATTATGTGACTTCCCCCATGACCAATCGCGGAATGTTGCTCTACGGTATCGGTATCGGGGCTATTACGGTCTTGATACGTATCTGGGGACAGTATCCCGAAGGGATGTCGTTCGCCATCCTCATCATGAACGCTTTCGTCCCCCTGATAGACAAATATGTGAAACCACGCCGCTTCGGTGCGGTCAGAAAAGCGAGGGCCTGACAGTTATGAAAAGTTCTCTGGTAAATATGGTCGTGGTGCTGCTGGGCATCACTGCGGTCACCTCCTCGGCGGTCGGACTGGTGTACCGTGTGACGGAGGCGCCCATCGCTCAGGCGAAACTGCACAAAAAGGCGGATGCACTGGCACAGGTACTCCCGCCGTTCGATAATACGCCCGCCGACGAGATGCAGGCCGTAGCGGCAGGCAATGATTCGGTGTATGTCTATACGGCCCGGATGGGACAGACTGTGGCCGGCTATGCGGTGGAAAGTTTCGCTTCCGGTTTCGGCGGCCCAATCCGGATAATGGTAGGTTTCGGGCCCGACGGCAGGATACGGAACATACAGGTGTTGGAACAGACGGAGACTCCGGGTCTCGGGGCGAAACTCGCCGAGGAGGGCAATCCTGTCCAGGCAAGTCTTCTCGGCAAAAGTCCGGCGGAGGTGAAGATGTCCGTGCGTAAGGACGGAGGCGATATCGATGCGATAACCGCTTCCACGATATCCTCCAGAGCCTATATACAGGCAGTCAGCCTCGCTTATACCGCGTTCCTCGAGGTGAGCGGAGCGGATGCTTCGGGCTGGGACGCTTCGAGCGGGGCAACATCGTCGCGGCAGGTGCGGGAAGAGGAAGCCGCAACGTCGGATTCGGCGAGCGGTGCTACCGGCCGGAACGAAGAGGCGGATACCGCCTCGGGAGCGACTCCGTCGGCAGACACGGAGGCCGGAACGGATACGGAGTCTGCTTCTGCGGGTGTTGTCGGCGATACGGTTTCCGGAGCCACGCTGCAGACGGAGAACACCGATGTCTCGTCGGGCGCCACATCTTCCTCTGCGAATCATGTTTCGGGTGATAACGAACAGAAAGGGAAACGGCAATGAAAAGATTCAATATACTGCTGAAGGGAATTATCAGGGAGAACCCTACCTTCGTGCTGATACTGGGTATGTGTCCCACGCTGGGAACCACTACTTCGGCTATCAACGGGGCGGGCATGGGCATAGCCACCATGTTCGTACTCATCATGTCGAACATCGTCATTTCGCTCATCAAGAACCTGATACCCGACAAGGTGCGTATTCCGGCATTCATCGTTGTGATAGCCTCGTTCGTGACGGTTATCCAGCTTCTGATGGAGGCCTATGTACCGTCGCTTTACGAGACGCTGGGAGTATTCATTCCCCTTATCGTCGTGAACTGCATTATTCTCGGCCGCGCCGAAGCGTTCGCGTCCAAACACAACGTGTTGGATTCGGCACTCGACGGTTTGGGCATAGGGCTCGGTTTCACCCTGTCGCTGACGGTCATCGGTGCGGTGAGGGAGATACTCGGCAGCGGTTCGGTTTTCGGATACAAATTCATCGAGGGCGACGGTATGATTGCCTTCGTGCTCGCTCCGGGAGCTTTCCTCGTGCTGGGATACCTGATGGTATTGTTCAATAAGGCGACAGCCCGACTGCGATAGACGGTCGTCCGGCGATGTTTAAGGATTAAAAACAAGAACAGATGGAATATTTTGCAATCATAATCGGGGCGATTTTCGTCAATAATGTCGTGCTGGCCCAGTTTCTCGGCATATGTCCGTTTCTGGGTGTGTCGAACAAGGTGAATACCTCGCTCGGCATGGGGGCGGCGGTGGTGTTCGTCATGGCCATCAGCTCCATCGTGGTATATCTGCTGCAATACTATGTACTCGTGCCGCTTCGCATAGAGTACATGCAGACTATTGTTTTCATCCTCGTGATTGCGGCTCTTGTGCAGATGGTCGAGATAATTCTCAAGAAGATAAGTCCGGCACTTTATCAGGCACTCGGCATCTTCCTGCCGCTCATCACGACCAACTGTGCCGTGCTCGGCGTAGCGATACTGCTCGTGCAGAAGAATTACAATCTGCTCCAGTCTTTTACCTATGCCGTGTCCACTGCGGTGGGGTTCGCCCTCGCACTGGTCGTCTTTTCGGGCATCCGAGAACGGCTTGAGCTCAACGACGTACCCAAGGCGATGCGGGGCGTGCCCGTGGCGCTCGTTACGGCCGGTATTTTGGCCATGGCATTCATGGGGTTTGCTGGACTGGTATAGCTTGTAGGGGGAATTTTCTCCTGAGGGAGCGGCGGAAGGTAGAGAAATCACCTTCCGCCGCTCCTTTTCCGATAACTCCGCCGGGTGGGAGTCAGAGGAGATGTTTTTCCGGCCAAAGGGCGCGTGCACGGGCCGTGCACTTCCGGATGAAACCGCCTTTCGCAGCGGTATAGGCGTCCCTGTCGTGTTCGTATGGCCGCATGAGGCGCATTTTGAGCGCTGCATAGCGGGCGGCTGCTTTCACATTGATGCACAGGTAGTCACGGAAATAGAGTTCATCCCAGTCGCCGGGGTATCGGACGTGCAGGTGTTAGGTCTGCCTTTCGAAGCCGCGGAGGGTATAGCCTTTCATGTACATCATTCCCGGCGGCGGATTTTGCGGCTGCGGCGTGTAGAGATAACCGCAGGTTTCCATATGTACAGGCAGGGCCGGCAGGCAGGCAGGTAGGTAGGTATCGGGTTCTATCTCCAGCAGGATGTCTATCGTCGGCTTGGCCGTCAGGCCGGGAACGGCTGTACTCCCTATATGGCTGATGCGGACGATGTCGCTCCCGACGGCTTCCCGCAGCCGGAGACTTTCGCTGCGATAGGCCTCCGGCCACGATGTATCGTAAGGTATGAGTATTATCGGAAAGAGTTGCCAGAGCTCTTCGTCGCGCATTTCAGTCGGACATTTGTCCATGTCTTCGTCAAAAGAGGTAGTTCATGTTCAGGTAGAGGCCGTTCGTACCGTCGCGCCGGTCGAAGGGAATGCCGTATTCGACCGACAGGACGAGGTTGCGGTTCATCACGATTTTGATACCGAGTCCGGCGCTCATGTGGGGCGTTTCCCTTTCGCCACTGTATATCGCCTTGCGGATGTCGTCCGGGACGGAAGCGTCGTTCCCGACGGCCTGCAGCTCTTCTGCCCGGAACGGACGGGTGACGATACCCAGGTCGAAAAAGGGATTCGTGGTGATGTACCACTCCTGTCCGAAAAGTCGGAAATCGAAGAGCCGGAGCCGCAATTCCGCGTTGGCCCAGGCCATGCCGTCGCCTACGACGCGGTTGTAGAGGATTCCTCGCAGGGAGATGGCTCCGCCGAGGATGTCGGAGTTGATTTGCTTCAGGAAGAGCGTGGCGTAGTTTTGCTGTACGTAGAAGGGGGCCCGGCCGGCTACCGTTCCCTGCCAGCATAGACGGTAGGCGAAAACCAGCTTGCCCCGAATGAGCGGCAGGTAGTGGCGGAACGAAACGGCGGCCTTCAGGTAGTGATAGCCGCGCCGGTCGATGATGTCGGGCGAGCCGTAGAGCAGCAGGTCGGCATAGAGACCGCACGAAGGGTCGGGTTCGTTGTCGCGGGTATCGTACACCACTCCGGCCCGCAGTTCGATGTGGCTGCCTCCGCCGCTTTCGTCGTCGTATATGATTCCGTAGCGGCGGTAAAGGTCGTAGAGCGTCGTTTCTCCCGCATATTTTTCCACCCGGGTGCGTCCGGTCGCGTAGTGGAAAAAGGCCGCGCCTGCCGCCCAGCCGAGATGGCCGGCGATAGGGCCCTGCAGGTCCCCCATGATGCGGAGCAGATTGCGGTCCACCGCGTAGAATCCGGCGTTTTTGTCGCGCAGGAACGGGGCGGGGTAGCCGTTGAAACCGTAAAAAGCCATCATCGTGTTGGGTAGGTAGCTGGCACTCGCCGTGAAACGAAGGCCGCGGATAAGGTATTCCGAGTCATAGAAAAGGTAGTAGATGCCGGAACCCTTCGTGTAGTAACACGCTTCGGCAGTCAGTTTATGCCTGTATTTCGGATAGGTCGAACCGTCGCCGAACCAATAGGCATCGAGAATGGCACCGAGTTGGAAACCGAGGTCGGAACTGTAGCTGAGTGCCGGTATCGGGGTGAAGCTGAATCCCGTTTTCCGATAGGTATCTTCCGGACGTGTGAGGGCGCTGCGGGATGGGGCGGCCATACCGTCGGAACAGCCGGTTTCGGCACCGGGACAGCATGTTCCGGCAGCCAGCAGGATTGCCGTTGTGAACAGCAGTTTCACGACCGTCTTGTCAGCTCTTTTTCCCGTCATCCGTCAGTGGGTTTGCGACCGTAAAAGTATTTAAAAAATCGGTGATACGGGGCATGAATCCGCACCAATCCCTTTTTTATTCGGGCCGGTCGCCGAGTGGCAGGAGATACGGTGTGCGGCGTTATGCCGGTCGTGTGAAGTTTTCCGGGTTGCAGGGCGGCGGTATTTTTGTGACCGCACGATACACGTACCGCGCGATTTTTCTACTTTTGCGAGGCCGTTGCATATGCGGCCCGTCCGGAGAGGCCGGACGGCAGGAATTGGACTGTCAACAGCAATCGTTATGTCGGGTAGTACGGGAGACGGCATGTCAGCCGGACAGTGGCTTCCGCTGGTGGGGCTGACGCTCTCCGCATTCATCTTCAATACGTCGGAGTTCATGCCTATTGGGCTGCTGACGGATATTGCGGTCGATTTGCACGTCACCGAGGCGCGGGCCGGCATGCTGATTTCCGTCTATGCGTGGGTGGTGGCCCTGCTTTCGCTGCCGCTGATGCTGCTTGTCGCCCGGATGGAGTATCGCCGTCTGCTGCTCGTCACCTTGGCGCTTTTCATCGTAAGCCACCTTCTGTCGGCCGTAGCCGGCAGTTATGCCGTATTGATGGCATCGCGTATCGGCGTAGCCTGCTCCCATGCGGTATTCTGGTCGATAGCCTCTCCGCTGGCGGTGCGTATCGTGCCGGAGAAACGACGGTCGCTGGCGCTGAGCATGATAGTGACCGGCACCTCCGTGGCGATGGTGGTAGGCATGCCGCTGGGGCGCATTATCGGTCTTTATGTCGGTTGGCGTACCTCTTTTCTCTGTGTCGCCGTGCTCGCTGCCGTTGTCTTTTGCTATTTGCTTGCCGTTTTTCCGAAGGTTCCCGGAGGCAAGTCTTTCTCCGTACGCCGGCTTCCCGTATTGCTGAAACATCCCGTTTTGGTGGGTATCTATCTGATGGCATTGCTGGTACCCACTGCCCATTACACCGTGTACAGTTATATCGAACCGTTCCTCCAGCAGGTGGCAGGACTTCCTGCCGAATGGATTACCTTGACACTGACCGCATTCGGTGCGGCAGGGATTTTCGGCAGCATGCTCTTTGCCCGTTATTACGACCGACGGCCCGCCCGGTTCGTCGCGGCTGTGGTGGTCGGTATCGCTCTGTTGTTGCTCCTGCTGCGGTCCGCTGCATTCGACCGTTACGTCGTCATGGCACTCTGCATCGTCTGGGGGATTGCCGTGACGGCCTTCAACGTGGCTTTTCAGGCTGAGACTATCCGTTATGCTCCGGAGGATGCCGCTCCGGTCGCCATGTCCATCTTTTCCGGTATCTACAACGTGGGTATCGGATGCGGTGCCCTGTTCGGCGGCGCTGTTTGTACCTATCTGTCGGTTGCGGACATCGGGTATGCTGGCGGTGTGCTGGCCGTTGCTGCGGTCGTCTTCTGTCTGTGCCGGCTGTTGCCTCTTTTGAAAGGACGCATCTCTTGACCGATACCTCCGCAGGAGAGGCCGGCACCGTTTATGCCGTGGAAGAAAAGGCGGTTTGCAGGGATTCCGGAAGAGATGCCCTTGTGGAAGAAAAGGGGGAATTCATGTCCCGGAATCACGCAAAATTCGTTATTTTTGGACTGAATGCGTTTTCGGGGATATATCGTGGGATTGGTATGGTTTGCCGTATCGTTTGTGCTGCCGGTTCCGACGTCGGGCCGGCCGGTGGCTATTATTCCGGAATCAGCTGCGGTCAAGGACAGTACGGCGTTGTCCGACCGGGCGAGAATACGGGCGGGGTGGCGGCGTCTGGATGCGCTGACGCCCGATTCGGTACTCGTAGCTACCGGGATATGCGATACGGCTCTGACCGTTTGCGACTTTTCGTTGGCTGCCCGCCATCCCGATTCGCTTGCCATAGGCGTATGGGTGGTGCCCGGTCGGGATTCGCTTTCTCAGGAGGAACGCACCCAACGGTTTTACGATACGTTGCGTGTACGTTCCGAGCGGAACGGTTTCTGGAAATTCGTACACGGACTGATAATCGTGCCGCCGGGCAACGGCTCGCAGCTGAAACCGGAGGTTGTCGATGAGACGGCCGTGTACGGCATCTATGACGGTAAACGTATCGATTCGATAGAGTTCGTGCGCAAACCCGTTTTCGACCCGGCGAGAAGCTATCTGGAAAAAAGGGCGAATGCCGTCCATGTAACGACTGGAACCCATGCCATCAAACGCGACCTCCTGTTTAAGGAGGGTGACGCTTTCGATGCGGGGGCGGTGGTGCGCTACAAGCAGTTGCTTCGTTCGAGACAGTATATTGCCGATGCCTCTATCGAGGTAGTGCCCGTTCCGGACGACCCGGACGCCGTCATCGTGCGCGTCATCACCCGCGACAGTTGGAGTATCAGCGCCGACGGTTCGATACGCGGACTGACCGGCCAGGTAAAGGGCGAACTTTACGATGCCAATTTTCTTGGAACGGGAGATAAACTGAGCTATCAGCTGAGCCTCGATTGGCGCAAGAAGAAGTACGAGGGGAGTATGTTCCAATACTACATTCCCAACCTTTTCGGTACCTTTTACGAAGCGACGTTGAAGGGGGGGCGCTCCTTCACGGAACGTTATTACGGGGCCACGCTGAACAAGAAGTTCATACAGCCCGCCGATTACGAGATAGGTGCCGTGTTCGAGAACGTGCGTAATGCCCTGTATGTGCGGTACGAGGCGCCGCGGGACACGGTGGCGGCCTCCTATATGCTCCATTACAACAATGTGGATTTGTGGGGCGGTAAATCGTGGTATCTGCCCGAGGTGGAGAGCAGCGTGTACGGTATGGCACGGTTCAATAATATCCGTTATCTGGACCCGCCGAGGATTTACGAACAGGAGGACCCGCCGCAAAATCCCGTCGAACTGCCCGTGGGGGAGGGGATGAATCCCTATTTTTACGACCGGACGCTCGTGCTGGGAACATTGGGCTTTTACAGCGAACGTTTCCTGACGACGAGTCTTATTTACGGATACGGATACGACGAGTATGTGGCGACAGGATACCGTGCCGAAGCTACTTTCGGATATACCCATTCGGACTATCAGTCGGGATGGTACGGGGGCATAGCCCTCCGGTCGGGCGGTTTTACGCCGGTGGGATATTTTATGGGCGACCTGTCGGTAGGTACGTTTTACGATTTCCGCAGCAGGCGACCGTTCCAGTCCGCTCTGAATGTACGGTTCAATTATTTCACCAATATGCTGGGACGCCGCAAGTTCAAGGTCAGACAATTCATATCCCTGAATTACCTGAACGGCTGGAATCGTTCCGACGGTTTCTACGAGGCGGTGTGGTTTACTCCGGCCAGCGGGCCGCGTGCGATGCATAACAGTCCGCTGGGCCGTGACAGGTTGGTGCTCAGTGCCGAAACCGTAATCTTTACGCCGTGGCAGCCGCTCGGTTTCCGCATCGCCCTTTACGGATTCGGCGATGTCGGTTTTCTCGGTTACAACAAGCATGTTTTCCGTAACGACTGTTTCGCTACCGTGGGGCTCGGTATCCGCCTGAAGAATGAAATGCTCGTTTTCGGAACGATACAGTTGAGCCTCTTCGTCAATTTCGGCAAACACGGCCTGATGAGCAACGAATGGATACAGCTCACCAGCGAACAGCGTATGCAGACCATGCGTTATATCCCGACCAAACCACAGGTCGCCCCCTTCCAGTAACTGTTGTCGGATACGTTTTCGGGGATGAGGAGTGCGGCAGCATAGGATACCTTCGGCCTGTCAGTGCCAGGCTGTTTGCGGCGAAGACAGATTGCCGGTGCCGGGCGGTGTACTTTGCCGAAGGCTGTGACGCAGGCACAGACCGGACTGTCGTTGATGTCCGGAAAGGAAGAGTATGAAAAACAGGGAGGGACAAAAGATACGTTGTCCCTCCCTGTTTTAAATTCGGTACGTTTTTACAGCAGTGCATCGATTTTTGCCTTGATGGCATCTTTCGAAGCTGCCCCTACGAGTTTGTCGTTCATCTGGCCGCCGGGCTTGACGAATACGACGAGCGGGATATTTCTTACCGAGAATTTCATGGCGAGGTCGTTGTTCTGGTCGACATCGCATTTGCCGATGACTACCTTGCCTTCATACTCTTCGGCGAGCTCTTCGATGATGGGGGTCAGCGAGCGGCACGGACCGCACCATTCTGCCCAGAAGTCGATAACGAAAGGTTTGCCGGAAGCGACGAGTTCGTCGTAAGCGGCGGAATCAATGATTTTTGCCATAGTTGTAATCGTTTAGTATTGTTTTGCGTTAATGCGTTTTTCGTTATATGTTGACGCAGTTATGCTATCGAGTAGTTTATCTGGTTGCTTTCGAGGTAGCTTACGAGCTCTTGCGTGAGCGCCACCTTGTACTTACGCGAAAAGAATGCCAGCGATACCCCCTCCCGTGAATCGATGACCTTGACGCGCAGGTTTATTTTGCCTTTGGTCGCAGCGATGCGTTCCGAGAGTTCTGCGGTCATGTCGGGGCTGATGTCATTGATGTGTAGGCTGATGGTCAGTTCGTTCACCGAGTCGAGCACATCGCCGAGCATCTGCATCGAGGTGATTTTCGCTTCGTATTCGTCCTTGTTGTAGGGCCGGGGGCGGACACTGCCCTTTATCAGGAGGAAGTAATCCTTGAAGAGGAACTTACGGAAATTCTCGTAATCCTTGTCGAACAGCGCGAATTCGTGCTGGCCGGAGTAGTCCTCCAGCTTGAAACGCCCGAAGGGTTTGCCGTTGCGCGTGTAGAGGTTTTGTACGTCCGTGACCATGCCGGCAATGGTGAAATCCTTGTCACGCAGGTCGTTGAGATTGGCGAACTGTGTCAACTGCGTGTTGCAGTAACGTTTTATCACCACCTCGTAGTCGTCCAGCGGATGAGAAGACAGATACATGCCTATCATCTCCTTTTCGTGGTTCAAGGTTTCCAGCTTGTTCCAGTCGGGACATTGGGGCAACAGCGGCTGCTGGATATCCACGATATCGGTTCCGCCGAAGAGGCTCTGCTGGGCCGTATTGCGTTCGGTCTGCATGCGCGAACCGTACTTTATTAACTGTTCGAGGAATACCGCTCCTCCGGAGTCGCGCTGGTCGGCCGAGAAGAACTTGCTGCGGTGGAAGCCGCTTATCGAATCGAATGCTCCGGCGAGCGCCATGTTCTCGATATTTTTCCGGTTTACCGCCTGCATGTTCACGCGTTCCATGAAGTCGTAGATGCTGCGGAACTTGCCGCCGCGTTCGCGCTCTTCCACGATGGACTGCATGGCCGCCTCGCCGACGCCTTTGACGGCGGCCAGTCCGAATCGCACGTTGCCTTCCTTGTCCGAAGTGAACGATTCGATACTCTCATTGATATCCGGGCCGAGTACCTTGATGCCCATGCGCTTGCATTCGTCCATGAAGAACGATATCTTGTCCATCGACGAAAGGTTGCGGCTGAGCAGCGCGGCCATGAACTCGGAAGGGTAGTGCGCCTTCAGGTAGGCGGTCTGATAGGCTACATAAGCGTAACAGGTCGAGTGCGACTTGTTGAACGCGTACGATGCGAACGCTTCCCATCCTGTCCATATCTTTTCGCATATCTCCGGGTCATGCCCCCGTTCGGCCGCTCCCTTGAGGAATTTGGGTTTCATTTTGTCCAGCGTGGCACGCTGTTTTTTGCCCATGGCCTTGCGCAGTGTATCGGCCTCGCCCCCGGTGAATCCGGCCAGCTTCTGCGACAGCAGCATGACCTGCTCCTGATAGACCGTGATACCGTAGGTGTCCTCCAGATATTCGGCCATCTCCGGAAATTCGTACTCCACCTTCTCCTGGCCGTGCTTGCGGGCGATGAAACTGGGAATGTTGTCCATGGGGCCCGGACGGTAAAGGGCGTTCATGGCTATCAGGTCTTCGAGCCTGTTCGGTTTGAGAGCCCGGAGGTATTTTTTCATACCGGCGGACTCGAACTGGAAGATGCCGGTCGTCTCTCCCTTGCAGAAAAGCTGGTATGTCTTCCGGTCGTCCAGCGGGATGTTGTCTATGTCGAGATTGATGCCCTGTACGCGTCGGACGTTCTCGACCGCATCCTTGATGATGGAGAGCGTCTTGAGACCGAGGAAGTCCATTTTGATGAGTCCCACGCTCTCCACGAGTTTGCCCTCGTACTGCACCACGTTCAGGTCGGCGTCTTTGGCCGTTGCCACCGGGGCGAACTCTTCGAGGTCGTCCTTGCCGATGATGACGCCGCAGGCATGTACGCCCGTCTGCCGCACCGAACCTTCGAGTTTTTCGGCGTATTTGAGCGTGTTCTGTATCAGCGGGTTCGGCGATTCGCGTTCGCGGGCCAGCTCCGGCGAGTCCTTGTAAGCTCGCTCGAAGGGCGTTTCGCCTTTTTCGACCATCAGTTTGTCGGGAACGAGTTTGGCAAGGCGGTCGCTGTCGGCCAACGGCAGCTTTTCCACCCGCGCTACGTCCCGGATGGCGAGCTTCGGCGCCATCGTGCCGAATGTGACGATTTGTGCCACCCGCTTCTTGCCGTACTTTTCGATGACGTACCGCAGCACGTCCGCACGTCCGTCCTCGTCGAAGTCCACGTCCACATCGGGAAGGGAGATGCGGTCCGGGTTCAGAAAGCGTTCGAACAGCAGGTCGTATTTAAGGGGGTCTATGTTCGTTATCTTCAGACAGTAGGCCACGACGGAGCCGGCAGCCGAACCGCGGCCCGGTCCGACCGATACGCCCATTTCGCGTGCGGCGCGGATGAAGTCCGACACAATGAGGAAGTAGCCCGGAAAGCCCATCCATTCGATGGTGCCCAATTCGTACCGGATACGTTCGAGCGTCTTCTCGTCCGGTTCGCCGTACCGTTCCTTCGCCCCTTTCATGGTAAGTGCCACGAGGTAAAGGTACTGTTTGGATACCGTCAGCCATTCGCCGAGCCGTTCGTTGCCGGCGGCAAACGTATCGAGGTCGTCAGCGGTTTCTGCCTGTGCCTTCTCCGTCCGCAACCCCTCCATTTCGTGCAGGAGGGAGGGCTTTTTCGCTTCGTCGGCATCGGCCATCTTCTTTTCGAGGCCGCTTATCTGGCCGTCGAAACGACGCAGGAATATCCGGCGCAGCTCCGCCTGGTCGATGACGAAATCGTCCGGTAGCGGAAAGTCGGGCATCAGGGGCTTGTGTTCCAGCGTATAATGTTCGACCTTGTCCGCTATCTCCATGGTATTTTCCAATGCTTCCAGGTCGTCGGGGAAAAGCGCCGCCATTTCGTCCGGGCTCTTGAAGAACTCCTGTCCCGTGTAGCGCATGCGGTTCGGGTCGTCGAGGTCGCGCCCCGTATTGAGGCATATCAGATGGTCGTGCGCCGGAGCATCCTCTTCGAGGGTGAAGTGTACGTCGTTCGTGACGATGAGTTTGACGCCATGCCGGGCGGCCAGGTCGTGCAGCACCTTGTTCACCTCTACCTGATGACGGCACGTATCGGTATCCGGTGCGCCGGAGAGTGACCGGTGGAGCTGAAGTTCCAGATAATAGTCCTCGCCGAATATCTCCTTGAACTCCTCCACGATGCGCGATGCCTCCTCCAAATCGTCGTGCATGATGGCCTGTGGCAGTTCGCCGCCGAGACAGGCCGAACTGCATATCAGCCCCTCATGATACTGCCGCAGCAGCTCCTTGTCGATACGCGGTTTATAGTAGAATCCTTCCGTCCAGGAGTAGGAGACAAGTTTGACGAGGTTGTGGTATCCCTTGAGATTCTTGGCGAGCAGGATGAGGTGGTCGCCCGCTTTTTCGTCCTTGTCCTTTTCGCGGTGGTTCTTTACCACATAGACTTCGCATCCGAGGATGGGTTTGAGTCCCGCCGCGTTGGCCGCATCGTAGAACTCCTTTACGCCGAACATATTGCCGTGGTCGGTAATGGCAACGGCCGTCATGCCGAACTCCTTGGCCCTTTTCATCAGAGAGGGGATGGAGGCGGCCCCATCGAGGATGGAGTACTGCGTATGTACATGAAGATGAGTGAATTGAGGCATATCGATGCGTATTTGTAACGACCCAACAAAGATAGCCATTTATCGCGGAATAGCCTTACGTTTCTCCGGCTATTTGAACCTTGCCGGCCGGTCGGACCTATCGGAATTATTTATACCGCCATACGGTGCAGTGATATTGCGGCCGGAAGGGCGGCGGGGAACTGCCTTCCGGATGCAAACAGGACAGGGACGGAATTTCCGTCCCTGTCCTGTTTGCATCCACCGAACGAATGTCCGGATTATTTCGTGTTGATGACGAGTACGCCGTTCATGCCCGATGCGCCGTAGATGACGCCGTTTCGGTCAATCGTAACGGACTCGATGTCGTTCGGATTGACGAGCATGTTGGCGGCATTGAAGCTCTGCATCCGGATTCCGTTCACAACCACGAGTGGGACCATACCGTCGAGATAGGCTTGGTAATTGCCGGGGCCGCCTTCGATGATGAGGCCGGCTATACGGCCTGTCAGGTAGTCGGCCAGGCTGGAATATTGCAGCGAACTGGCCATGTTATTGACGCTGACATCGGGCGAGGAGACCGAGAGCGGAACGGCCTTGTAGGCGTTTGCCGGCATCTTTTCGCCGTTGCGCATGGCGGTCGCTATCTTGTCGTTTCTGTTCAGGTTGAGCTGAAGGGCGGTCATTCCGTTGGCGGGGAATTCGTATTTCCTGTGTTTGATGATGACTGCCACCGTGTCGTTGTCGGCGACGTGTTGCAGTGTCAGTTTCCCGTCTTTGAGGGTATGGACGACGGGGTTTTCGCCTTTGACGTAGGCGATGATGTCGCGTCGCGGAGCTTCCCCCTTGTTGTTGGTTACAGTAATATTTACCGGATGTCCGCCGGTTTGTGCCATTCCCGCGAGGGGAAGCAGCAGCATGAGCACGCAAAGTAATCTTTTCATAATTGTAGTTGTTAAATTGTTTGTCGGTAAACCTTGCAAGATACGTTCCAAAACAGCCGCTTTTTTCTCTTTTGTGACGGGAAACCGATGTTGGAAGGTATGGAATTTGTTACTCTTGCGGTTACAGGTTATACGGAAAATCCGTATATTGGAGAATGGTAAAAACAGAATAAAAACCGTGAAGATATGAAAGACAGGGAATTTGCAACCGTAGCGAGGTTTTCCTCGATGGAACAGGCTCAGGTAGTCAAGGCGATGCTCGATTCGATGGGGGTCAATAATCAGATAGTGAACGATATCGCGGCCGATATTCTTCCGATGTTGGAGAGGGATATCCGTATTATCGTCAATACGGCCGACATGCCGAAGGCGAAACAGCTGATGAAGGCCAAATTCGATAAGGAGAGTTTCAAGGATGCCTGGAAGGAGTAGGCCGTCGGCAGTGCATGGCACGGCTTTCTGAAGTGAAACAGGGGCGGGAAATCTTTTTCCGCCCTTTCATTTTGTGTGGCGGAGGGGATGCTTTGTCCGGTCGATGAACCGCAGAGGGTCAGTGGCAGGCTGAAAGGAACAGCTTCCATGTCTCCCTGGCCTGTATCTCCAGCATGTGCCGGCCGTTCATCGTGCTCGCTCCGGCTTCCCGGCCTTTACGCAGGAATGCGGTTTCGGGCGGATTGTAAACCATGTCGTAGAGCATGTGTGCGGGTGTGAGCCATTCGTAGGGGATGGCGGGGAACCGCTCCGTATCGGGCCAGGTGCCGAGCGGGGTGGCATTTATCAGGAGCCTGTACTTCTGCAGTAGTTCGGAAGTCAATGCTTCGTAAGAGAGGATGCCTGCACCTTTCTTGCTGCGCGAAACGGTGGCGTGTACCATGCCGAGTTCATCGAGTCCGTATGCCGCTGCCGCCGCCGCCCCGCCGCTGCCCAGAATGAGTGCGTGCGGGCATTCTCCGCCTATCAGTGCCATGAGCGATTCGGCGAACCCTATCCAGTCCACATTGTATCCCTTCCATGTGTCGCCCTGCCGGACGGCGCAGTTCACGGCGCCTATCCGTTCGGCTGTCGGGTCAATTTGGTCGAGGTAGTCCATGATGGCCCGTTTGTAGGGAGCGGTGACGTTGAAGCCCAGCAGCGGGTGTTCCGCCAGCAAGGCCGGCAGCTCTTCTATCGAACCGAGCGGGTAGTTGGCATAAACTGCATCGCGGATACCTTCTCTGCGGAACATCTCTGCGAACCATTCCGCCGAGAAAGAGTGGGCGAGGGGATAACCGATGAGTCCGAACGAACGCATGGAAAGGGGGTCAGAAAGCGTATTTGATGAGCAGGAATCCGCCTACCAACAGGACGGTGAAGGCTATGACGATGAGGTTGAAATACTTGTCGATGAAGCTCTTTATCGGAGTTCCGAATTTCCAGATGAGCCACCCGACGAGGAAGAAGCGCAGGCCGCGTCCGATGACCGAGGCCAGCATGAACATGCCGAAATTGATGTGGAATACTCCTGCGGCGAGGGTGAAGATTTTGTACGGTATCGGGGTGAAACCGGCCGTGAAGACGGCCCAGAAGTTCCACTCTTCGTAGATGCCGGCTACCGAATCGAAAGCCTCCTGGCTGAATACCCCCGGGATGAACCAATGGTCTATCGCATTCCAGGCCCAGAAGCCGAGCGCATAGGCGATGACGGCGCCCACGAGCGTACCGGCGAGGCAGATGGCCGAATAGCGGAACGATTTGCGCGTACATCCGAGGCACAGCGCTATCAGCAATACATCCGGCGGTATCGGAAAGAAGCTCGCTTCGGCCAAAGCGAGAATGAACAGCGCGGCCGGCCCCCACGGGCTGTCGGCCCAGCCGAGTATCCAGTCATAGGCCCGACGGATTATATTAGGCTTTTTTACAGGTACTTCGGTCGTTCCGTTATCCATGCGTCCCTTCGTGTTTTCATCTTCCCCGCAAAGGTACGAAAAACATTGTAAACAGCTGGCTGCCGGCCGCTGTTTTTCATGGAGTGCGTACTGCCGACGGCGATATCGTTTCGGTCCGTACAGGATGCTCGGGCATTTTGTACGGCGGGCGGAGTTTTCGGATATTCACGAGCGGGAGGGACAGCGTGGCCGTGCCAGAAAATGGGTATGCGGATATATAGGGCGGAACGAAAGAGGCGGCTGTTCCCGTCGCGTCCTGCTCCGGTTCCGTAGGAGAGCACCGGACTCTCTTTCGACGGACTGATGCGTCCCGTGCGGGTAGGGTGTCATTTCCTGTCGGCATTGCCGAGCAACCGGTCGTATTCGGCGGGATGCTGGAGAATTTCGACTGCCTTGGCGAATTCCCTGTCGTCCGCGCTGTTCGTTATCCGGAAATATTCGTTGCTGTCCCACAGTTTCCGGGCGATGAGCGCTTTCAGGTGCATCCTGATGTCGGGCAGCGTTGCGGCCTCCTCTTCGGGAGTGGGGAGGATATTCCGTGTGCGTCCGAGGTCGGCGAGAGCCTCCAGCATGGAGGGGGTTACCTCGAACTGCTCGGCGAAGCGTTCGAAAGTGGGGTATTGTGCGGTCAGTCTGCCGCGTTCTTTTTCGAGCAGCGTGTTGATGTATTCGTTGATGACGCCTCCGCGTATGAGCTGGTTCCAATAGGAGTAGTTTTTCGTTGTGTCCAGCGGAATATGGATGTCGGGGTAGATGCCTCCGGCTCCGAGTACCTTCCGGCCGTTGCGCAGGGTGCTGTACACCGGGGCATCCATGTTGAGGGAGTCGGCATAGCTGCTGTCGAGCGTCCTGCGGATATGGTCGAGATAGTATCCCTCAATGTCGCCGTTCTCGAACGGACGCTGTATCACCCGCCCCGATGGGGTATGGTATCTCGCTACCGTAATGCGGACGGCCGAACCGTCTATGAGGGGAATCTGCTGCTGGACGAGCCCTTTGCCGAAGCTCGGCTGACCGATGATGACGCCGCGGTCCCAGTCCTGTACGGCTCCGGCTACAATCTCGCTGCCCGATGCCGACGACGAATCTATCAGTACCACGAGCCTGCCTTCGGTAAACGTGCCGGCCCGGCGCGATTTGTAACTGATGTTCCGGACATTCCGCCCTTCGGTGGAGACGATTACAGAGCCTGCCGGCAGGAAGAACTCGCTCATCTCTATCGCCTGGTCCAGGAGGCCTCCGCCGTTGCCGCGCAGGTCGAGGATAAGTGCGGAGAGAGGGCCGAGCCCGTCGAAACTCTGTCGGAACTCCTGCATGGTCGTACCGGCGAAGCGGTTGACTCTGATGTATCCGATGCCGGGAGCGGCCATGTAGGCGGCATCTATCGTATGGATGGGGATATCATCGCGCGTGACATTGAAAATCAGGTCGTCCGGTTCTCCCCGTCTTTCGATGCCGAGCTGTACCCGGCTCCGTTTGGGGCCGCGGAGCAGTTTCGGAACGTCGGCACGGCTTACGCCGACCGACGATTTGCCGTCCACCGATACGATGCGGTCGTTGGGCAGTATCCCGACGCTCTCGGCCGGGCCGCCCGCGACGGTGTTTACGACGATGATGGTATCGTTGATGACGTCGAATTCCACGCCGATGCCGCTGAAACTCCCGTCGAAGGATTCCGTGATGCTTTTCATCTCCTCTGCAGAGGAGTAGGAGGAGTGCGGGTCGAGTGCCGAGAGGATACCGGTGATGGCCTCTTCCACGAGAGTTTCGTTATTCAGCGTATCGACATACCTCGCATTGAGGTAGTCGAAAAACTGTTCGAACTTCAGTTTCTGGTACTCCGCGCTTTGGGAAGCGTTGCCTCCCTTCGGGGATTGTGCCGCTGCCCAAAACGGCAGTGCGAGCAGCAGCAGTATCGTCGCTCTTTTCATAGTCATGAATTATCGTATCGGTACCACGGCCCTGTCCCGGTCTTTCGAGCACATGCCGTATCGTTGCGGCGAACAAGACAGACACCGGGCGGAACTTGGCGGTCTGTCCGCCGGTACATGGATGCTGCTGCACGGTGCCGTCACGGATTGACGGAGGGCGTATCCGTTTCGCCTGACGGGGTCAGTGCTGCATATATTCCGACAGTTTGTCGAAAGGAACCGTCTGTTGTTCTCCGCTGTGCATCTCCTTTACGGTCGCATGCCGCGAGGCGAGTTCGTCTTCGCCGACGATGACGACAAAAGGTATGCCGCGTCGGTTGGCATATTCCATCTGTTTCTTCATCTTGGCCGGTTCGGGATAGATTTCGGAGGGGATGCCCGCATCGCGCACCTGCTGGAGCAGCCGCAGGGAGGCGAGCTGTTCCGGTCCGCCGAAATTGATGAACAGAATGCGTGTAGCGATGCCTGCCTCTTCCGGGAAGAGGTTCAAGGCCAGCATAACGTCGTAGATGCGGTCTGCTCCGAACGAGATGCCCACGCCCGACATGCCGGGCATGCCGAAGATGCCCGTCAGGTCGTCGTACCGTCCGCCGCCGCAGATACTCCCTATCGCGTGGTCTTTGGCCTTCACCTCGAAAATGGCGCCCGTATAGTAGTTGAGACCGCGGGCGAGCGAGAGGTCGAGCTCGATGTCGAGCGTCGAGCCGGCTGCCGCGATGTAAGAGAAGAGTTCCTCCATTTCGGCGATGCCCAGCATACCCGTTTCGGATGAGGCGATGACCTCTTTCATGCGGGCCAGCTTCTCGGTGTTCGTGCCCGAAAGCTCCAGAATGGGGCGCAGTCCGGCGATGGCCTCCTGTCCGATGCCTTTGGAGGCGAGTTCCGCCTCGACATTCCCGATGCCTATCTTGTCGAGCTTGTCGATGGCCACGGTGATATCGGTCATCTTGTCGGCATGTCCGATGGTTTCGGCGATGCCGTAGAGTATCTTGCGGTTGTTCAGCTTCAGCGTCACATTGATACCCAGGTCGCCGAACACCCGTTCCACTATCTTGACGAGTTCGAATTCACACAGCAGGCTCCGTGTCCCGATGACGTCCACGTCGCATTGGTAGAACTCCCGGTAGCGCCCCTTCTGCGGCCGGTCGGCACGCCATACCGGCTGTACCTGATAGCGCCGGAACGGGAATGTTATTTCGGCCTGGTGCTGAACCACATAGCGGGCGAAGGGAACCGTCAGGTCGTAACGGAGCCCCTTTTCGCATATCCGCGCGGCCATGGCATTGAGCGGTGCGCCGCCCGTCTCCGTTCCCGCCGCGATGACCTTCGCATCGTCCGGCGTGAATCCGCGGGTGAAATCGCCCGAATTCAGGATTTTGAACAGCAGCTTGTCGCCCTCTTCGCCGTACTTGCCCGTCAGGGTGGAGAGGTTCTCCATGGCCGGGGTTTCGAGCGGGGCGTATCCGTAGGTGCGGAATACCCGCCGGATGGTGTCGAACATGTAGGTGCGGCGCATCATCTCCAGCGGAGAGAAGTCGCGCGTCCCTTTCGGAATGGAAGGTTTCTGTGCCATGACGTTACTCCATGAGTTTGCGGTATTTCACCCGTTTGGGTGTTGTATCTTCGCCGAGCAGCCTCTTGTGCTCCTCGTATTCGCTGTAACCGCCTTCGAAGAAGACCACCTGCGAATCGCCTTCAAAAGAGAGGATGTGGGTGGCGACGCGGTCGAGGAACCAGCGGTCGTGCGAGATGACCACCGCACAGCCGGCGAAGTTCTCCAAACCTTCTTCCAGCGCACGCAGCGTATTCACGTCGATGTCGTTCGTGGGCTCGTCGAGCAGCAGTACGTTGCCGCCCTCCTTGAGGGCCATGGCCAGGTGGAGCCTGTTGCGTTCGCCGCCGGAGAGTACGCCCACCTTTTTTTCCTGGTCGGCCCCCGTGAAGTTGAAGCGGGCTACATAGGCGCGGGCATTCACGCTCCGGTTGCCGAGCTGGATGATGTCGCTGTTGTGCGAAATGGTTTCATATACCGTCTTTTCGGGGTCTATCGAGGCGTGCTGTTGGTCCACATAGGCGAGTTTGACGGTCTCACCCACCCGGAACTCGCCTGAGGTGGGCTGTTCCAGCCCCATTATCATCCGGAAAAGGGTGGTCTTGCCCGTACCGTTGGGGCCGATGACGCCCACGATGCCGGCGGGCGGCAGCGAGAAGTTGAGATTCTCGTAGAGCACCCGGTCGCCGAATGCCTTGGTGACATTCTTCGCCTCGATGACCACGTTGCCCAGACGCGGGCCGTTGGGAATGTATATCTCCAGTTTTTCCTCTTTCTGTTTGGTATCCTCGTTGAGCATCTTGTCGTAGGCCGAAAGACGAGCTTTGCTTTTGGCATGCCGGGCTTTGGGGCTCATCTTCACCCATTCGAGTTCGCGCTCCAATGTTTTGCGCCGCTTGCTCTCCTGTTTCTCTTCCTGTTCGAGACGCTTGGTCTTCTGGTCGAGCCAGCTGGAATAGTTACCCTTCCACGGGATACCCTCGCCGCGGTCGAGTTCGAGAATCCAGCCCGCCACGTTGTCGAGGAAGTAACGGTCGTGGGTTACCGCGATGACCGTGCCGGGGTATTGCTGCAGGTGCTGTTCGAGCCAGTCGATGCTTTCTGCGTCGAGGTGGTTGGTGGGTTCGTCGAGCAGCAGCACGTCGGGCTGCTGGAGCAGCAGCCGGCACAGCGCCACGCGGCGGCGTTCTCCTCCGGAGAGGTGGGCCACCGGTTCGTCGGCATCGGGGCAGCGGAGGGCGTCCATGGCCCGTTCGAGCACGCTGTCGAGTTCCCAGCCGTTTACGTGATCTATTGCTTCGGTCAGTTCGCCCTGCCGTTCGATGAGTTTGGCCATCTGGTCGTCGTCCATCGGTTCCATGAACCGGGCGTTCACTTCCTCGTATTCTTTCAGCAGTGCAACGGTAGCGGCGCAGCCCTCCTGCACCACTTCCTTCACCGTTTTCGTATCGTCCAGTTTCGGGTCCTGTTCGAGGTAGCCCACGCTGTAACCAGGCGAAAAGACCACTTCGCCCTGGTAGCTCTTGTCGATGCCTGCAATGATTTTCATCAACGTCGATTTTCCAGAGCCGTTGAGGCCGATGATGCCTATTTTCGCCCCGTAAAAAAACGAAAGGTAAATGTCGTTAAGGACTTTTTTCTGATTGTTGAAGGTCTTGCTGACGCCGACCATCGAGAATATGATTTTTTCGTCTGCCATCGTATGGTTGTTTTTTGTCGTTGCATGTTTGTCCCGCACCGTCCTGAACGGCCTTGCGGGATACTCTGTCCGAAGGTACAAAGATAGCGCAAAGCCCCGAATAACCGTCATTATAGTTTGAACGAATAGCGGAATAAAAAGATATGATGCAACTTGTCGCCATGGAATTGGGTGGTTCCCGAAAGAAGTCCGTATCTTTGTTTCACGGATTTTAAAGAAATGGCTAAATGAAATCAATCAAAGGTACCAAGACAGAACAGAACCTGCTGAAGGCTTTTGCAGGGGAATCGCAGGCCCGGACGCGCTATACTTTCTTTGCGAGCGTCGCCAAAAAGGAGGGCTTCGAACAGATATCCGCGATATTCACCGAGACCGCGGAACAGGAGAAGGAACATGCCAAGAAGTTTTTCCGTTTTCTCGAAGGGGGCATGGTGGAGATTACCGCCTCCTATCCTGCGGGCGTGATAGGCACGACGGCCGAAAATCTGCTTGCAGCGGCCGAAGGCGAGCTGGAAGAGTGGGGGGAACTCTATCCCGATTTCGCGAAGGTGGCCGACGAAGAGGGCTTTCCGCAGATTGCGGCTACTTTCCGCATGGTAGCTAAAGTGGAGGTCGAACATGAAAAACGTTACCGCCGTCTTTACAAACGGGTTATCGACGGAACGGTATTCGAGCGCGAGGAGGAGACGGAGTGGCAGTGCCGTAACTGCGGTTATGTGCACAGGGGTAAGAATGCTCCTGCGACCTGTCCTGTTTGCCAGCATCCGCAGGCATTTTTTGAAGAGGAGAAGCAGAACTATTGATTTTTTCTCTGTGCAACGGAATCGGAAAGGCCGCCCGGAAAAGGCGGCCTTTCCTGTGTGTCGGCATGCTGCGTCGGAACGTTTGGCGGAGCCGGTCTCAAAGGTTCAGCAGCCACTCGATGACGGGTACGAGAATGGCGGTCATGATGCCCATGACGCCGATGGCCAGGCCGCTTATCGCTCCTTCTATCGCGCCCAGCTCCATAGCCCTGGCCGTACCGAGTCCGTGGGCGGCCGAACCGAGTGCCAGGCCCCGGGCGATGCGGCTCCGGATACCCAGTCTGTCGAGAATGAACGGACCGACGATTCCGCCGAAGATACCTACCACGATGACGACCACGGCGGCGATGGCAGGGATGCCGCCCGACCGTTGGGCGATACTCATGGCGATGGGAGTAGTGACGGATTTGGGTTCGAGCGATGCTATCAGCGTCCGGTCGGCTCCCATCCAGCGGGCGATGAGCACCACGCTGACGATGCCGATGACGCTTCCCACGAAAACCGAGGTCAGGATGGAGATTCCGTTTGCTTTCAGGTGTTCTCTCTGTTCGTATAACAGATAGCCCAATGCCACGACTGTCGGGCCCAGGAGAAAATTGATGATGCGGCTTCCGGCCTCGAATGTAGCGAAAGGGATGCCGAGAAACCGGATGCCGAGGGCAAGCACCGGTATAGAGACCAGCAGCGGATGCAGCAGGCTGAGCCGTGTTTTCCGGTAGAGCCACAGTGCGGCGAGGTAGACGCCCGTGACGAGTGTCAGGATGAATATTTCCGAATGGAGGAGTGGGTTCATGGTCTGGTGTCGTTGATTGCGGCCTCTTGTGCTGCCGTGTCCGTATCGGGTACTCCTGCGGCGGGGAGGGGGTGGGAGACGGTTCGGGTTTTGGCTGCACGTCTCCGGCTCCTGCTCTCCAGCCACTCCTGTGTGCAGGCGACCGTCACGATAACGGCTACCGTACTTACGGCGCAGGCCGTCAATACCGCCTGCCAGGATTGCGAAAGGATGTCCATTGCATTGACGATGCCCACACCGGCCGGCAGAAAAAAGAGTCCCATGTTGTCGGTCAGGAACCGGGCGACCGGTCTGACTGTTTCCGGTTTGACGACTTTGCCGCAGAGTGCTGCGAACAGCAGTATCATGCCGATGACGCTGCCCGGTATGAGACCGCCCGTCAGCGTACCGATAAATTCGCCGGCGGCGTAAAACAGCAGAATGATGAAAATTCCCGGTAACATGGAATGCATGTTGTTTGTCGAGGGCGCAAATGTAATGCTTTTCTGCCAAGAATATCTCCGCTTCGTCTTTTTATGCCCGATTTCCAGTGGAGGCGGGTACAGGTGTTGCGGTGCACCGCCTGCCGTTCGCTTCTCCACCGTCTCCCCGGTTTTTGGTATTGTTCCGTAAATGGACTATTTTTGAAACAAATGCTTTGCGGAATGATGCCTTTTTCAAAGATAAGGAGATACTATTTTACGGTCTGCGCCCTTCTTTTTGTGTTGCTTTTCGTACTCATGCTGGCCCGTACCGGCTGGAGGCTCACGCCTCAGGCGTTACTTTCGACCGTTGTGGGATGGCTGTTGCTCTGTGCCGTCATTATCGGAGTGGTCTATCTCGTCGTCAGCCGGCGCAAGACGAAAGGGAACGGAACGGACGGCGGGACCGAACGCAACGTCTGAACTTCTCGTGCCGGTCGGGCGGTGGCTTCGGTCGTTTCCGAACGTTGGGGACTACCGTCGATATGCTGCCGTCGGCAGGGAATCGGAATCGTTTTAAAACAGGAAGTTCGATGGATATACTTGCTTCGTTGAAGATAAGGAGGGTGTCCGGCAGTGAGTTGCCGCAGCGTCTTTTGCTGGCGGCAGACGAGTCGCGGGAAGCCGTTGCCGACTATGTGGACCGCGGCTGGTGTTACGGCGCCTTTCTCGCCGGACGCATGGTCGGCGAATATGTTCTGCTCCACACCCGGCCGTTTACGGCGGAGGTGGTGAATATCGCCGTCGAACCGGCGGTACAGCGGCGGGGAATAGGCGGTGCGATGCTGCGCCATGCGGCGGAGCGCGCCCGTGCCGAGGGGTTCCGCAAACTGGAAATAGGTACGGGGAATTCCGGTTTCGGGCAGATGGCCCTCTATGCCCGGTGCGGCTTCCGCATGGAATGGATAGACCGCGGCTTCTTTACGCTTCACTATCCGAACCCCATTCTGGAAGAGGGGATGCCCTGTACGGATATGGTGCGCATGGGGATGTTGCTGTGACTTCGGGACGAAGTCGTTATACACAAACATAGCAGATATGTAACGCAAATGTAACACCGGTGCGGTTCTTTTGCGGCGAAATGATGTGTATAACGAATTTTTGTCTTATGAAGCATTTTCTATCGTTTTTATTTGTTCTGTTGCTTTCGGTACGGGTACTCGCACAGGAAGGCGGGCTTGTATCGGGCACCGTGAAGGACGCTACGGGCATGACCTTGCCGGGTGCCGTCCTGAAACTGGACCGGTTCAACCGTTATACGGTGTCGGATAACAACGGGTATTTTGAATTTCTGAACGTGCCTGCGGGTTCCTACCGGGTGGAGGTGGAGTACCTGGGGTACGAGCCTGCCGTACTGGAGGCGACGGTGACAGCCGGCGGGAATGCCGTGGTCGATTTCGTGCTGCAGGAAGGGGCGCAGGAGATAGGGGCTGTCGTGGTCATGGGCGACCAGGCGCGCGGGCAGGTCAAGGCGCTGAACCAGCAGAAAACGAATGTCAATGTATCGAACGTCATTTCGGCCGACCAGATAGGCCGTTTCCCCGATTCCAACATAGGAGACGCGCTGAAGCGGGTTCCGGGCATCGCCATGCAGAACGACCAGGGCGAAGCGCGCAATATCGTCGTGCGGGGGCTCGCCTCCGAACTCAACTCAGTGACGCTGAACGGAAACCGCATCCCTTCGGCCGAAGGCGACAACCGGAAGGTGCAGATGGACGTCATTCCATCGGACATGATACAGACGATAGAGGTCAACAAGACGCTGACGCCCGATATGGATGCCGATGCAATCGGCGGTTCGGTAGACCTCGTCACCCGCGCGGCTGCGGGCGGTCAGCGCATTTCGCTGACCCTGCTGGGTGGCTACAACCCCATCCGCACGGGAGCGACGGGTTCGGGTTCGTTCGTGTACGGCAACCGCTTCTTCAACGACCGGCTCGGCGTGGTGCTCAGCGCCTCCTATATGAACAAGGATTACGGTTCGGACAACATAGAAGCCGTGTGGGCGCAGGACGACGAGGGAAACGTGTATGTCGAGGAGATGGATATCCGCAAATACGACGTGCAGCGCATCCGGCGCAGCGCCACCCTCAATATAGACTGGAAAATCGATTCCCGCAACACCATTGCGGCCGACCTCATGTACAACTGGCGCGACGACCGCGAGGCTCGTTACCGCACGCAGTTCAAGGATATAGAACCGGTATATGACGGCAGTGCGATAACCGGCTACGAGGGAACCGTCGTGCGGGAAACGAAGGGCGGCATCGACGACCGACGCAACCGGACGCGGCGCCTCGAAGACCAGCGCGTGCAGTCCTACGTGCTCTCCGGCACCCACCTGCTTTCCCCTAAGGTGGATATGGACTGGAGCCTGAGCTATGCGAAGGCGAGCGAAGACAGACCGCACGAACGGTATATAGAGTACGTCCAGGAGGGATTGTCGATGAACGAAGACCTTGCCGATACGCGACTTCCGTACGTAAACGCGCCCGGACAAAACTATTCCGACTTCGTGTTCGACAAGCTGACCGAACAGCACGATTATACGCAGGAGGAGGAGTATGCCGCCAAAGTGAACCTGCGTATGCCGCTGAGCGTGGTGCGGGAGCAGAAGGGGCGTCTGCGGGTAGGGCTCAGCGCGCGCTGGAAAAACAAGCGACGCAGCAACGACTTTTACGAATATGTGCCCACCGGGAGCATGCCCGTACTCTCCGATATGGAACATGTGGTTTACGACAGACCGCTGGTTCAGGGCGACAGGTATGTGCCGGGCATGTTCGTCTCCTCCGGCTATATAGGCAACGTGGACCTCTACAATCCCTCCCTGTTCACGCCGGAGGCCGACCCGTCGGAATACATGGCGGGCAACTACGATGCCGGCGAACGCATTCTGGCGGGTTACCTGCGCTGGGACCAGAACATCACGAACGACCTCATGTTCATCGCCGGCGTCCGGGTGGAGAACACCGACCTCGACTACCGGGGGAACTACATTCTCGACGAGGATTACGACAACGCCGACGAGCGGCACAACCGGAACAACTATACCAACGTCCTGCCGGGCCTGACGCTCAAATACGACCTGAACGACCGTACCGTGCTGCGTGCCGCCTTCACCACGGCTCTTGCCCGTCCGAACTACTATGCGCTGGTGCCCTATGTGGATATCCAGCGCGAGAAACGCGAAATTACGGCCGGCAATCCGAACCTGAAAGCCACCTATTCGTACAACTTCGACCTGCTCGGCGAATATTACAGCAAATCGGTCGGCATCGTGTCCGGCGGCTTTTTCTACAAGAGGCTCGACAATTTCATCTTCAACTATCTGGACATAGACTATACGGCCGAAAAGTTCGCTGCCGATTTCCCCGGCTTCACCAACCCGATAGGTGCGGGCGAAGTGTGGGAATACCTGCGCCCGATGAACGGCCGCAGCGTGGATATGTTCGGTTTCGAGGTGGCGCTCCAGCGCAAGCTCGATTTCCTGCCAGGCCGCTTCCTGCGTAATTTCGGCGTGATGCTCAACTACACCTTCACCCATTCCGTTACCCGCGGAATCTACAACGAGGACGGCGAGGAACGTACCAACGTGTCGCTGCCCGGTACGGCTCCGCACATGGTGAACGCCTCGCTCTCGTGGGAAAACAGCCGGCTTTCGGTACGCGTCTCGCTGAACTATACGGCCGGCTATCTGGACGAGGTGGCGAGCGAAGCCTTCGGCGACCGTTATTACGACGGGCAGTTGTTCCTCGACGCCAACGCTTCGTACCGCTTCGGAAAGTACGTGCGGGTATTCTTCGAAGCGAACAACCTGACGAACCAGCCCCTGCGCTACTATCAGGGTATCCGTTCGCGCATGGCACAGCTCGAATACTACAAGGGCACCTTCAACCTGGGAGTGAAAATAGATTTTTAACGTTATAAAAATGAAGTATATGAAGATTCTTAGGAACAGTTTTCTTGCAATCGGTTTTTCCCTGTTTCTCGTTTCCTGCGGCGGAGGCGGTACGACCGGTCGGGAGGCGGCTCGCCTGACACGGCTGGACGGCGACACGTTCAATTTCATCGTCGCCAACGACCTGGGCCGGAACGGTTACTACGACCAGAAACCCATCGCCGAACAGATGGGGCTGCTTGCCGAGGAAATCGATATAGAATTCGTGGCTGCCGCCGGCGACATACACCACTTCGAGGGAGTGGCCAGCGTGGAAGACCCGCTCTGGATGACCGACTACGAACTCGTCTATTCCCATCCGGAACTCATGCTCGAATGGTATCCCATCCTCGGCAACCACGAGTACCGCGGTAATACGCAGGCAGTGCTGGATTACGGCGGAGTCAGCCGCCGTTGGGTGATGCCCGGCCGGTATTATACGAAAGCGTTCGAAGTGGACGACGACACATCGCTCCGGGTGGTATGGGTGGATACGACGCCGCTCATCGACAAGTACCACGAAGAGGCCGAAGAATCCTACCGCGACATTGCAGCACAGGATATGGAGGCGCAGCTCCGCTGGATAGATTCCACCCTGACGGCCTCGGACGAAACCTGGAAAATAGTCATCGGACATCATCCCATTTATGCCGACACCGACAAGGACGAGGAGGAACGGCTGGATTTGCAGGAGCGGCTCGACACAATCCTCCGCAGGCACGGCGTGGATATGTACATTTGCGGCCATATCCATAACTTCCAGCATATCCGTCGTGCCGGCAGCGACGTGGATTATGTGGTCAATACCTCCGGCTCGCTCTCCCGCGACGTGCGGCCGATAGAAGGAACGCTCTTTTGCAGTTCGGCCACCGGATTCTCGGTAGTGTCCGCATCGGCCGACAGTCTGAAGCTCTACATGCTGGACAAGGACAGGAACATCCTCCACACCGTGGAACGCGGACGGAACAGGTAAACCGTTCCGAGGGGGCGGTTCGGGGCTGCATGCGGCAGGGCGTGCGGCCCTTTCCGTATCCGATTCTGCCGGGAAGGAACGGCATGCGGCCTCAGGTACGCCGTTGTGGAAGGATGGCAGGCAAGGGGCCGCCCCTGCCTGCGGAGCTCTGGTGCGGATGCCGGAAAAAGAATGCTCCGACCGAGACGGGCCGGAGCATTCTTCTGTCTGTTCGTGAGGGATTACCACGCGAAGAGCGGGTAATCGGCCATCAGTTTGTGTACCTCTTCCCTTACGGCCGCTATCGTGTCGGGGTTGTCGATATCGGAGAGCACGCGGTCGATGAGGCTGACGATGTAATCCATCTTGTCTTCCTTCAGTCCGCGGGTGGTGATGGCGGGCGTACCGATACGGATACCGGAGGTGAGGAACGGCGAGCGGCTGTCGAACGGCACCATGTTCTTGTTGGTCGTGATGTCGGCCTCCACCAGCGTGCGTTCCGCCTTCTTGCCGGATATTTCCGGGAACTTGGTGCGGAGGTCAATCAGCATCAGGTGGTTGTCGGTACCGTTGGAAACGAGCTTGTAGCCGCGTTTGATGAACGCTTCGGCCATTGCTGCGGCGTTCTTCTTCACCTGCGTCTGGTATTCCTTGTATTCGGGCCGGAGCGCTTCGCCGAAGGCTACGGCTTTGGCTGCGATGACGTGTTCCAGCGGACCGCCCTGAATGCCGGGGAATACGGCGGAGTTGAGCATGGCCGACATCTTCTTGATTTCGCCCTTCGGCGTTTTGATGCCCCAGGGGTTGTCGAAGTCCTTGCCCATGAGGATGATACCGCCGCGCGGACCGCGGAGCGTCTTGTGCGTGGTGGAGGTGACGATGTGTGCGTACTTCACCGGGTTTTTCAGCAGCCCTGCGGCGATGAGGCCCGCCGTGTGCGCCATGTCGATGAGCAGGATGGCCCCCACCTTGTCGGCGATTCGGCGCATGCGTTCGTAGTCCCATTCACGGCAGTATGCCGAAGCGCCGCCGACGATGAGTTTCGGCTTGTGCTCCAGAGCGAGGGCCTCCATCGCATCGTAGTCGATGGTGCCGGTTTCCTGCCCCACCTGGTAGCCGACCGCCTTGTAGAGGATGCCGGACATGTTCACGGGCGAGCCGTGCGAGAGGTGGCCGCCGTGTGCGAGGTCGAGGCCCATGAAGGTATCGCCCGGTTTGAGCACGGCCATGAACACGGCCATGTTGGCCTGTGCTCCGGAATGGGGCTGCACGTTGGCGTATTCGGCTCCATAGAGTTCGCATACGCGGTCGATGGCGAGCTGTTCCACCTTGTCCACCACCTGGCAGCCGCCGTAGTAGCGTGCGCCGGGATAGCCCTCGGCGTATTTGTTGGTGAGTACGGAGCCCATGGCCTGCATCACTTCGTCGCTCACGAAGTTCTCCGATGCAATCAGTTCGATGCCGTGGAGCTGACGCTGTTTTTCCTGTTCAATAAGGTCGAAGACCTGATTATCCCTTTTCATGAAGTTTTTAATGTTTATATTGAAAATGAATCGTCTCTTGCATTCGAGTTCCCGCAAAGTTAAACTTTTTTCCATTGAATTTCTACCGGAAGCGGAAAATAACAGGGAATAATCCGGCGCATCGTGTTCCGTGCCTTGCGGCGGAGAGATGTGTCGAACAAAAAGAGAAATTATTTGGAAATCATGAAATAAAAAGTTATATTTGAGACAGATGCAGATACGTTTGAGGGCTTGTCGGTGAGAAATGGGTAGAGTTGTCGTTTCATCTTTAAGACTTTCGGCTTATGAAACGATTTTGTCTGCTGTTTGCAGTCGCTTTTTGTGTAGCCTCTTGTACTTCCGAATGACGTTTTCGCGTGTGAATGCGGCCAGTGGCAACGTACATTGATGCATTGCAATTGGGGCTGGCAGGGGAGTTATGATGGATACTTTGCCTCTTCCGTATTCAACGCTACCATGGGACCGCATTTTCATGTTCCTGATGTGGAAGAGACCCGAAGTGCGGATAAACACAATTACAATCATCGCCTTAAGATTATCACTTATAGCGCGCCTGCATTTGTCGAGTAGATTCGTCAAACATTAAAAATTCATAATTATGAAAACCGGACTTTTTATCGCCATACTCGCGTGCGCCGGGTTTTGTGCATGCGAAAAGCTCGTTACGGATAAGTATGAGCAGGGCAGCTCCGACTCGTTCGTCGTGCAATACTGGACCTTCGACCGGCTGGAAGCCGTAACTGTCGGGCCGGAGCCCCGGTTGCAGCTCTACCTGAGGAGTTCGCCGGAGCACCGCCGGACGTATTACGGCGTTCTGTCGGACGGGGAGGAGTTGAAGCGGGCCTACGAGGCGAAGTGCACCGAACACGGCGACCGGGGATATCCGTTCGTCTTTACCTATGGCCCCGGTCCGAATATGGTGCCGAACTCCTTTCCCGATAAGGATTTCCGCTCTATCGAGGTGGTGAGCGATACGGATTTCGATGAGGTGCACCCCGCCGGTACACGGCTGGATGACGTGATGATGTTCTGCTCGGCTTCGCCGTGGCGTTTCATACGGAGCCGTTACGTCGAGCAGGGGGAGTGGAATGCCGGAGTCCCTGCGGAGGTTTATCGCTATTTCGGCACTGTCCTGCCCTACGATACGGAGTGGAAGAGCTGTTACCATCCGGTATACGGTAAGGTGTCGGAGCTGACGACTGATGACCTGACGCTGCTGGGCGGAGACGACGGCGGGCGGCGAATGGGCATGATTGGGGTACTGACCTTTCTCGCACGGCCCGACCGGGCGGCGACGCATACGCTGACCGTGACACTTACCTCCGTGGACGGGGAGCGTTATTCCGCCTGTGCGGCGGTGGCTCTGGAGTAACTGTTTCCTGGGAAGAGGTCCTCCGGGGCGGCTGCCCGTTGCCAGGGTATTGTGCCGGGAGTCTCGTTTATCGGAGGAGTGTCCCGGGCCATCGTCTCGGCAGCGGACTGCATGTACATCGTTTATAGGGCGTTGGGAGTCGGGCATCGTGGAATAACCTTGAAACAATGTTTGGCCCGAAGGTCGTCCGGCAGTCAACCGGACGGCCTCCTGCGAATGTGAGCGGATGAAGTTTGTGCTGCCGGGGCAGGGGCACCTGCATGAAAAAAAATTGTAGGTAATTGTCAAGGGAGGCTTCGGATGCGTTCCGGCTGGAACGGGAAGCAGGAGACGCTGCGTCTCCTGCTTCCCGTTTACCTTGTATCCGCGCGGCCTTGTCAGCGACGGACGACGGCGATGGATACGAGCTCGGAACTCTCTTCGAGTTTTCCGCGTTTGTTAAGGGTCTGCGACTTTACTTCTCCTATACCCTCTGCATACCACGTGACGGATTGGGTGGTCGTTCCCATCCCTATGGGGGTTTTCATCACCTCCGTCTCGTTCACTGTCCAGCAGTCGAAAGTACCGGCCGGGACGGTTACCGTTTCCCGGCCGGTTATGCTGCGGTCTTTGATGGTTATTTTGATGATATCGAACTGTCGGTCATTTGATTTTAACGACATGGAGATGTGGACCGTTTCGAGTTGCTGGCCCACTTGCGGGTGAAGCGGATAGCAGATTTCGTCCATTGCCACCGTGAAGTCGATGTCATCGTTTCCCAGGATGCTTTTCTTTATCTCCGCTATCAATTGGTCGATGTTCTCCATCGGAAAGATTACCTTGTCGCCGGATATGCGTATCCGTACGGTGATGTCCGACATGGCCGAAGTGTCGGCCGTTAGGGGTTTGCCGTCTGCATCCAGCGTTCTGTCGTTTATGGTGATTACCGTGCCTTCCGCCGTTTCGGCGATGTCGGTAACGGTTTGGACGGAACGGCCGACGATATTTCCTTTTCGGTCCCTGTTCACGTATGTAAGTGCGGTTCCCTTTTCGGACGGTACGAAAGGGTTTCCTGCAATGCAGACCGGTACGGCGAACAGGAGCGTGAGGGATGCGATAATCGGTTTCAGTGCTTTCATGGCTGTTTCGGATTTACGGTCGGAGGTCATATCTTCCCGTGTCGATAGGACAAAGCTATGAAAAATAAACGGATTATCCTCTGCGCCGGCCGGCTGAAAAGCATGGCGGGGTTCCGCTGCCTCGGAAAAAAGTGTTATATTTGCCTGGATTTTACCTAAACATCTTGACTATGAAATTACTTGAAGGAAAAGTGGCCGTGATAACGGGTGCGGCCCGCGGCATTGGCAAGGCCGTTGCCCTTTGCTTTGCCGAGAACGGTGCGAATATCGCCTTTACCGACCTGTCCATAGATGAGAACGGCAGGAAGACGGAGGAGGAGATACTTGCGTTCGGGGTGCGCTGCAAGGCCTATGCCTCCAACGCCGCCGATTTCCAGCAGACGCACGAGGTCGTCGAGAAGATAATGGGCGATTTCGGCCGTATAGATATTCTCGTAAACAATGCGGGTATCACGTGGGACGGACTGATGCTGAAGATGGAGGAGAAGCAATGGGATATGGTCATCAATATCAATTTGAAGTCTGCATTCAATTTCATCCATGCTGTTACCCCGGTTATGATGCGTCAGCGCAGCGGAAGCATTATTAACATGTCTTCGGTGGTAGGCGTGCACGGCAATGCGGGGCAGGCCAACTATTCGGCTTCGAAAGCGGGCATGATAGGTCTTGCCAAATCCGTTGCACTCGAATTGGGTGCGCGCGGCGTACGTGCCAATGCCATCGCTCCTGGCTTCATCATCACCGATATGACTGCCAAGTTGCCCGAGGCTGTCAAAGAGGAGTGGAACAAGAAGATACCGCTTCGCCGCGGCGGTACTCCCGAGGAAATCGCCAAAGTGGCCCTGTTCCTCGGCAGCGATCTTTCCAGCTATGTCAGCGGCCAGGTTATCGAGGTGAACGGTGCCATGAATTCCTGATAACGGCCGTTTGTGAACGGAGAGGGGATGTGCGAACAGGTTTTGCGCATCCCCTTGTCGTATTTCGGCGTGTGCGGAAAACGCAGCGAAATGTATGTATTAGGAGAAACGGGAAGGAATCGCTATCATTGCGACAGAAACAATGTGTTGTAAGGTATGCTGAAGTGGAGTATTCTGTCGTTATGTGCCGTACTGTTCCCGTTGTCCGGATTCGGGCGGGAAACGGCCGCCGGAACCGAACCGGAACCAAGTCCCCCCGATTCCGTCCGACAGGCGTATATGGACGAACTGGACTTCATCATCGACTGCATCGAAAACCGGTATGTTTCCGGCCGCCGAGGTATCGGCGACGAGGAGTGGCAACAGGGGGTGGAAGCCGTGGGAAACAGAGCGGATGTTTTCTTCGACGATTACGACGGATATTACGTCTATATATGGAAATATTTGGGACTGTTGCAAAGGGATTCCCATTTCGCGTTTCCGGATGGCGGCATGTTTAACAGAGAGGGTTGTTTTACGGACGACGATATAATATTGCCACTCTGGGTGCAAACTTGGGAAGACGGTACTGTTTATAACGTAAAAGATTATATAGGTCGGATTCCCAAGTATGCCGAAATTGTATATATCAACGGTTACTCCGCCAAAGAACTGGCGCTCAGAAACCGTGCTATGGCTCCGGGCGAACCCGCCTATGCAATGGCCAACATAAACTCTTATTACGAACCGAGTCCTTTATCATGGCCTAACCTCGCGAATTTCCTCTTTACGGAGTGCATTTATCCCCCTTATACCGTCGTCTACCGATGTTATGGGCAGACCGAAACCGATACGGTGATTTATAATGGGATAAGACGTGAAGACAAGCAACGTGCTTATCGTCGTTCGGGAGACAAGCGCCGGGCCAAGGAGGAACTCGGTTTTGCACGCAAGCCGATAATCTATGCCGATATGGGTGACGGCGTGGGCGTACTTACGATTAACTCGTTCTGGGGGAAACGGTGGAGCCATATGCTGTTGTTCGGTAAGGACTGGCGTTACAAGCGGCTGCTGCGGCAGGCCATGCGCCGCATCGGCCGAGACGGAATCGACCGGCTGGTCATCGACGTGAGCCTCAATACGGGCGGCATGGCGGAGAATGTCTTTTATACGCTCGATTATCTGACGGACAAGCCGGTAGATATAACATACACCTACCTTATAACAGACGAATGCCGCGAAAAGGCGAAGAACAACGTCGACCGGAGTCCGTATTTGTCCGAGGCCGACAGGGAGTATATGATGCGCTACATCGACAGCGTGCCGGACGGCACCCGTTTCCGCACCGATACGGTGCGCCGGATGCGATATCTCCCGCAGCGCCCGACGCACGGCTACGACGGCGAGGTCTATGTGCTGACGAGTCATCAGACCTATTCGGCGGCACAGATGTTCGCCCGTTACTGTCAGGTACTCGGCGTCGGGAAGGTGGCCGGGCAGCACTGCGGCGGTTACAATGCCGTGACGGGAAATGCCGCACGGGTAGAACTGCCCGTTTCGCGTTGGATGCAGTTTCAGGTGCCTTTCCGCGAAGAGGTCATTTCCCCCGACGACGAACCGTATGCATACCCGACGATGGACATTCCGATAGAGCATCCGTTTGAGGAGTGGCTGCACCGCGAAAACCGCAGTCTCGAACGGTTGCTGCGGATGATAGAGGAGTAGGGGAGCGCTGTAAGGAACGGTACGGATGCAGGACTCCGGATGGCTCATGTCATCCGGAGTTCATTCGTCTTGTGTCCGCCGTCGATTGTGCGGATGCGATGTGCCTTTCATGCAGAAAAGTTTGGGGGCTTAGTAGGACAGAATTTTATGGAGAATTACGATTATCTTTGTAAAGTTATTGGCGGATTTTGTGTGTCCTGCAACGGGAAGTATGTTTTTTTGCCCTTTTAAAAATATGAAGGTGGGCTCTTTTCGCGTTATATCGTACAGAGAGTGAGGACGGGTTGTCTGCCGTCTAACACAAAACTAAGTGAGAGTAAAGTAAATTTCCCGTATGTGCTGCCGCGGTCGGCAGGAGAATTTGTGTATACAGCGGTGCGCGGTCGGCGTATTGCAGCGCCCGGGTTCGGCAAGGGCATTCGGTGTCACCGCAGACGATAGCTGGGCGAACAGGACTCCTTCCGGTAGTCCGGCGGGTTATCGTGCCGGCAGCCGGAACAGGCGGAGTTGCCGTGGTGCAACATCCGTATGGTCGGAGACCGGCCGTGACCGTCGTGCCGTTTTTGGGAACCTGGAAGCTGCGGGCTTTCGTATAAATGTTTTAGGGATATGATTGTAGGATATTTGAGGGTCAGTACGGGAAAACAGAATTTGGCCAATCAGCAGGACGAAATCAGGCGTTTCGCCGAGAGCAGGAATTTTACGGTGAACAGTTGGGTGACGGAGGTAGTCAGCGGAAAGAAGAACGAACGCGAGCGGAAGCTCGGTACACTGTTGAAGCGGATGAAACCGGGCGATACGCTGATAGTGACGGAGATTTCCCGCTTGAGTCGCACCCTGACCGATATTATGGCGATAATGGGAAAGTGCCTGAGCCGTGAGATAAATCTCTATACCACCAAGGAGGGGTACTCCTTCGACAACAGCATCAACAGCAAAGTGCTCTGTTTTGCTTTCGGACTGGTGGCGGAGATAGAGCGCAATCTGATTTCCATGCGTACCAAAGAGGCGTTGGCACTGCGCAAGGCGGAGGGGGTGACGCTCGGCAGGAGAAAAGGCAGTTATACCAAGACAAATATCTTGATGGCCAACCGACAGGCGATAATCGAGATGCTCAACAACGACAAGTCGATAGGCGATATTTGCAAACGTTTCGACATATCGCGCGATACGTTCACCAAATTCCGGAAAAGATATCCGTCCGTGCAGAAGGCGGTTCAGGAGAAGGAGGTGAGGCGGATTGCTGCGTATGGCGGTACGAGGTCTTCTTCCCGTCCGGTTTAACTATCGAGGGGAACAGCGTGCTGCCGTTCCCCTCGATAGCTTGTATGCGTAAGACATGTGGTGTCAGGCCTTGCCTGCACTGCCCAGCACCTTTTCGCATTTGTGCTTGTAGAGTTCCTTCAGCCATTCGCGAGCCGGGCCGAGGTATTTGCGCGGGTCGAATTCGGCGGGTTTGGTCCAGAGTATTTCACGCACGGCCGCCGTCATGGCCAGCCGTCCGTCGCTGTCGATGTTGATTTTGCAGACGGCGCTTTCGGCAGCCTTGCGGAGCTGGTCTTCCGGGATGCCGATAGCGTCTTTCACTGCGCCGCCGTATTTGTTGATGATGTCCACGTATTTCTGCGGTACGGAGGACGAACCGTGGAGGACAATCGGGAAGCCGGGAATGCGTTTTTCAATCTCTTCGAGGATGTCGAACCGAAGAGGCGGCGGTACGAGTACACCCTCCGCATTGCGGGTGCACTGTTCCGGCCGGAACTTGTTCGCCCCGTGCGATGTGCCTATCGAGATGGCGAGGGAATCCACACCCGTCTTGGTGACGAAATCCACCACCTGGTCGGGTTCGGTGTAGGTATGGTGTTCGGCCGATACTTCGTCTTCGATACCGGCCAGAACGCCGAGTTCTCCTTCGACCGTTACGTCGAATTGGTGGGCGTATTCCACCACCTTGCGGGTGAGCGCCACGTTTTCGTCATAGGGAAGGTGGCTACCGTCTATCATGACCGACGAGAAACCCATGTCGATGCAGGATTTGCAGAGTTCGAAGGTGTCGCCGTGGTCGAGATGGAGGCAGATGGGAATGTTCCTGCCCAGCTCCTTGGCATACTCCACGGCTCCCTGTGCCATGTAGCGCAGGATGGTCTGGTTCGCATACTTGCGTGCTCCGCTCGAAACCTGCAGGATGACGGGCGACGCGGTTTCGACGCAGGCCTGTATAATGGCCTGCATCTGTTCCATGTTGTTGAAGTTGAAGGCCGGGATGGCATATTTTCCCGCCATGGCTTTCTCGAACATCTCTCTGGTATTGACCAGTCCCAATTCCTTGTATGATACCATATCGAATCAGTTTTAAGGTTTATATTAAATGAATGATGATGATAACGTCGCAATTTGCATACCGTCGGGAGGAAAGTGCGCATACCCGGTTGTTGTTATTTTAATAACGTTGCATACCCGGATATTGCAGCTAATTTCCTATCTTTGCCAACGGTATTCCAAAGGTAAGCAAAAACATTGGAGACGGGCAAGGATGGCGTGAGAATTATTTTTTCCTGAGCGGCCGTGCCGTGTCCGTCCGAATTAAAAATAGCATGACGATGTCGGAATTCAAGTATCAGGAACCTTTCCCGCTGGGAAAGGACGAAACCAAGTACAGGCTTCTTACCAAAGATTATGTGCATGTGGAAGAGTGCTGCGGCAGGCGTATCCTGCGTGTGGATGCGCGCGGGCTCGAATTGCTTTCGCGCGAGGCTTTCGCCGAGGTGTCTTTCTATCTGCGTGCGTCGCACCTGCAGCAGGTCGCCAACATACTGAAAGACCCGGAGGCGACCGACAACGACAAATTCGTAGCCTATACGATGCTGCTCAATCAGGTCGTGGCCGCTCAGGGGGAGCTGCCTACCTGTCAGGATACCGGTACGGCGATAGCGATATGCAAGAAGGGCGAAGATGTCTATACAGGGACGGACGATGCCGAAGCCATCACGAAGGGAGTGTATGAGACCTACCGCGACCGTAATCTGCGTTATTCGATGGTGGTGCCTTTCACCATGACCGAAGAGAAGAACAGCGGCAACAACCTGCCGGCCCAGATAGACATCTATTCCGAACCGGGCAACCAATACAAGTTCCTTTTCATCACCAAAGGCGGCGGTTCGGCCAACAAGACTTTTCTCTATCAGCAGACCAAGGCGCTGCTGAACGAGGAATCGCTGACGAAGTTCGTCAGGGAGAAGATAAAGGACCTCGGTACGTCGGCCTGTCCGCCTTACCACCTGGCAGTCGTGATAGGCGGCACCTCCGCCGAGGCCAACCTCGCGGCGGTCAAGAAGGCTTCGGCCGGTTATTACGATGCGCTGCCTACAAGCGGCAACGAGGGGGGCCGTGCTTTCCGTGATTTGGAGTGGGAGGCGAAAATACTGAAGATATGCCAGGAGAGCGGCATCGGGGCGCAATTCGGGGGCAAATACCTTGTTCATGACGTGCGGGTTATCCGGATGCCCCGCCATGCGGCGTCGTGTCCGGTGGGTATCGGCGTGAGCTGCTCGGCCGATCGCAATATCAAGGCAAAGATAACCGAAGAGGGTATTTTCCTCGAAGAGCTCGAACACAATCCGGCCCGCTTCCTGCCGGCCGATGCGCCGATAATGAAGCCGGCGGTGGAGATAGACCTCGATGAGGGAATGGACAAGGTGCTGGAGACGCTCTCCAAATATCCGATTAAGACGCGTCTGAACCTGAAAGGTACGCTGATTGTAGCACGCGACATCGCGCATGCCCGTATCAAACAGATGCTTGACGAGGGTAAACCCATGCCGGAATACATGAAAAAACATCCCGTTTATTATGCAGGACCGGCCAAGACGCCGAAAGGGATGGCGTCGGGCAGTTTCGGGCCGACGACCGCGGGACGGATGGACCCTTACGTGGATTTGTTCCAGAGTAAGGGCGGGTCGATGGTCATGGTGGCCAAGGGCAACCGTTCGCAGGAGGTTACCGACGCATGTCGGAAACATGGCGGTTTCTACCTCGGCTCTATTGGCGGACCTGCCGCCATTTTGGCCAAGGAGAGCATCAAGAGCGTGGAGGTGGTCGATTTTCCGGAACTCGGCATGGAAGCGGTACGCAAGATATATGTCGAGAACTTTCCGGCATTCATCATCGTGGATGATAAAGGCAACGACTTCTTCGCCGATTTCAAACATTGATTGCGAATGCGGCGTTCCCATTCCCGCCCGCCGGAAAACTTTCCGGCGGGCGGGAATGTTTTCGGCGATGCCGGGAATGCAGTACGGTTCCGTCGGCGGAAAATATCCTGATAAGAGCGGGGAATCGATACGTTTATTTGTCTGTCACCGCCAAAATGAATATTTTTGTCTGCCGGAACACTAAAAGACGGATTCCGTGCGTTATAGCGGCATAAAGCAGTTCCGAGGGGCCCGCAGGGCACGGCAGGCAGGCGTGCGCTCTTTTTCCTGTCTGCGCCGGTGCCGCCCCGTGTATTACGGAGACTTCGGCCGAGGGCAGCGGGGCAGGCTGTTCCGGAAGTGTGATTCGATTCGATATATGAGGAAATACGTCGGAAAATTCTTACTGTTGTTGGTGATGGCGGCCCTACCTGTGGCGGTATGGGGGCAGAAAGTCGCCTTTGAGGTCAATGCCCCGCGTGTGGTAGCCGTGGGAGAGATATTCCGTATCGAGTATGTGACCGACTCGAAACCGCAGGATTTTAAGGGCCCTCAGTTTGAAGGAGTGGATGTATTGGCCGGACCGACGCTCTCCACGAGTAAATCGGTATCCATCGTGAACGGTAACATGACGCAGGAGGTGCGTTATACCTATACGTATGTGCTGCAATGCAATTCGGAGGGCGAATTCAATGTGTCCGAGGCGGTTCTGACGGTGAAGGGCAAGACGTACAGCGCCGCTCCTTTCGCAGTCAGGGCTTTGACGGAACAGGCTGCTGTCAGCGGGGAACAGGGCGCAGGTGGACATTCCGACCGTCCCACGCTGGCCCCCGACGACATTCTGATACGGGCGGTAGTCGACCGGAAAGAGGTATATAAGGGAGAGCCCGTCCGGGTGACCTATAAGCTGTACAGGCGGGTCCCGCTGAATCTCGAAAGCGCCAAATTTCCCACCTACAACGGTTTTTGGGCCCAGCAGCTCAATGTGGACGGTTATCCGCCTCAGCGGGAGGAGTTCAACGGCAAAATATACGATACGCATGTCATCCGCGAAGACCTGCTGTTTCCGCAGCAGGCCGGCAGTCTGACCGTTGACCCACTTGAACTGAGCGTAGTAGCGCAGATAGTGATGGAGCCGCGCCGTCAGTCTATCATCGACGACTTTTTCGGAGGCCCCAACATACAGGAGGTGCGTCGCAAGGTCGCTACGGCTCCGGTATCCATCACGGTGAAGGAACTGCCTGCTGGTGCTCCTTCGGGCTTTTCGGGAGCTGTCGGGGATTTCCAGTTGGAAACGGTCGCTCCGCCGCCCGAAGTGGCTGCCAATTCGGCATTCACTTTCGGTATCAAGATTTCGGGCAGCGGCAATCTACCCCAGATACAGGCGCCGAAACTCTCCCTGCCGGCCTCGTTCGAGCAGTACAACGTGAAGACTACCGAAAGTTTTAATAACACTTCGGGCGGCATTTACGGATACCGTCAGTTCGAGTATCCGGTAATTGCTCGCGTGGCCGGCGAGTACGACCTTCCGCCGATAGAGTTTACCTATTTCAATCCCCGTTTGAAAACATACGAAACACTGTCCGGCCCCTCCATGGCGCTGACCGTGGTTCCCGATTCGACCGGCATGGGCGGTTCGGTGCAGGGGGCTGTGCTCAGCGGGCTCTCGAAAGAGGATATCAAGATTCTCGGTCGGGATATCCGTTTCATCAAGCTCGATTCCCCGCATCTTCGGCAGAAAGGCGGTCTGTTCTTCGGCAGTGTGTGGTATTTCCTCTGTATTGCGGCCATAGGCGGTCTCTTTGCGGGCCTGCTGGTATGGCTGCGCAAGGTGGCCGAAGAGCGCCACAACAGCGCCCTTATCAAGGGGAAAAGGGCCAACAAGGTGGCGTTGCAGCGTTTCCGTGCGGCCGAGGAGCACATGAAGGCCGACAACCAACGGGGCTTCTATGAAGAGATGCTGAAGGCGTTGTGGGGATACATAGGCGATAAGCTCAATATCCCTTCGTCAAATCTTACAAAAGAGAATGTTCGTGAAGAATTGGTGAAGCGGGGCGTATCGCCTGAAGCGGCACAGAAATACATCGATATCATCGTGGAGTGCGAATACGCCCAATATGCTCCGGCGGCTACGGGTCGGATGACGGAGGTGTACGGGGCCGGAGTGGAGATGGTCTCCAGACTCGAAAGCATAATCGGAAAGTAGTGGCGGGCATGATGAAAAGGATAATTCTTTTGATAGGTTTTCTCGTATGTGCGGTTCCTGCGCTCTATCCGCGTGAGGCGGAAGCGAAAACGGAGGCGGAGAAGGTGTGGGAAAGAGCCAATACCCTCTATATCAATGGAGATTATGTCGGGGCGGCGGCATTTTACGAGGCTATTGTCGACAAAGGGTATATAAGCGGGAGATTGTTTTATAATCTCGGCAATGCATATTTCAAGGCGGGCGAGCTGGGCAGGGCCGTGCTCAATTACAACCGGGCCCAGAAGCTGATGCCGTACGACAAGGACGTAACCTATAATCTTGCCGTAGCCAACGGGTATGTCAAGGATAAGATAGACACCGTACCGGAGTTTTTCCTTTCCAGATGGATAAAGGCCTGGCGCTCGTCGCTCGACAGCAATACGTGGGCCGCAAGGTCGCTGGTACTGCTTGCCGTCGCATTGGCCGGCGTGTTGGTGTTCCTTTTGGAGGAGCGCAGCGGGTGGCGCAAGGTCGGTTTCGTGGCGGCCGTGGTTTTTACCGTACTTTTCGTCTTTGCGGTGGTTTTTGCGGCGGTTGAGAAAAGAGAGCTTACGCAGGCTTCCGAGGCCATCGTGATGGTGCAGGCCGCTTCAGTGAAGAGTGCTCCGGAGAAGGAGGGCAGCGACATTTTCATTCTGCACGAGGGGACGAAGGTGGAGGTGCTGTCGTCGTACGACGGTTGGACAGAGATAATGATTGCCGACGGCAACAAAGGATGGGTGCCTGCCGACTCTGTGGAACTGATAACCTATTGACTTCGGAATCGTTCCGGAGCACAAGCAGGCCTGAAAGGGGCCATACGATTACTAAATGTCTGAATTGCTTGATGATGCGGTGAGGGAGCTCTCCCGCCTGCCGGGAATAGGACGGCGCACTGCCCTGCGGCTTACCCTGCACATGCTGCGCATGGACGAGGAGGAGGTGCGGCGCATGACGGCTGCCATAGACCGTTTTCGCAGTGATATTAAATATTGTGCTCGCTGTAATAATTTGTCTGACAGCGATGTGTGTACTATCTGTTCGGACCCGTCGCGCGACCGGTCGGTGGTGTGCGTCGTCGAACAGGTGGGCGATGTTCTCTCCATAGAAAATACTCGCCAATACAACGGGCTGTATCATGTGCTCGGCGGCGTCATATCGCCCATGCAGGGAATCGCTCCGTCCGACCTAAAGATAGACCTGCTGTTGGAGAATATAGAGAAGGGGGGGGTGAAGGAGGTCATTCTTGCAATGAGTACGACCGTGGAAGGCGAAACGACACTTTTTTACATTACCCGCCGGCTGGCACGGTTTCCCGACCTGAAAGTAACCAATATCGCACGCGGGATAGGGTTCGGTGACGAGATAGAGTATGCTGATGAATTGACCATAGCCCATGCTCTTCATAACCGTACTCCGGTCAGCCGCTGAGCGGGTTTCGTTTTTGCGGAGCGGACAATAAAAGAGAGGCAGTGCCCAGCTATGGCACTGCCTCTCTTTTGCAGTGATTGCCGGCATCGCTTTTACTCTTCGTCCACCGGTTTGTCCGTGGGTTCGAAGACGGCTTTTATCTTGTTATCGACGAAAAGGTAGAGGTTCTTTTCGTCAAGCTGATAGAGGTGTACGTTTTCGAACATGCGGAAGAACTCCGTTTCGATGTTCGGGTCGAGGCATGCCATCATGGTGGATGCTACGGGGCCTATCTTTATTCCTCCGTTGGCGTTTACGACCTGATAGGGACCGAAGAAACGGTTGCATTCGCCGATACCGGCCACACGTCCGTCGGCCAGGAATGACAGTTCGTATTTGTCGGGGGCGTCGACCGGTTTGCCGTCGAACTCCACCAGATGCCATACGGTTCCCTGTATGGGCCTGGTTGCCGCTTCGCGGCTTTTGCGGCATTTCTGGCAGCATCCTGTCAGCAGGATTCCCGCCAGCAGGGCGACTGCCGCGATAGTGATTGTTCTCTTCATTTCCGTATTTTGTTTAAATGTCGTACAAATATAGGGATTATTCGCTGCAAACCGCATATGGCCGAGTGGGCGGGGTCGGTTTGCAGCAAATGTTCTCCCGATTCGCTGCAAACCGATTATGGCTTGGGGCATCCGAACGCGGACAGGGCTTTCCGTACTGACGGAGCAGTTTGTCACGCAGCCGGTTGAGCGCTCAACCTTCATTGAGTATATTTGTTACGACCGAATTTACAGGCCGGGCGGTCGTCCGATAACCGTTTTCGGTTTTCATCGAATATCCGTATATTTGCATTGTTTAGTTCGTATACTATTCATTAAAAGCCAATAAGTCATGAAAAAAGTAATCGCATCGCCCGATGCCCCCAAAGCGGTAGGGCCCTATTCGCAGGCTATCGAGGCCGGCGGCACCCTTTACATTTCGGGACAGCTTCCGATAAATCCTGCCGACGGCAAGATACCGGAAACCATCGAGGAGCAGACCGCACAGTCGCTCGACAATACCGCCGCCATTCTGAAGGAGGCCGGATATACGTTCGAGGATGTCGTGAAGACGACCGTGCTTCTGGATGACATGCACAACTTCGCCGCGATGAATGGGGTATATGCTCGGTATTATACAAAAGATATGCCGGCCCGCGTATGTTATCAGGTGGCCAAACTGCCTATGGGCGTAAAGGTCGAGATAGATACCATAGCGGTAAAAAAATAGGAAGACCTCGTCTCCCGATAAAAGCGGCCGTATCGTAAGATACGGCCGCTTTGTCGATTAAGTGAATGCTGCCAGGGAAATCCCTGCTTTTATTTGTGGCGTGCGGCAGCGGTCTGTTGCAGGATAGTCCGTACCTCACGCCATCCCTCCGGCCGGCAGAGCAGGGTCAGCAGGGCGTATGCGGCGATGCCTGCCGTTATTTCGATGAGAAGGATGGCCCACAGGGCGATATGTCCGGCCAGGAGCATGTGCGTACCGTAAACCGCAGCGACCATGACGGCGGACATGGCAAGGTAGGGGGCCGTGGAACGAATGCCGTCCCAAATCGTCCAACGCAAGTAACGTCCCGCCCCGAGCATATTGACGATGGCGTCAGATAGGAAAATCACCGTTTGTCCCCAGGCTATCGCTTTGACCCCCATCGGAATGGTTATGGCGAGTATGACCGTGGCTATCAGCTTTTTGATGATTTCGAGACGGAATATCAGTTTGCCGTCACTCTTGATTTTCAGAATGTTGTAGGATACGACCGACAGCGGTGCGAACAGCCCCGACAGGCAGAGTATCCGGAAGTAGGGAATGACGGGCAGCCACCGCTGCGGAAGGAAGACCGCGATGAAGTCGCCGACGACGGCTATCAGTCCCAGCATGACCGGAAAGATGATGAAATTCATCACGACGGTCACCTGATGTGCGCTCGTTCTCATTTTGGCCGGATTGTCCTGCAATTGGGAGAGGGCGGGGAAAGTGACGTTCTGTACAGAGCTGATGACGGCGCTTACCGGCATGTCCTTGTACTGTTTGCCGCGGTTGTAGTAACCGAGTGCCTCTTTGGTGTACATCTTTCCGATAAAGAGTTCGGAGATGTTGGCATAGACAGTATTCGTTATGTCGCTCAGCAGTAGGCGCGAACTGTATCCGAGCATCGGCCGCAGGGCCGTAAACGAGACGCGGCGCGAGGGGCGCCATTCGCTGCGTATCCACAGGAGCATGGATTTGACTGCGGGTGTGAGCAGTCGTTGTCCGAGCAGCGACCAGATGCCGCATCCTGCGGCGGCCATGCCGACGGCCACGCAGCTTCCGGCCAGCGTGGCCCACAGAGTATATTTGGAGATGGTCTTGAAGTCGAAACGGCGGGTAAGGATGGTGTTCTGTATGTTGGAGAACGAGTTTACGGGAACGAGCAGAAACAGTACCGGGGCGAGCGTCCGCATTACGGGAGCGTTGTAATAGCTTGCCAGAAAGGGTGTGACGGCGAGCAGCACGAGGTACAGCCCGCAGGCGGTGAAGATGTTGAAAAAGAAGACAGCGGAATACTCTGCCTGCCCGACCTCTTTCCTGCGTATCAGCGCTGCGGAAAAGCCGCTGTCCACGAATACCGAACATACCGATGTGAAGACCACGAGTATCTGTATCGTGCCGTAGTCGTCCGGAAAGAGAAAGTTCATCAGTACGAGCCCGACGAACATCTGGAATACGGCCGTCAGGGCCTTCTCCGCGAAGGTCCACGCCATCCCTTTGACCACATGCTTTTTCAGCTCCATATACGGGTTTGCCCTCTTTGATTTGATTGGTATCCGGTCGGTTCGTTTCCCCGATATCTCCGGTACTGGCTGGACCGGACATCTGCTGCTGCCGGTCAGCGAGGCAGCAGGAAACTCTCTATCGCCAGCCGGTAGGAGTCGAGCCCGAATCCCGTGACTGCTCCGCGGCAGGCGGCGCCGGTCAGCGACTGCTGCCGGTAATTTTCCCGGGCGAAGATGTTGGAGATATGTACCTCCACGACGGGGACTCCGACAGCTCGGATGGCATCTGCGATAGCCACAGACGTGTGCGTATAGCCTCCTGCATTCAGAATGACGCCGTCGTATCTGCCGTCGGCCGCCTGGATGCAGTCGATAAGTTCCCCTTCGATGTTGGACTGGCGGTATGTCAGCTCCACGTTGCGTGCGGCGTATGTACGGCGCAGGGCGGCGAACCACGTCTCGAAATCGGTGCTTCCGTATATGGAAGGTTCGCGCTTCCCGATGAGATTCAGGTTGGGCCCATTGATTATCAGTATCTTCATTCCTCCAAAAGGTATATCTCCTCGCCGCGGCCCTTCATATAGAAGGTTTCGCGGGCATATTTTTCAAGAAACCAGTCCTGTTTCAGGTTTTCCAGAAACGTACTGTCCTCTTTGGAACGTTCCCTGTAATATTGCTGTTCCTTCTGCATGACCTTGATGCGCCGGCGTATGGCCATGGCCTCTAACACCGTATTCTTGGAAAAGACGGTGATAATCAACAAAAAGGCTATCGTGATGATAACCCATAGACGATATTTCTCCCAGAATCCCTTCATTGCCGGTCTGTATCCTTTCAGGGTATCTCCATGAATTTGTGTGTCTGGAGCGATACCTTCCATTGCGGATGGGCTTTCACATACTCCGTAATGAGCCGGACGGCCTCTGCGAACCTGCTCCATTCGGGCTGCAGATAGAGCCGGCAGCTCTTTCCCGCCCGTGCTGCGCATTGTTCGGCCCACAGCAGGTCTTCGGCGTCGCCTATCACTACCTTGAGTTCATCGGCTGCTTGGAAGACCTCCTCCAGCGGAGGGGCCTGCCGTTTCGGGGAGAGGCATATCCAGTCGAATTCCCCTTGCAGCGGATGCGTTCCCGAAGTTTCGAGGAATACCTGCAGACCGTTGGCCTTCAGTCCTTCGGTCAGGGGGACCAGCGGGTGCATCAGAGGTTCTCCGCCGGTTATCACCGCACAGGGAGCGCCGGATGCCGCCGCCCGTCCGATAACCTTTTCGACGGCGGATACGGGGTAGCGGCGGATATTCCAGGTGTATTTGGCATCGCACCACGGACACCCTACGTCGCATCCGGCCAGGCGGATGAAATAGGCGGCCGTTCCCGTCTGATATCCCTCTCCTTGGATGGTGTAGAAATCCTCTGCCAGCGGCAGTGCCGTTCCCCCCTTTTCCGATGATTCTTTTCCTCTGTCGCTGCGCATGTCACACCTCCTTCGCAAGCCGGTAAATGTCGCACAGATTTCTTCCCAGACCGTCGTAATCGAGTCCGAAGCCTACGATGAATCCGTCGGAAATTTCCATGGCCGGATAACGTATCGGGAAGTAGTTCCGGTAGGAGGCGGGTTTGAAGAGCAGCGTGGCCACTTCAAGCGTTGCAGGGTTCATCGCAGCCAACGAATCGGTTAGGGCCCGGATGCTTTCGCCGGTTTCGACGATGTCCTCCACTACTATCACATGGCGGGCTTCGATGTTCTCCCGAAGTCCGAAAACCTCGGTCACGCTGCCCGTGGAGGTCGTGCCGTGATAGGAGGAGAGTCGGACGAAAGATACTTCGCAGGGGAACGATATGCGCTGGAGCAGTTCGGCGAAGAACATGAAAGCCCCGTTCAGTACGCCGACGAAAAGGGGGATGCCCCTGCTGCCGTCTCCGTAATCGGCATTGATTCGGGCTGCCAGCGCCTCTATCTTGCCGATGATTTCCCTGTGCGGTACGGCGAGTTCGAATGTCCTGTCGTGGAGTCTGACGCGCGGCCTTTCGCTGTGCATGGTGATAATAATTAAGTAAAATCGTCCTTGTGCGGCTGTCCGGTGTACCGAATAGGCCGGAAACGGGTATCTTTGTGCAGGCAGGAACTCCTGCCGTACATCCGTTGCAAAAGTAATAATAAAAGCGAAGACGCCGTACGCTCCCGGGAACTTTGCAGGATTTTTGAAGAGCGTTCCGACCGTAACCGCACCGATGACGAAATGATGACAGGAAACATAGGTCAAGCCTTGCTGCTCAGCCTGATGGCAGGCTGCGCCACAGGAATAGGAAGTGCGATAGCCTTTTTTGCCAAAAAGACCAATGCGAAATTCCTCTCCTTCTCCCTGGGGCTTTCCGCCGGAGTGATGATATACATATCGTTCATGGAGCTGCTTTTCAGTTCACGTCAGCAGCTCGAAGTCATCACGGAAAGTACGACACGGGGCAGTCTGATAACCGCCCTCGCTTTTTTCGGAGGTATCTTCATCGCCGGGCTTATCGACAAGTTCATCCCGGATACCGAGAATCCGCACGAGCTGCACAGCGTCGAGGAGATTGGGGGAGTCCCTAATCCGGAACATACCCATCGGCTGAGACGCATGGGGATAGTGACGGCGCTGGCTATCGCCGTCCACAACTTCCCGGAGGGTATCGCCACGTTCATTTCGGCACTCGATTCGGCGAAGGTGGGCATTGCCGTGGCCGCGGCCGTTGCGGTGCATAATATACCGGAGGGCATCGCCGTGTCCGTTCCGATTTATTTCTCTACGGGAAGCCGGAAGAAGGCGTTCTGGTACTCCTTCGCGTCGGGGCTGGCCGAACCGGTCGGGGCGGTATTCGCCTATCTTTTGCTGATGCCTTTCCTGACGCCCGTGCTGATGGAGTGCACGTTCGCCGTGGTCGCGGGTATCATGGTTTATATTTCGCTCGATGAGCTGCTCCCGGCGGCTCACCAATACGGTCACAGCCACTTGGCTATCTATGGATTGGTGGCGGGTATGGCTGTCATGGCGCTCAGTCTCATATTGCTCGGCTGAGGCGTCTGTTTCCGGGAACGAAGAGAGAGAATGGTATGGTGAAATGGTTCAAATCGCTCTCGCGGCAGGAGAAGGTGATGCTGCTGCTTATCCTTGTGCTTCTGATAGGGGTTATTCTGCGTTGGGACAACGTGAAACGGAAAGCGCTCATCTGGTTCCGTGCGGATGAACTCGTCGAACGGCAGGCGGATTCCGCTGCCGTGAGGCAGACGCCCGAGGCCGGTACCGTGTGGAACGAATGAATTTTTCCGTGCGGTCGGTGGCGGGGTGTGAGCGGATTTGGATGCCCGGATTATTTCCGGTCGATTTCTTTGGCGAAGACAGCCCTTCGTTTGTGCAGTACCTTGTCGAAGTTTCCCCAAAGGGCCTGGATGCGGTAATTGTCGATGAGTTCCGGATTGCTCTCGGCATAGACCGTACCCAGTTTCTGGAATTGCGGTATCATTTCGGTAAAGAGCAGTGCGGCGGCACCGAGGTTCTGTGCGGTAGGATGGGCGGCTATCAGCATCAGGTCGCATACCTCTGCCTTGTTGGAGTTCAGCGCCCGCAGCAGATGGCAGGCACCCAGCGGAAACATTCTGCCGCGGGCCTTCTGCATTGCCCGGGAGAGCGAGGGCAGGGCGACCCCGAAGGCCACGAGTTCGCCGCTTTCGTCGGCAATCAGCGTGACGAGCTCGAGCCGGAGCAGCGGCACGTATTTTTTGATGTAATAAGCTATCATTTCCTCCGTCAGCTCCGAGAAGCCGTAGAGGTCCGCATAGGTGATGTTCAGCAGCCGGAATAGTTTGTGGCCGTATCCTTGCCTGACGATATCGGATATCTTCTTGAACCGCAGGACGTGTAATCCGTATTTGCGGCGCACAACCTCTGCGATTCGCTGGTGCTTGTCCGGTATTTCTTTTGGGATGAGTATCTTGTATTCTACCCATTCGGCGTCTTTCCGGAATCCCATGCGGGTGAGGAACTCCGGGTAGTAGGGATGGTTGTAGAGGCAGGCGATGGTACTGACCTCGTCGAATCCGTAGATGAGCATCCCTTCCGGGTCGAAATCAGTGAATCCCAGCGGACCGTGTATCGCCTCCATGCCACGTTCCCGTCCCCATTGTTCGACGGTCTCTATGAGGGCTTTGGCCACTTCGAAATCCTCGACGAAGTCGATGAATCCGAACCGGACACAGGCTTTACCGGTCTTGCGGTTGCTGATATGGTTGATGATGGCGACGATGCGTCCTACGGTTTTGCCGTCCCGTTTTGCCAGGAAAACTTGATGGTCATACACTTTCAGCGCCGGATTATGCCCTTCGAGTAGTGCTTCCCGCTCGTCTGCATACAGAGGCGGCACGGCATAGGGATTACCGGCGTACAGTTTAATTTTGAACTTGGTGAATTCTTTCAGTTCTTTCCTGGTGGCGACCGGGCTGACGGTAATCATAAGCGAAAACGTTTGGGTTGTCGGGGAGCAGTTTTGTATCGACGCGGTAAAAATACGATAAAAACCTTTTATTTGTTCATAAAAATGTTTAAAAGAGGAATTTATTCCATAGCAGCCAAGGGAATACGCAGGAAGGACGGCAATGTGCTGCCGTCCTTCCTGCGTATTACGGGAGACCTAGGTCCTGTCACTGTTCCACCCACACCAGTCTGGAGATGTCGTAACCTATACCCTTGGCGATTTCGAGGTATTTGTCCTTCACTTTTTCGGGCATAGTCTTTTCGCGCGAAAGCAGCCACATGTAGTCGAGGTTGCGTCCGATGACGAGGGCATACTTGTAGTCAGGGTCGAGTGCGGCCACGTTGTAGCCGGAATAGAACGGCCCGAAGAAGGATACTTTCAGCATCGCCACGTCGGGTTCCTCAACGAACACGGCTTTGCCCACAGACTCTTTCCACTTCCCTTTTTTGGCATCGTAGCCTCTGTTGATTACGTGGATACTGCCGTCGTCGTTCAGAGAGTAGTTGGCTGTCGTCTTGCTGAGTCCCTTTTCGAATTTGAAGTCGAACCGGGCGATTTCATACCATGTTCCGAGGTATTTGTCGGCATCGAACGGGGTGACTGCATGCGCCCCTTCGGGTATCGTCCGCTTGGTTTTGAGGGAAAATGCCGACGCCAGCAGGCCTATCGCTATCAGCGCGCCTGTTCCGATGATTAAATTTCTGCTTTTCATAAACGTATTTTGATTTGGTTGTTTGTGTATTGAAATAATCAAATAGCCTGCCACGGTGCGATGGAATGCGGAAAAATATGCGGACGGAGTATTTTCCAGTCCTTCAAGGTACGGAGCGAACCGAGCTGCCTGTATGCCGAGGAGATAGGGATGGATGTGCGAGAGTATTTCCGATATCGGGACGTGGTATTGCGTTGCGGTCGTAGCGGATGGTACGGTCCCTCTTATAAGGTATAAGCCGTACAGGCCGGTCGGAAGGTGCGGAAAACGGCGGGATGTCTCAATTCGGATTCGAACGACCGCCTCGGCGTGGCTCGTACCGTCGTGAGGACAGGCTGGTAGGAAACGATGAACGCACGGCAGCAAAAGTTGCCGTGCGTTCATCGTTTTGCGGAGAGGGCGGCTCTCGAACTTATACTTTCACAGAATATCATAAAACTGCAAACGACTGATAATCAAGTGTAAATTACAATATAGAGTAAAAGTAAATGTTTCTAAATGTCTTTTGCTATCTCAATAATTGGGTGTATATTTGGGTGTAGAATTTCAAACGCACCCAATTATGAATATCAAGCGCAACATCATTTTTGCATTGGAGAGCCGGAAAAAGAACGGTGTGCCAATCGTAGAGAACGTACCCATCCGTATGCGTGTCATCTTTGCCAGCCAACGCATCGAGTTTACAACGGGTTACCGCATCGATGTAGCCAAATGGGATTCCGACAAGCAGC
>OJPW01000035.1_pt1 | contig 145616 bp, 134 predicted proteins | sample 1598571 | NCBI WGS metagenome assembly OJPW01 (sample SAMN03922493, study PRJEB24848) | human gut metagenome | isolation source: stool sample | host: Homo sapiens | place: Germany | collected 2011-05
CTGTCAGTGTGCCCTTTCGGTGCTTTTCGCCTTTTTTCGTCTTGCCGGGCACAAAAAGCCCGCCTACACCAAAAGAAAGCCGAAAATCCCTCGAAAAACATCACTGACAGATGCCTTGCAGTTTTGACGGAGCATATTTTCGTTCAGGCAAAGATAAAGCCCGACGGCCATAATGGACATATATGGGCTAGGGGTTTAGCGAAGCATGAGCGGAAATCTGCCCGCCAAAACCGATAGTGTTCGACTCCCGTCAACTTAGAGTGTATTTTTATCCCCGTAAAGGAATCCGACAAAATGGCATACGAGAGAAAAGAGATAAGCATTGAAAATATCCGTGCGCAGGAGGCCGTCTGCGCACGCATCCGGGAGATACTTACCGACGGCGGCGGACAGCCGCTTGCGATGGTAGACACCTACGGCTGCCAGCAAAACGAGGCAGACTCCGAGAAGCTCAGGGGATATCTTGCCGAGATGGGCTGCGCCTTCACGCAGGACGAGTTTTCGGCGGATATCATCGTCGTTAACACCTGCGCCGTGCGTGAACACGCCGAAATGCGTGTGCTCGGCAATGTCGGGCAGCTAAATCACAGCAAAAAGGCAAAGCCCGGGCAGATAGTCGCCGTGTGCGGCTGCATGGTGCAGCAGGAGCATATGGCCGAGAAGATAAAGCGCTCCTACCCCGTTGTCGATCTCGTTTTCGGGCCGCACGACCTGTGGCACTTCCCGGAGCTTCTGCTCAGGGTCATGACGGGCAAAAAGCGTGTGTTCGCCACAGAGCGCTGCGACGGCTATGTCACCGAGGGCATGCCCTTGAAGCGTGACGGCAAGGTCAAGGCGTGGCTGTCCGTTATGTACGGCTGCAACAACTTCTGCACCTACTGCATCGTGCCGTATGTGCGCGGGCGTGAGCGCAGCCGCAGACCCGAGGATATTGTCGCCGAGGCACGGCAGCTGGTTGCCGAGGGCTACAAGGACATTACGCTGCTCGGCCAGAATGTCAACTCCTACGGCAAGGATCTCGACTGCAATGTTGATTTTGCGGACCTTATCGCCATGATAAACGAGATCCCCGGCGAATTTCTCATAAGATTCATGACGAGCCACCCCAAGGACGCCACCGAAAAGCTGTTTAAGACCATGGCCGAGTGCGAAAAGTGCGCCCACCAGCTGCACCTGCCGGTGCAGGCGGGCAACGACCGTGTGCTTGAGGCGATGAACCGCCGCTACACGGCAGAAAAGTACCTCAGGCAGGTCGAGCTTGCACGAAGCTACATGCCCGACCTCGTTCTCACGACCGATATAATCGTGGGCTTTCCCGGCGAGACGGACGAGGAGTTCGAGGATACCGTCAGGCTGTGCGAAAAGGTGCGCTACGATGCGATGTTTACCTTTATCTACTCAAAGCGTGTCGGCACGCCTGCCGCCAAAATGCCCGATGCGGCCACGAGGGAGCAAAAGCAGGTGCGCTTTGATAAGCTTCTGGAGACGGCAAACCGCATTTCCGCCGAAAAGCACGCCGGGTATATCGGCAAAACGATGCGTGTTCTTGTTGACGGCGTGACGGGAAAAACAGAGTATAATCTGTCCTCCCGCACCAACGGCGGCAGGCTCGTGCATCTGAAGGGCGATGAAGCCCTCATCGGCAAATTCATCGATGTCAGGATAACATCCGGCAACACATGGGCGCTTTACGGCGAGATAGAGTAATTCGGGAGACAGAGAAATGGATAACAAAAAGCTTAAAAGATATCAGGTGACGCAGTCGCTGCGCTTCGGCTCGGGCTTTATAAAGGCGATGTTCGTTTTCGCCGTGGTCATGGAGCTTGCGGCGATAATAACGCTCATTATAAGCCTCATAAACGGCAACAAAACGCTCATCGGAGCGAGCATAATCGTCGGCATCGTCATGTTCATCTGGATGTTCGGCATAAGGCTCATTTCCGACAACACCTTCGGCTACGCAAACATATCGTTCTACGAGGGCGGCATCATCTTCCGTGTGTCCAACGCCCCCGATGCAAAGCACTATACCCTCAGATGGTCCGACTGCGTGGAGTGCGGCATTGAAAAGACCCGCCTTGCCTACTGGGTCTATGCCGCCGACCATAAGCTCACCCCCGCCGAGCGCAAGGAGTTTCCCGAGCATGTAAAAGAAGGCGTGTTCTACTTCAACTACGCATACAACACATGGGAGGAGTTCATGACCTACCTGCCAGAGCGCTTCCATGCATACATGAACGCCGAAAAGGCGGCTAAAAAAGCAAGATAAGATAAGGAGGTGTGAGCCATGGCTGAGCTCACACCGATGAAAAGACAGTACAATGAAATCAAACAGCAGCACAAGGACTGCCTGCTGTTTTTCCGCCTCGGCGACTTTTACGAAATGTTCGACGAGGACGCCAAGATCGCATCAAAGGAGCTTGACCTTGCGCTGACGACCCGTGACCGCTCCGTGTCCGACCCCACGCTGCGCACACCCATGTGCGGCGTGCCGTACCACAGCTCGCAGGCGTATATCGGCAAGCTCATCGCAAAGGGCTATAAGGTCGCCATCTGCGAGCAGATAGAGGACCCCGCAACCGCAAAGGGGCTCGTTAAGCGCGGCGTTATCCGCATCGTCACCCCCGGCACCGTCACCGATGCCGCCATGCTCGAGGAGGGCAAGAGCAACTACCTGTGCTCGGTGTATTACGAGCCCGAGGAGGGTAAGGGCGGCGTTGCCTTCTGCGATATCTCCACGGGCGAATTTTGCGTTGCAAGCTATGAGACCGATGCGGTAAACCATATCCTCAACGAGCTTGGCAGGTTTGAGCCGAGAGAGGTCATCATGAACAAGGCCGCCGCCGAGACAAAGCGCATCCCCGAGTTTGCGGCAAAAAGGCTTCACAGCATGCTCGAAATGGGCGGCAAGGACTACGAGTTCCGTGACTGCTCGCTTAGGATACGCAAGCAGTTTGATGTGCAGAAGCTCACCGAGATAAACATGGAGGGCAGACCCCTTGCCGTGTGCGCCGCCGGTGCGCTGATGAAATATCTTGACGAAACGCAGAAGCTCGACATGGGGCATATCCGCTCCATCGAGTTTCTCTCCGAGGAAAAATTCATGGAGCTCGACTGGGCGACAAGGCGCTCGCTGGAGCTTACCGAGGCGCAGCGCACGGGAGAAAAGCGAGGCTCGCTTTTGTGGGTGCTCGACAAGACCCGCACGCCTATGGGCGGCAGAATGCTGCGCTCGTGGATAGAGCGGCCGCTGCGGTCTCCGGTCGCAATAAAAAAACGCCTTTCCGCCGTTGACGAGCTTGTGAAGGACAATGTCACCCGAGGCGAGCTCATCGAGACCATGCGGGGCATCGGCGATATGCAAAGGCTCATCGGCCGTGTTGTCTACGGCACGGCAAACGGCAAGGATCTTGTTGCGCTGGCGGAGTGCGCCCGTGCGCTTCCAAAGCTGTGCAAGCTGCTGGAGGGCTTCAAAAGCTCCGCTCTGCGGCAGATCGCCGGCATGAACCAGCTTGAGAAGATAGTCATGCGTGTCGACTGGGCCATCTGCGACGATCCCCCGTTCTCGATCAGAGAGGGCGGCATCCTGCGCAAGGGCTATTCCCGTGAGGTTGACAGGCTTCGTGAGCTGCGGGATAACGGCGCTCAGGCGGTTGCCGAGCTCGAGGCCCGGGAGCGGGAGCGCACCGGCATCAAGAAGCTGAAGATAGGCTACAACAAGGTGTTCGGCTATTACATCGATGTGCCCAAATCCGCAGGCGAGGTCACTCTGCCCGAGGATTATATAAGAAAGCAGACCCTTGTTTCCAACGAGCGCTACTTCACGCAGGAGCTCAAGGAGCTTGAGAACTCCCTGCTCAACGCCACCGACCGCATTAAGCAGCTTGAGTATGAAATTTTCATGGAGGTCTGCGGTAAGATAGCGGCCTTTGTCGGCGAGGTGCAGGACAGCGCCGATGCCGTGGCGCAGCTTGATGTGCTGTGCTCGTTTGCCGAGGTCGCCGTGAGAAATGATTACTGCATGCCCGAGGTCGATAACTCCGGCGAGCTTATCATCACCGAGGGCAGGCACCCCGTTGTCGAGCAGTCGGTCAGCGATATCATGTTCGTCCCGAACGACACGCATTTAAACGGTGACACCAACCGTGTCGCCATCGTAACCGGCCCCAATATGGCCGGTAAATCGACCTACATGCGGCAGACGGCACTCATCGTGCTCATGGCGCAGATAGGCTCGTTCGTTCCGGCAAAAAGCGCCGTCATCGGCGTTGTCGACCGTGTTTTCACGAGAATCGGCGCATCGGACGATCTTGCCTCCGGTCAATCGACCTTCATGCTCGAAATGAGCGAGGTCGCAAACATCCTGCGCTATGCAACGAGCTCAAGCCTGCTCATCTTGGACGAGATAGGCCGCGGCACCTCCACATATGACGGCATGGCGATAGCAAGAGCCGTGCTCGAATACTGCGCCGACAAGCGCAAGCTCGGCGCAAAGACGATGTTTGCAACGCATTATCACGAGCTTTCGGCACTTGAGGGTGCGATAGAGGGCGTGCATAACTATTCCATCAGCGCCAAAAAGCAGGGCGGCACGCTCGTGTTCCTGCGCAAGATAGTCCCCGGCTCCGCCGACGACAGCTACGGCATCGAGGTCGCAAAGCTTGCCGGCGTGCCGGACAATGTCATCGCCAAGGCAAAGACCTATCTTAATGAGCTCGAATCGGGCAAGAGTGAGCTTGCCGTCGAGAAAAAGGTCGAGACCGACCAGATCAGCCTTGCCGATGTCGGCAGCGATGAGGTCGCAAAGCGATTGCGTGCGTTGGATATAAACTCCGTCACGCCGCTCGAGGCGCTCAACATTCTGAGCGAGCTTCAGCAGAAGGCGAGGGGATAGCGTGTATATGTATATGAAAAAAAGCGAGTTCTGGGGCGCAATGATAATGTTTGCGCTGCATGTGCTGCTGTTTCCTACGCTGTTAGGCATCCTTGTCGCCGTCAGACCGGGGCTTTTAGGCGAGTCGCAGATGAATCTCGTCTATTACTGCACGAGTGCGGTCCTGACCTTTGTGCTTTTAGGTAAATTCCTGCGGCGCAATTTCGATTCGCTGCTGGATAACCTCTGGGGAAGCCTTGTGGCATTTGTCGTCGGCTGGGGTATTTATTTCGTGCTGGCGCTCGCCTTCGGTCTGCTGATAAAGGCGCTCGGCATCGGCGAGGATAACCCCAACAATTCCGCTATCGAGGAAATGCTTGAGCAGGACAGGGGCATAATCATAGCAATGACCGTGTTCCTTGCGCCCGTCGTCGAGGAGTGCATCTTCCGGGGCGGACTGTTCTGCGGCCTTTACCGCAAAAACCGATACCTTGCCTATGTCGTGAGCATCGTGCTGTTTTCCGTCTACCATGTCTGGCAGTACGCCCTTGCGGCGCAGGATATAAGCTACCTGCTCTACGCCATTTCCTACATCCCCGCTTCGTTCGCCCTGTGCTGGGCATATGAAAGATCCGGCAGCATCTGGACGAGCATCTTCTTCCATATGAGCTTTAATGCTTATGCATTAGTGGCATCGTTCTGATACTCTCAACTTTTCTTTGTGTTGCCAAAGAAAAGTTGCAAAAGAAACGCAACCAAAGGGCTTAGCCGCCCTTTGGAATCTTGCACAGAGAATCGGTGCGCTCTTCTAATTGACTGCACAGCATTGGTCGGTGCGCCGGTTTGGAGTTTAGTGCCTGCTGCTAGGCGTAGGTGTGCAAGGTTTGCAGTGCTGTAAAAAAGAACGCTGCGGCTATTTTGCAACGCACCGATAGGTTAGGGGCAATCTAAACTCTAGCTTAGAGTCACGAACCGGGTTGTGGTAGTGCAGACTAGCTGAGGAGTCCGTTCGCTATTAAAAAAGGAGAAAGTTATGGTTACGGTGTTTGAGAGTGAAAATGCATTTGATAAGGCGGCGTTTAAGGCGGTGTGCGATGCAAACGGCTTTGTGTTTCCGAAGGAGTATCTGGAGTATTTAGAGCAGCACAACGACGGTGAGCTGGATGCAAATGTAATAAGCGACTTTGACGATTGCACCATAGACTATTTTTACGGAACAACATCCGAGAGCTACTCGGACTTTGCGGAAAATCTTGAAATGTGTAGGGGCAGAATGCCGGAGGGGTGCGTGCCCATTGCCGAAGCGGAGGGCGGCAACCTGCTGTGTATGTCGCTTGAGCAGTCGAGCTACGGGGCTATCCTTTGGTGGGATCACGAGACGATGGATGTCGATGAAGGTGAGCAGTGTCCGTACTCGATTGGGGAAATGTATGTTGTAGCCAAGGACTTTTCCGAGCTTCTGACAAAAATCGTTCCCGACGATGATGACACAAATCAAGACGACGAAGCGCAGACAGAATCCGGCGTTGGTTCGCTGCTGAAAAAATTGTTTTGCGCTGCGAAAGAGAAAAAGCAAAAGCACCGCGGCTAAAGAAAACAGTCTCAAATCCGCGCTGCGGCAATCTTGCAATGCACCGATAGGTTAGGGGTAATTTTAACTTTAGCGCGCAGTTGCGAACCGGGTTGTGGCAGCATGGATAAGATGAAGCGTAGGTTCGCTATTGAAAAGCTGATAAAAATTTCTTTTTACTTAGGAGACAGTATGAACAAAAACACAAAGAAGATAGTTATAGTAGCAATGCTGGTTGCGTTCAATGTCATTTTTTCGAGACTGCTGGCATTTAATGTGCTCATCGCAAAGGTCGGGCTCGGCTTTGCCGCCACCGCCGTGTGCGCCATGCTCTACGGGCCGGTGTGGGCCGGTGTGTGCGCTGCGCTGGCCGACTTAGTGGGCGCACTGCTGTTCCCCACGGGGGCGTATTTCCCGGGCTTCACCGTAACCGCCGCCATGACGGGAGTTATCTACGGCCTGTTCCTTTATAAGTCCCGCCCGAACCTCAAGCGCTGCTTTTTAGCTTCGCTGACAAACAGTCTCGCCGTGACGCTGGCTGCCAACAGCCTCATGATACATTTTGTCTTCGGCCCGGAGCTTGTGCCGCTCATCGCTGCACGCAGCGCCGAGACTCTCATCATGCTGGCGCTTCAGACCATCGTCATGACCGCCATTGCCTCGTCCGACACGCTTTATAACAAAATTATCGCCTTCGGACGGTGAAATTTGCAAAAAACCCTTGACAAACAAGGCAAAACTTGATATTCTGTTCGAGCGCTCCAAAGACAGCAGGTCGCTTTCAGTGTAATTCCTGCCGAGGATAGCATCAATATCATTGATTGCTTACTGCCTCTGCGTCTTAGGATGCAGGGGTTTTTCTTATGAGCGTGAACATTAGTGTGGAGGTGAAAAACACACATGCCGAACGCAAAAGTTCTCAGCGAAAAGCAGGCGATCGTAGAGGCTCTCGCCGAGCGTATCAGCAACGCAAGCGCAGGTATCATCGTTGACTACCAGGGTATTACCGTGGCAGAGGATACCGCACTTCGTACCGAGATGCGCAAGGACGAGGTCGAATACACCGTCGTCAAGAACACCCTTACCAGAATTGCTCTCGATAAGCTCGGAATGAACGAGCTGGACCATGTCCTCAACGGAAGCACTTCTCTGGCAACCAGCAGCAATGACCCCATCGCTCCCTTCCGCATCATCAGCGATTACTCCAAGAAGCTTGGTGAAAAGTTCAACATCAAGGCAGCCTTCATGGAGGGCAAGATCCTGAATGAGCAGGAGATCGCAGAGCTTTCGACCCTCACCAGCAAGAACGATCTGTACTCCAAGCTGGCAGGCTCCCTGAATGCGATCATGGGCGGCCTTGCAGTAGCACTTGCAGAGGTCATCGAGAAAAACGGCGGCGCAGCCGCACCCGCAGAAGCAGCAGAATGATCGCTGCACACAATTGATTTTTATTGGAGGAAATTTAAAATGAGCGAAAAAATCACCGCTATGATCGAAGAGATCAAGGCTCTCTCCGTTCTCGAGCTTAAGGAGCTCGTTGACGGTATTTGCGAAACCTTCGGCGTTTCCGCAGTAGCAGCAGCAGCAGCCCCCGCAGCAGGCGCAGCAGAGGCAGCAGCAGAGAAGACCGAGTTTGATGTTGTCATGACCGAGTTCGGTGCAGAGAAGATCAAGGTCATCAAGGAAGTCCGCGGCATCACCGGCCTGGGCCTTGCAGAGGCAAAGGCAATGGTCGAGGCAGTTCCTGCAAAGATCAAGGAAGGCATCTCCAAGGAAGACGCAGAGGCTCTCAAGGCTCAGCTCGAGGCTGTCGGCGCAAAGGTCGAGATCAAGTAATTTTAATTACGAACATAAAAATTCCGAACCATACGGTTCGGAGTTTTTTTAATTGAGAAAAACCACGGAAATGACTTCCGTGGTTTTTTCGGCTTAATTATCACATCGGCTTAAATTATCACGCCGTATTTGCTCACCAGCGGGGCGAGGGCGGTGTCGGGGAGGGCGCCCTCATACAGGGCACGGCCCTGGTAGGCACGCAGCGCCGCTTCGAGGATGTCGGCGTCGTCGCACACGATGCACAGGGGCTTGGATATCATGTACTGGCAGTCGGCGAAAAGCTCGACCTCCTCCCATGTGTCGAGCCGCACGGCGATTAAGACATCATCGGTCTCCAGTGCGTCGGAAAGCTCGTCGGCAAAGTCGGGCGTGACGGCGAGGACTTTGCCGCATCGGGCATCGACCGGCAGATACGCCGTGAGCTTCTCGGTCGAGGCCGGAAGCAGGTCGGTGAACTTCGGTGCGGGGGCGACCGGCTCGGCGTTCCGAAGCGCCTTGCTCAGTGCGGCGATGTGCTCGGCGGTCGTGCCGCAGCAGCCTCCGAAGATGGCGACGCCTGCTTTGAGAAACTCGGGAACAAGCTCCACGAACTGCTCGGGCGGGCAGTTATACACGGTCTTGCCGTCAACTATCTCGGGCATGCCTGCGTTGGGCTTGACGATAAGCGGCACACGGGAAAATTCACGCAAGCGCTTTATCTGCGGCAGCATTTCGGCCGGGCCTGCCGAGCAGTTTAGGCCGAATGCGTCGATGCCCATGCCCTGCAAAACGGTCAGGGCGGCGGTGATATCCGTGCCGGAGAGGCTGCGGCCGTTTTCGTCGCAGGTGAATGTCACGAAAATGGGCTTATCGCTGACACTGCGCACGGCAAGGACTGCCGCTCTGGCGTCCGAGAGCGTCATCATCGTCTCGATGACGAAAAGATCGACGCCCGCCTGCTCAAGGCCTGCGGCCTGCTCGGTGTAGATATCCACAAGCTCCTCGAACGAAGCCTCGCCCAGGGGCGAGAGGAACAGGCCGGTCGGGGAAATGTCACCGGCGACAAAGGCCCTGCCGTCGGCGGCTTTCTGCGAAAGCGCCGCTAAACGGCGGTTGTAGTCGGCGGTCTTATTGAAAATGCCGTGCTCTTCCAATTTGCGGCGGTTTGCGCCGAAGCTCGGCGAGTACAGGACATTGCTTCCGGCTTTGACATAGCCTTTCTGGATGCCGATGATGCTGTCGGGGTTCTCGAGCACCCACTGCTCGGCGCTGACATCGCCCTTGTAGCCGCATTTTTGAAGCTCGGTGCCGGTCGCACCGTCGAGAATGAGCGGAAAGCGGATCTGCATGATTAGTCCTCCGTAATATCAAAAGTCATGTTGTCCGTGAACGCCTCGGTGAATTCCCGCAGGCCGGACAGCTCGATGTATTCGCATTTTTCGGCGCATGAGCGCAGCTCACGGCGGCACTCGGGATCGACCGCCGCCATGGACGCACCGGCAAGCGAGGTGTTGCCGAGGCAGTCCAAGCGCTCCGGCGAAATTTCCGGCAGCATGCCGAGCGTCATGGCGCTTTTGGGGTCGATGTAATTGCCGAAGCCGCCGGCAAGGCAGACCCTTGAAAGGTCGCCGGCCTTTATCCCGTGCCGGGCAAGCAGCACCTCAACACCGCCGGCAACGGCGGCCTTTGCAAGCTGGAGACTGCGCACATCGGCGGCGGTGAGGTACACGGTTTCCGTAAGATGAAACACGCCGTTACCCTGCCCGTCCGGGCGGATGTACCGCCGCAGGCTCCCGGGCGCAAGCTCCGGCGGAAGCAGTCTGCCGCCGTTATCGATGCAGCCGAGCTTAAGCAGCGTGGCGGCAAGGTCGATAAGCCCGGAGCCGCAGATGCCGACAGGCTCGACTGCGCCTATGACATCGTACAAAAAGCCACGGTCATAGCGCACATGGCTGACGGCGCCGCTGAGCGCCGGCATGCCGCAGCTTATGCCCGCACCCTCGAATGCAGGGCCGGAGGCGACGGCGCAGCAGGAGACCCTGCCCCCGCTCACGAGCGCCATTTCTCCGTTCGTGCCGATATCCAAAAACAGCGAGCTTCCCCCGGCGGAACACAGCTTGGACGCAAGCAGTCCCGCCGTGATATCGCCGCCGACATACCCGGCGACGCACGGGGCGTAGCTTAGCTCGGCTCCGAGAAGCGTATCGCCCGTGGGGGCTTCAAAAAGCGTCTCGGGCTTAAAGGGCGCCGTGGCGATAGAGCGCACGGGCAAGCCCGCAAAAATGTGCTGCATGACGGTGTTTCCCGCAAGGAAAACGCTGCGCAGTTCGGCTTTATCCCTGCCGCAGTCGGCGAGGGCGTTGAGTATCAGCTCCTCGGTCTGGCGGCGGACGAGCGCCGACAGCTCGTGCAGGCCGTCCGGCTCATCCATGGTGTAGCGGATGCGGCTGATGACATCGCCGCCGTAGGCCGCCTGAGCGTTCCATGCGCTGAGCGTTCTGAGCTCCGCCGCATTTTCAAGGTCGTAAATGCGCACGGCAACGGTGGTCGTGCCGAGGTCAACGGCGGCGGCTATGCCGCTTTGCGCCGCCTTGGGAGCGGCAATGCTCACGGTGTCGGTGAGTATCGCACCGGCGGCGGCTTCGGGAAGCTCGACGGTGTCGCCGTCCGTGGGGATGACCTTGCACGCAAGGCGCTGCACGCCGTTTTTTTTCACCCGGCACTTGCCGCATTTGCCCCTGCCGCCGCAGGCAGCGGGAACGGAGAAGCCCGCTTTGCGCAAAGCCGCCAGCAGCGTTTCGTTATCGTTTACCTGCACGGTATGCACTTTGCCGCCGCAACTGACTTCGATGCTTGACACGGACTTTCCTCCTTAATATAATGTCATTATATCTTTATTATATAAGCAGTCATCGACTGCTTTGTCAAGAGGTACGACAGTATGACACGGCTGATGACCCTTGCGGCGGAAAACGGCTTTTCGCATTACGCTGCGGCGAATATGGAGGCGTTCACCCCGAGAGCCGATGTGCGGGATATGTGCAGGCAAAACCGCTGCGGAAGATACGGCGCAAGCTGGGCGTGTCCCCCGGGCTGCGGGACGCTCGAGCAGGCGATCACGGATATCGGCTGCTGCAAAAGCGGCATACTCGTGCAGACGACAGGCAGGCTTACCGACGAGTTTGATTATGACGGTATGCAGGAGATATCCCGCCGCCACAAGAAAAGCTTTGAAAGCTTCGCCCGCCAGGCGAGGATGCTCTACCCCGACTGCCTTGCGCTGACGGCGGGCACCTGTACCGTTTGCGCAAAATGCACCTATCCCATGAAGCCCTGCCGCTTCCCGAAAAAGCGGCTTTCGTCCATGGAGGCCTACGGCCTTTGGGTCAGCGACATTTGCCGCCGCTCGGGGCTTGAGTATAATTACGGCAGGCTCACCATGACATACACATCCTGCGTTCTACTAAGGAGTGACCGATATGCAGACTGCAAAGGAAATTTTTCTTGAATTACTGAAGCCCGACGGCAGGCCCGAAAGGATATTAAAGCAGTACGAGGCGCTGCACATGTGTCTGTACGACCCGATAAATGTCTATCTGCGCGGCAACCGCAAGCGCGGCTCGGTGTCAAAAGACCGCTGGGGCACGACCATAAGCTTCCCGGAGGATGCCCCGGGCGCAACGCCGCTGCACGGCGACGGGCTCACCGTCTGTCCGGATATCACCCGCTGGCGTGAATTTGTCCACGCCCCCGATATCGCCGCAAACTGCACCGAGGGCTGGGCGGAGTGCCGGGCCAAGGCGAGAGCCGCCGCAGGCGATGACCGGCTCGTTGCCGGCTTCATGGGCACGGGCATTTTCGAGCAGTGCCACTTCCTCATGGGCTTTGAAAACACGCTCACAGCGCTGTACGAGCACCCCGACGAGATGCATGAGCTTATAGAATACATCACCCGGTACCGCCTTGAATATGTGCGGCTTCTTATCGACAACCTTCAGCCGGATGTCATCTTCTCGCACGACGACTGGGGCACAAAGACCGCACTTTTCATGAAGCCGGATATGTGGCGTGAGTTCTTCAAGGAGCCGTACCGCCGCTTCTACGGCTACATTCGCTCCCGGGGCTGCATCGCCATCCACCACGGCGACGCATACCTTGCCGACATCGTCGATGACATGGCCGAGATCGGCATTCAGGTCTGGCAGGGCACGCTGCCGGAGAACAACATCCCCGCATTGCAGAAGCATCTCAAGGGCAGACTCGTTTTAATGGGCGGCATGGGCGCCGCCATCGACAGAGCCGATGCCACGCCCGAGGAGATAACCGCCTACGCAGAGAAAACGCTGCGTGACTGCTGCCCGGGCGGACACTTTATTCCGTCTATCACCTACGGCTTGCCCGGCGCCGTGTATCCGCATATAGACCGGTACATCGACCGTGCGATAGACGACTACAACGCAAAGCTGCACATGCCGCATTTCGACCTGCCGGAGGTACCCCGCCGCAAGCTTGACGGTGCGGTCAAGACCGCCGCAGCCGAGACTAAGACCGAGGAGGCCGGGGGCGATATCCTCACGAGGATAGCATCAGCCATCAAGCGGGGTCAGCAGAAAAAGCTGCTGGCGCTCATAGACGAGGCGCTTAATGACGGCGTGGACGCTCAGGACATTCTCTCGGGCGGACTCATCGTCGGCATGAACGAATTGGGCGAGGATTTCTCGGCAAACAGGGCCTTCGTTCCCGAAATGCTCATTGCCGCACGGTGCATGGCCGCCGCCACCGCCGTACTCAAGCCGCACATGGTGTCCGAGGACGGAAGCAGCCGCTCCATTGGCTCGGCCTGCATCGGCACGGTGCTGGGCGACCTGCACGATATCGGCAAGAATCTCGTCAAGATAATGTTCGAGGGCAGCGGCATCGAGGTGTACGATCTCGGGGCCGATGTCCCGCCGGAGAAATTTATTCAGACGGCAAAGGAGCATAACTGCGACATTATCGCCTGCTCGTCCCTGCTCACGACAACGATGCAGGAGATGCGGCAGATAGTGGAGCTTGCAAAACAGGCCGGCATCCGTGACACGACGACCATCATGGTCGGCGGAGCGCCCATCAGCCAGAGCTTCTGCGACGAGATAGGCGCAGATATCTACACGCCGGACGCAGCCTCCGCCGCCCGTGCCGCCGTGAAGGTACTCACCGCCTGAACACCTGCCCCTGCGGCTTTTTACCGCAGGGGTTCCCATTTGTGCGAAATATCGCCGGTTTTCGCAATTTTTGTTCATATTGTGAAGGTCGAATCCTGTTGTTTTTTGCCTGACAATGCGATAAAATGAGGGCACAGTACGGTTATGGAAAGGACTGCGTTATGAAAGGATATGTGACTAAGCTGTGTGACATTGACAGCATCGGGATACCCGACGAAATGCTTGAGGTGCACATCTATAAAGAGCGTATCGAGAAACAGATCGCCGCACTGCCGCAGAGAGAAAAAGCCCGAGTATAAATGCATCTGCGAAAAGTTCAAGGCTCAGGTGCAGTCTCCCGAGTTTGAGGGCTTGTGCCACTGCAAGCTTTATTATAAAGAAAAGTAAAGGAGAAAAGGCATGAAAAAGTTCGCTTCCATCCTCATGGCGGCGGCAATGCTTCTGTGCATCGCCGGATGCAGTCTGTTCAGCAAGGCCGACATGGTCAAGCTCGGCGACTACGAGCACACCGACCCCGACGGCATAAGCTACGAAACACGCACCGTCCTAAAAAACGACGGCTTCGGCGCCGACCTTTCCGGGTACGCAAGCAGCGCAGCATACCCCGACAACACGAAGTACGACGAGGAAGGCAACCCCGTCGGCATGTACGACTATGACCCCGCAACCGGCCTTGCAAAGGGCTGGACGAATATAACCGACGGCAGCTACACCGCATTTGACGCAGGCAAGCAGGTCGATCTCGGAAAGCCCGATGAATCGAAGATGGTCACCATTGCAGGCAATGTTACCATGTATGTCGTCGTCTACGGCAAGGACGGCGCTCCCGTCGAGTCCGACGCATACCTCATGCTCTCGGACGCAAGCGCAAAGGACACCGTCATTTCCGCAATGAAGTCCGTTTTCGGCCTTGACTACACCGCCGAGAGCGACACCGTGCTCAAGTGCGTCGCCGATAAGGACGCTATCGCAGCCGAGATGGCGACCGCCGGCGTGGAGGGTGATGTCACCGCCGACAGCTACATCGACTACCTCAAGGGCAGCTACGGTCTGCGTGAGGACGCCGGCGAGAACCCCTACAAGCCCTACGCAGGTCACAAGGATCCCACCGATATCGACTATGACCGGAAGGTGGTCCTCACGGGCAACGGTCAGGCTTCCGTTGAGGAGAGCCTTGCCGACTGCGTCGCTTCCCAGACCGACATTCTCTACGGCAAGGACGGCGACATGGTAGCGGCATACACATACATTGAGGGCAAGGACAAGGCATCCACCGACAAGATCGCCGAAAGCTACAAAAACGAAGAGCGTGTGTCCGACACCGCCATCATGATCGCCTACACGGGCGACGAAATGGCGAGCGTTCTCGACCGGTACATAGGCTGCAATGTCATCAAGGATCGCTCCGTAGCCGAGTATACCCGCATGATCGAGGAGACCTTCTTCTCCGTAGTATACGAAGAATAAAAACGAAGGCGGGCGCCGGTGCGGCATCCGCCTTTTTCACTTATGAACTCAAACGAATACTACAAACTTTTCAGCAAGACCCTTTGAAAGGCGAGAAAAAAATGATAACCGAAAAAACAAAACTTTGTGACCTGGAGCCCGGCGGCGTGACCGCCGGCTTCGAGCTTGAAAAAAAGCAGTATGTCGAGGCGAAAAAGGCAACGCTCTACACCCTGCGGCACAAAAAGTGCGGTGCCCGGCTGTTGTACTTTGACAGAGCCGACCTTAACAAGACCTTTGCCGTCTCCTTCAGGACCCTCCCCGAAAACGACACCGGCGTTTTCCACATTCTTGAGCACAGCGTGCTTAACGGCTCGGAAAAATTCCCCGTAAAGGAGCCGTTTGTGTCGCTGCTGCAAAGCTCCATGCAGACCTTCCTGAACGCCTACACCTTTGGCGACAAGACCATGTTCCCGGTCTCAAGCCGCAATGAGCAGGATCTTTTCAACCTCATGAGCGTGTATCTCGATGCGGTGTTCCGTCCGAGCATCTACTCCATGCCCGAGATATTCATGCAGGAGGGCTGGCACTACGAGTTTGACGAGGAAGGCTCGGTCAGCTACAACGGCGTCGTGTTCAGCGAGATGAAGGGCGCATACGCCGATGTCGAGCGCATCATGGGCGATGCCTGCGACAGGCTCATGTACCCGGACACCTGCTACGGCTTCTCCTCCGGCGGCAGACCCGAGAGCATCCCCGATTTGAGCTACGAGCAGTTTATCGCAACGCACAAGCGCTTTTATCATCCGTCGAACGCCCGCTTCTTCCTTGACGGACACATGGATATCGACGGCGTTTTAGAGTACATAGACTCCGAGTACCTCTCCCGGTACGACTACCTTGAGCCGGACTTTGATTTTTGTGAGCAAAAGCCCGTCACCGGCACTGCGACCGTGAATTTCGAGCCCACCGAGGGCGAGAATGACCGTGCGCACATGGTCATGGGCAAGCTCCTGTGCCGCTTTGACGAAATTGAAAAGCTCTATGCGGCGAAGATAATCGCAGACTACCTCACGGGCTCTAACGAAGCGCCGCTCAAGCGTGCGTTTTTGGAAAACGGTCTTGCGCAGGATGTCGCCCTTGAGATAAACGACGGCATTTATCAGCCGTCGGCGGCGCTCGTGGTACTCAATACCACCGCCGATAAGTTTGACGAAATTCGCTCCTTTGTGCCCGAGACCGTGCGCCGCGTTGCCGAAAACGGCCTTGACCGCAGTGCGCTGCACGCCTGCATCGAGCGCTTTGCCTTCAACTGCCGCGAGGTCACGGAGCCGTATGGCGTGGAGCTTGCGATAAAGGCGCTCGACGGCTGGCTTTACGGCGGCGACCCGCTGCTGCACATCGATAATGCCGGGGTCTTTGACGCACTGCGCAATAAGCTCGACACCGGCTATTTTGAAGCGCTCATGCTCGAAATGCTCGCAGACCCCGACGATAAGTGCTATGTCTACGCTCTGCCGTCCAAAACGAAGCTATTTGACGACGCTCAGCGTGAAAAGGCAAGGTGCGAGGCCGAGGCCGCCGCATGGGACGACGAAAAGCGTCGGGAAATAATGAAGGCTGTCGAAAAAATGCAGCTCTGGCAGCAAAGTCAGGATGACGAGGAGGCCCTCTCGACTCTGCCGGTTCTGGAGCTTTGCGATGTGCCCCGTGATGTCGAGCCGATAAAGACAGCGCCGGTAAATATCGCAGGCCGCACGGCGCTGAGCGTCGAGACAAGCTCGGACGGCATCGTGTATCTTAACCTGTACTTTGATGTGTCCGACTTCACGACCGAGGAGCTTCGGCTTTTGAACCTGCTCACGAGCTGTCTCGGCGACCTGCGCACGGAAAATCTCACGGCGCTTGAGCTTCAGAACAAGATAAAGGCCACACTCGGCGGCATCGCCGCAAAGGTCGATGTCATCTCGCACGAGGGCGAGCTTGACAGCTGCAAGCCGTATCTTCTCGTTTCGGCAAGCACCCTGCGTGAAAACGCACAGGCGGCCACGGAGCTGCTGAGCGAGCTTCTGCTGCACACCTGCTGGAGCGAGACCGACAAGATAGGCGAAATAGTTATGCAGAGCGATTATTTCATCAAGCAGTCGCTCATCGGAAACGGCCACAGCTATGCAATGACAAAGGCGCTGTCGGGCTTTTCGGCCGAGGCTGCACTGCGTGAAGCGCTCGAGGGCGAGAGCTTTGCCCGCTGGTTTGCAGACCTTGCAGGCAGCTTCTCCGGGCACGCCGAAGCGCTCGGCGAAAGGCTTGCCGGGCTTGCGCACCGTGCCTTTGCCGCAAACAGGCTGTTTGTCGGCTTTGGCGGCGAGCCGTCTGCTTCGGCGATAGAGAGCTTTGTAAAGGCTCTGCCGGAAAGCGAGATAGGCGAAGCTGCCGCTGCGCCCGAGGGCGTAAAGACCGACTGCACCGTCGAGATACCCGCCGATGTCGGCTTCAGCGCACTGGGCGGAAATCTCAACGCATTCGGCGGAAAGTTTAGCGGCGCATGGACTGTTCTGTCGTCGCTCATGACCTACGGCTACCTGTGGGGCGCCGTGCGTGTGCAGGGCGGCGCTTACGGCACGGGCATGAATGTCCGCTCGAACGGCGATATTTTCTGCTACTCGTACCGTGACCCGAATCTCATGAGCTCCGCCGATGCATTTGCGGCGCTGCCCGATGTGCTGGGTGAGATGCTCTCCGAGGACATGCCGCTTGACGATATCATCATCGGCACGGTGAACACCACCGACCCCCTGCTTGACCCCGCCGGACAGTGTGAATTAAGCTGCCGCCGCTATCTGCGGGGCACGACCCCCGAGGATATCGCCGGCCTGCGCCACGAGATACTCGACACCGCCGCCGCAGACCTCCGCTCGCTCATCCCCACGCTGCGGGCCTATGTCGAAAACGGCGTCTTCTGCGCCGTCGGCAGCCACGACGCCGTGGAATTCGTAAGCGGCAAATAATTCCGCAAAAATTTTATACTTGAAGAATTTGTCCCAAGGCGTTAAACTATACGGGTATTTAATGACTAAGCGAGGGCGAATGCTTTAAAACAGTAAAAAGGACAGCCGAGAGGCTGTCCTTCAGCGTGTCAAAAAAGTCGTGTGACTTTTTTGTACGCTTCAAAACACGCCACATTTTTTGTGAAGCTTTGCTTCACGAAAAATCTCGCTATGCTCGTCAAAAAGCCTGATAACTCAGGCGTTTTTGATGGCTATAATCTAATTTGAGGCGGGACCTTGTCCCCCTCACACTCCCCCTGCTGCGTATTGGATTTTACCTGCTGCGCCTATTTTTCCTAGTTCTTTGACAAACTGAAAAGGACAGCCGAGAGGCTGTCCTTTTGTCATGTCGGTTTACTTCGTTTTCACATAGGTGTTCATCGGGTGGACCATGTATTCGTTGTAGGGGAACCGGTCGGTGGTGACATATCCGGCGGGGGCGTCAATGAGCTGAGGGATGCGGTTAACGAGCGTTGCGCATGTCAGCTCCACCGTTGCAGGCTCGTTGACGATGCAGGTCGTGTTCGGCTCGCCGTGCAGCGTCCACACATTCTTGTCCGTCTCCTCGGAATTGTATATCTTGCCCACGCACTCGGTCACGAGGGTGATGCCCTCCTTGGTCTCGGTCGTGACGACGGCACGCATACCGGTGGCGTCACCGGCCTTGACGACCATGCCCAGCGTCTCGGACTTTAAGTCCTCCCTGTCGACGCAGGGGATGCATTTTTGCGTCTGCGAGGTGACATGCAGCCCCATCTTGCTGCAAAGCCAGCCGTTCTGGTTCCACATATACGACGGCACATATTTTCCGCTCTCTACAAGCTCCTTCATCTCGTCCGACGGGGTGTCGTTGTAGCAGCCGATGGTCCTGTTGAATTCGTCGACGCTAAGCCCTGCGCCGTGACCCTCGGCAAGCGCCACGCCGTAGTCCTCGACATTGTACCAGCTGCTGCCCTCGATCTTGGTTATCTTGTGCGAGGAGCCGGCTAAGTTCGTGACCATCGTGCCCCAGTACAGGTCGCAGTAGCCCACACCCGTGAGCGTGCAGCCGCCCTCCTTGGCAAGCTTGTCTAACTTTGCGGTGAGTGCGGGCGAAGAGTTCCACGGATACAGCGCCTCCTCGCAGGTGGTGATGGCGTTCACGCCGTGTTTTGCGCAGATGGTGAAAATGTCCTCAAGCTCGGCAACGGTGCTGCGTGTTGCGATGATGCACACATCGGGCTTGAGCTCGGCTATGCGTCTGTCGGCATCGGCGGAATTTTCGACCACCACGCCGACATGGGGGAAGCCGTCGCCGATTATCTCCGCCACATCCTTGCCGATGTGACCTTTGTTGCGGCAGAATGCGCCCACCAGCTCGCCGCCATGCTCGATAACATAGCGCATGAGATAGCGGCTCATCTTGCCCGCACCGTACTGAACAACTCTGATTTTGCGATCCATAAAACAGCCTCCTTAATGAAATGTCCGTTTAAGATGTAGCGTCTGCAAGAATAGTTATTTTTTTAACGACCTTGCGCTTTCATTATAGAGTATAACCGCAAAAAGGTCAATCTATAAGCACAAAAAAGAGAGCCGGAAGGCTCTCTTCGGACGGCGGACGGCAAAAGCAGATGAGGCAGAGGGTGCGTGGGGCGGTAACGAAGCGCCGCAGCTGCGCAAAAATTGTGTATCCGGTGCTTCGGGGGGAAGACACCGGATACGGGTGGGGGGGGTGGAGAAAGGAATATAAACTTAAGTGAACCGTATGCCGCAATACTCAGTCGAAAATGCCGAATATGCTATCGAAAATGTCGGAAAAGTCTTCGGAACTGTCTTCGTGTGTGTGGGTCGAAGCAGAAGAGCCCGTTCCGACAGTAACGCTTATCGTTTTTGTGTATGAGCCGCACTTGACGGTCAGCTTTGCCTTGCCGTTGGATACGCCCTTTATCGTGATGACATTGACCTCCGTGCCGGTGACCTTCACGACGCTCGTGTCAGAGCTTTTGCAGGTGACAACGGCGGTGGCGTAGACCGGTGACGGCGTGCCGGTTATGGTGGTCGAGCTGCCCTTGGACAGCTTAATGCTCGACTTGTTGACGCTCAGACCCTTGGGGGAAACATTGTAAGTGCCGTATGCGTTCGAGTAGCTCACGCCGCCGGTGAAAAGCTGATCCCAGTAATACTTCTTGCCCGACTCGGTGTAGTGCAGGCCGACGCCGAGGTAGGAGTATTTGCTGCTTAAGATATTGTCTCTGTGTCCGTCGGAGTCCATCCATGCCTTGACGACGGAGCAGGGGCTTGTGTAGCCTCTGGCTATATTCTCGGCAGCGGAGCGGTATTTCACGCCCTTGGCACTGAGTGCAGTGGTCCATTTGTTGCCGTTCGGTCTTGTGTGGCTGAATTTGCTGTAAAGCTCCTTGGCACGCACACCGGATGCGCTGCACAGAGCGTCGGTGGTCTTGAGCTTTGACAGGCCGTGCCTGCTTCTTTCGACATTTGTCCAATAAAGGACGGCGTTTTCGTAATTGCTTGCACTTGATGCCGCATTTGCCTGCGGCGAAAGAAACGCACATATAAGAATGACGGCTGCGAACAGCACGCAAAGCATCCTTAGCGTCCGGGTTTTCTGAAGCTCGTTCATAGAGAGCCTCCGTTCTTTATTTATTAAGCGCTCAACCATAAGGACGGCGAAATGCTTTGAATATTGCAGAAAAATTTTTAATTTTAAAAAATTTTTAATTAAAAAAGGTGTATATACACCAGAAACTGAAAGCTTTTGTCGAGAAATGCTGCTTCTTGACAGAAGAAAGCTCCGGCGGTAAAATCATTTTCCGATGAACAGGAGAACCGCTATGAACAAGGAAAATTTCAAATCATATATTGCGCTCATCGGCTCGATGCTGATATTCGGAACGCTCGGGGTGGTGCGAAGATATGTGCCGCTGTCGTCGGCGATGCTGGCGCTGTGCCGAGGTGTGCTCGGCAGCGTGTTTTTGCTCGTTTTCGTGCTTGTGCGGGGCGGCAAGCCGAAGCTGCCCGAGCGCAAAGCCACGCTTTGGCTCGTCTTAACGGGCGCTGTCATGGGGCTTAACTGGATGCTGCTTTTTGAGGCGTATAATTACACCACCGTTGCGGCGGCGACCATGTGCTACTACATGCAGCCGACCATCGTCATACTGCTTTCGCCGATAGTGTTCCGTGAAAGGCTCGGCGCAAAGCGGCTTGCCTGCGCTTTTGCCGCAATCGTCGGTATGCTGTTTGTTTCGGGCGTGCTCAGCGGCGGCGCCGGACAGGTGCAGGACATTCGGGGCATACTTTTCGGCCTCGGTGCGGCGGCCTTTTATGCAACGGTCATCATCTTAAACAAAAAGATCGTCGTCGGGGACATTTACGCAAAGACCATCATCCAGCTTGCCGGTGCGGCGCTTGTGATGATACCGTATGTGCTGCTGACCGAGGGCGTGCCCGACCTTTCGATGAGCGCTGCCGGTGTCGGCACGGTGCTGCTTGTCGGCATCGTTCACACGGGCATCACCTACGCTTTGTATTTCGGCAGCATGCAGCGGCTCAGGGCGCAGACCGTTGCGGTCTTGAGCTATATAGACCCCGTGTTTGCGCTGCTTTTGTCGGCTGCCGTCCTGCACGAGAGCCTCACCCCGCTCGGCATAGTCGGCGCAGTGCTCATCATCGGCTCTGCGATAATAAGCGAGACTGCGAAAGAATAGAAAAAACACGCGGATCTTTCGATCCGCGTGTTTTTGCGTTATTGGTCAAGTAATCGACGCTTTTGGCAAGCTTCAGCCCTTTGCGTTGTAGTCGGCTGCGAGCAGGTTCATGCTCTTGAGCAGCTTGTAGGTGTAGATAAACGGGCCGACGACGATGATCGAGCCGAGGATGCCCCACAGCCAGAAGGTGCTTGCGCCGAAGCTGTAGTCGATACCGCGGCGGGCAAGCTCGGTGCCGACACGGGCGGACATTTTGTGGTGCCAGACGAGGGGCACGATGCCGAGGGTGAGCCAAGAGAACAGGAAGAACACCAGGCAGAAGTGCATGGTCTTTTTGCCGTCGTACTTGGTTGCGATCAGGTTGATGTCGGTGCTGACCTTGCTCATCACGACGATGTCATAAATGCCGAGGGTGATGATGCCCAGCAGAATGTACTTGAGCAGGCTTCTGTTGGTGCTCAGCTGAACCGCAGGGGCAGCGCCGCAGCCGCAGTTAGGGCAGGCAACGGCTTCGTCGGCCATCTGAGTGCCGCATTTTGTGCAAGTCTTCATAGATTACTCTCCTTTACATGTCGTCCGAGCAGAGCATGATGATGCCCGCTACCAGGCTTACAAAGATGAGAGTGCAGACCTTAAAGCCGGTGCTGAACTTTTCGCCGGCATCAAGCTTTCTGAAGGCGCTGACGGTCATGGGGATGCACCATGCCAGCGGGATGAGCGTCCAGCCGACCAAGATGCAGCCGAGGATCATGAAGATCTTGACGAGAAGCTTCATGGTGCCGTCGTCGTCCTTTGCTTTTGCCGGTTCATCAACGGCACAGCCGCACTTTACGCAGACAACGGCGTCGTCGAGCATTTCTGCTCCGCAGTGTGTACAGTATTTCATGTTGTCCTCCAACAAACAAAGCCGCTAATGCTTTGCCGAATTATGTCCAAATTATAAACGAATATTGTGAAAATGTCTACAATAATTTGAAAAAAACACGCAAACAATTACAATGTCTGCGTGTTTTTGTCGTTTTCGGTCGATTTTTCGCCGTTTTCGGCGTTCAGAAGCTTGCCACGGGATTCTCCGGCACTTCGCACGGCTCGTCTGAGATATAGGTCAGCACCGGACCCTTTTTGCCGTAGGCACGGCTGAACTTGTGATTTATCCTCGCCGTGAGGATATGCCACGAGTCGCCGGTGATGCTCTCCCAGCCGTCCCACTTGCAGATGAGACCGGCAAACTGGATATCCTCGGCGCAGCAGGTCATGACATGGCGGCCTACGATGAAGCTGCCTTCGGGCACCTTTTTGCGCTTGAGGTAGCGGCACTTGAAGCGCACGGTCTTGTTCTCGTACTTCTGCGGCTCCTCGGAAAGGTCACGGTACCAGATGGCGTAGTCGTCATCGCCTATCTCGATGATGGGCGCATTCACATCGAACGGCAGGGGGTCTTCGATATCGTCGTACTGCACATTGCCGTCGGCGTACTCGTAGGCAATATCGCTTCTGCGTGATGCGCCGCGGACTATCTTGTGCAGGGTCATACGGTCGATGGAGTCGTCGTAGCGGTTGAATACCACGAGCTCGGCGCTTTTGAGCTTGTCGTACACGAGGTTGCGCATGTTGGCGTTGTAGCTTACAAAGGTGCGGGCGTCGGCGAACAGAAACTCCTGATACACCATCCACATTTCCGGCAGCGCCTGATACAGATCGTCGAGCATCCACATGCCGTTATACTCGATAACGACACGCTCGCTGTCTGTCTCCTCAAGCCACTTGCGCAGGTTGGGGCGATTAAGCTCCTCGGGCTCCTCGACGACCTTTATGAACACATTTTTGCCGGCAAACTGGTCGGGGGCGTACTCCTCCTCGCCCTCCTCGCAGACGATCAGCAGCGTGCGCTCGCCGGAGTTAAAGCGCTTGTCCTCCAGCGTCTCCTGAATAAACTTCGTCTTGCCGCTTTCCAGAAAGCCCGTAAACAGGAATACGGGTACATCTTTAATTTCACTCAATGTTAAACAGCTCCTTGATAGCCTGCTCGTTTATCTTTGAACCGATGACGCAGATCCTGCCGGTGACGGCAGCGCCGCCGCGGCGAATGTCGACCTCGCCCGGAACATAGTCAAAGTACACCCACTCGCCGTCGGGGGAATCGACAAAGCCCTTGGCACGAAGGATGGTGCCGTAGTGCCTGCAATCGTCAAGCTCGCTGAGCTTTTCGCGAATTTCCTCTTCACTGAACTTCTTCGGCGTCTCAACGCCCCAGGAGGTGAACACCTCGTCGGCATGGTGGTGACCTGCGTGGTCATGGTCGTGGTCGTGACCGCAGCCGCAGGAGCAGTGGTCGCCGTGGTCGTGGTCATGGTGATGCTCATGCTCGTGGTCGTGGTCATGGTCATGCTCATGCTCATGGTGATGCTCATGCTCATGCTCATGCTCGTGGTCGTGCTCATGCTCGTGCTCATGGTCATGCTCGTGGAAATGCGTCATCTCCTGCATGGTGCTCGACAGGGAGTCGATGCGCTCCATGACCTGCACTATCTGCTCGCCGCTTAATTCCGACCACGGGGTGGTGATGACGGTGGCATTGGGGTTTAACTGCGAGAGCATGGCGCTTGCGGTGACGACCTTGCCGTCGGAGGCGGAATCCGTGCGGCTGAGGACGATGACATCGGCGTGCTGCACCTGGTCGTTGAAAAATTCGCCGAAGTTGCGGATATACATGCGGCACTTGCCGGCATCGACTACGGTGACCTTTGCGCCTATCTCGGCACCCTCGACGCCTGCGACTGCCTTTGCGACATCGCTGAGCTTGCCGACACCCGACGGCTCGATGAGGATGCGGTCGGGGTGATGCTCCTCAATGACCTTTTTAAGCGCCTTCGTGAAGTCGCCGACGAGGGTGCAGCAGATGCAGCCGGAGTTCATTTCGGTTATCTCAACGCCTGCGTCCTTGAGGAAGCCGCCGTCAACGGCGATCTCGCCGAATTCGTTCTCGATGAGGACGAGCTTTTCGTTTTTGTAGCCCTCTGCAATGAGCTTGCGGATGAGCGTGGTCTTGCCGGCACCTAAAAATCCGGAGAAAATGTCTATCTTAGTCAAGGTTATTACCTCCAAAATATAATACTTTTTAACAACATTATATTATAACATCTTCGTCAAGCCTTTCAATCTGTTGATTATTTATAATAATGTGTTATAATATAAAGTCTAATAGTGTTTGTATTATATATTTGGAGGGTTAACATATGGCAAAGAAACAATTCAAGGCCGAGAGCAAGAGACTGCTCGACCTGATGATCAACTCAATTTACACCAACAAGGAGATATTCCTGCGTGAGATCATCTCCAACGCATCCGACGCAATCGACAAGCTGTGCTACCTGTCGCTGACCGACGATAAGGTCGGCCTTGACAGAGCCGATTACCGTATCCGCATCACCGTCGATAAGGACAAGCGCCTCATCACCGTGTCCGACAACGGCATCGGCATGACCAAGGCCGAAGCGGAGGCCAACCTCGGCGTTATCGCAAAATCCGGCTCGTATAAGTTCAAGGGCGAGATGGACGCAGACCAGGCCGAGAGCGAGGATCTTTCCATCATCGGTCAGTTCGGCGTGGGCTTCTACTCGGCGTTCATGATTGCCGACAAGGTCACCGTTATAAGCCGCAAGTACGGCGAGGAGACCGGCGTTCAGTGGGAGAGCACCGGCGCTGACGGCTACACCGTCACCGACTGCGACAAATACGCCGTCGGCACGGATGTCATCATGCATGTAAAAGAGGACACCGACGAGGAGATCTACGGCTCGTTCCTCGAGATATGGAAGCTCAAGGCGCTGGTCAAGAAATACTCCGACTATGTCCGCTGGCCGATAGTCATGGACATTACCCGTCAGGAGGAGCAGCCCACCGGCGAGACCGACAAGGACGGCAACCCCGTCATGCAGAAGGTCAATGTCACAAAGCCCGAGACCGTTAACTCCATGGTGCCCATCTGGCAGCGCAGCAAGGCCGATGTCACCGACGAGGAATGCGCCGAGTGGTATAAGGAGACAAGCCGTGACCAGAACGACCCCGCAGTCGTTTTGCGCGTGAATGCCGAGGGCAATGTGTCCTACAAGGCGATGCTCTTTATCCCGGGCAAGGATATCGACCATGAGATGAGCGGCGCCACCAAGAAGGGCATCAAGCTCTACTGCAACGGCGTGCTTATTCAGGAAAACTGCGACAAGCTCGTGCACGATTACTTCGACTTTGTGCGCGGCATTGTCGATTCCCCCGACCTGAGCCTGAATATCTCCCGTGAGATACTTCAGCACAACCGCCAGCTCAAGGTCATCGGTCAGAACCTTGAAAAGAAGATAAAGGGCGAGCTTGAGAAGATGATGAAGGACGACCGTCCCAAGTACGAGCAGTTCTGGAAGAACTTCGGCATCCACATCAAGTGCGGCGTGTGCGACGAATACGGCAGATACACCGACTTCCTCAAGGATCTTCTGATATTCTACACCTCCGAGGAGAGCCAGCAGACGCTCAAGGAGTATCACGACAATATGCCCGAGAGCCAGAAGGCCATTTACTACTGCACCGCCGACACCGTCAAGCACGCAATGAGCCTGCCCCAGTGCGAGGATGTGCGCTCGAGAGGCTATGAGATACTCTACCTCACGCACCCCATTGACGAGACCGTTCTGCAGCAGCTTCGTATGTACGAGGGCAAGCCCTTTGCCAATATCATCACCGACGATCTCGGCTTCCAGACCGAGGAGGAGAAGAAGGCTGCCGAGGAGCAGACCGTGCAGAATAAGGAGCTTTTCGACTTCATGGTCGAGAGCATCGGCGACGAAAACCTCAAGAAGGTCACGCTGTCGAGCAAGCTCGTGTCCTCTTCCTGCTGCCTTACCACGCAGGGCGGTCTGACGCTCGAGATGGAGAAGTATTTCCGCAACGGCCCGAGCGAGGCAATGCGCAATCTCAGAGCCGAGCGTGTGCTTGAATTAAACGGCGAGCACCGTGCGTTCAAGGCAATAAAGGAAGCATATGACGCAGGCGACAAGGACAAGGCCGCAGCGCTGAGCAAGATCCTCTACGCACAGGCCGAGCTTATTGCCGGCGTGGAAATTGAAGATCCCACTACTTATGCGGAGCTAGTTACTGGACTGTTTTAATTGACGGGCCGATTTCCGCCCATACTGCGTTAAAGCCATAGGAAATACACGCAGGTATTCCCGTCGGCCTTCGCCTTGTCCGGACGAAAATTATCTCCGTCGGAAGGGCGGAAAAAGAAAACGGCAAAAGAGTATATCTATTGAAAAAACCTCATAGGAGTTGCGATGAGAAAACGACTTGGAATTTACATTCACATACCGTTCTGCGTGTCGAAATGCGGCTACTGCGACTTTTACTCCGTCCCCGGCGGCAAGCAGCGCATGCCCGATTATCAGTCGGCGCTTTTAAGCCACATCAGCGAATCGGCAGGCAACATCTCCGCCTATGAGGTCGACAGCATTTATATAGGCGGCGGCACGCCGAGCTGCTACGGCGCACAGCGCATCGTCGAGATACTCGATGAGCTGAAGCGTATAGGCAATGTCCGGCTCGATTCGGAGATAACAATGGAGGTCAATCCCGACACGGTGCGGCTTGACGACCTCAAGCTCCTGCGCCGTGAGGGCGTGGACAGGCTGTCTATCGGCGTGCAGTCGGCCAATAACGACATTTTGAAAATGATAGGCCGCAGACACAATTTCAAGCAGGCGCAGATGGCGGTGGAAAACGCACGCCGGGCCGGCTTTGAAAATGTGAGCCTCGACCTCATCTACGGTCTGCCGAGCCAGACCAAGGGCGACTGGGCGGAAACGCTTCAGGCCTGCATCGAGCTGCACCCCGAGCATTTGTCCTGCTACGGGCTCAAGCTGGAGGAGGGCACGCCCATGTACCACAGCTATCTGAACTCGCCGCTTTTGCCGGACGATGACGAGCAGGCGGACATGTACCTGTACACCGTCGAGGCACTGTCGCACTACGGCTACAAGCAGTACGAGATATCGAACTTTGCCGTACCCGGCTACGAGTCACGGCATAATCTCAAATACTGGCAGCTTGACGATTACATGGGCTTCGGCCCGGGCGCGCACTCGTGCGTGGGCAATCTCAGGTACAGCTATGTGCGCAGTCTTGATAAGTACATTTCCGCCGTCAACGGCGACTCGATGATAATCGACGAGTACGAGGAGATAGTCCCCGTGCAGCGTGCCGCCGAGTATATCATGCTCGGCCTGCGCACGACCCACGGCATCTCCGAGGCCGAGTACCATCGGGTGTATCTCAGCGATTGGTCGCCGCTTGAGCGCAAGCTCGAGGAATTTGCGCAGCAGGGCTGGGCAAAAAAGACCGGGGATCGCTGGAGCTTGACTCCGGCGGGTATGCTCGTTTCAAACTCGCTCATCAATGCGGCCATCGAGGCGCAGACCGGCGCCAAGGTCGAGATAAATCCGTGGATGAGAGAGGCCTTCGATGCCGCCGAGAAGCAGGAGCTTCCCGAGGGCGATATCGAGCGCTTCGAGGCGTTTTACAGGAAAAAGGCCGGTCGCTGACGAGAGGATAAGCAGATGGCAAGAAGAAAGAAAGAGGAAAACCTCCACAGAAAAAACAGACCCAAAAAACGCAGGAAAAACGCCGTCTTGGCGGTCGTTTTGGTGCTCGTTTTAGTCGCAGCGCTTGCACTCGTAGGCGCAGTCGTCGTCGGCAAGACCTCCGTTATCCACCCGAACATGGTGCTGAACGGCGTCGAGGTCGGCGGCATGACGGTCGACAAGGCCGAAAAAGCGCTCAGCGACGCAGGCTGGGAAGCGCAGGGCGACAGCGAGGTGAGCGTCACGCTCCCGGGCGACTTCAAGATAACCGTCAACTCCGAGGAGGCCGGGCTCAAGCTCACGAGCCGTGAGGCCGCCGAGGCCGCCTACGCCTACGGTCACAGCGGCAATCTGATAAACGACCTCAAGGCGTATTTCAAATGTATAACGGGCAAGGTCGGCTCGGCCGATGTGCTCGCCACGGCAAATGCCGAGGGCGTTCGGGCGAAGGTCGATGCCGCACTCAAGGAATATGACGAGTTTCTGAAGCAGGGCTACCGTGTTGACACGGAAAACGCCAAATTGGAGCTTATAAAGGGCGGCGAGAGCGTCAGGGTCGATGCCGATACGCTGTGCTCTCTCATCGTCAAGGCCTTTGACGACAAGACCTACAAGGTCGATTACACCGCCAGGGTCGACGACGCCGAAAGCGTCGATTTTAATAAGATACACGATGAAATTTACGCCGAGATGGTCGAGCCGAAGTACGATGCCGAGACCCAAAAGGCGACCGAAAGCGCCGTGGGCATCGACTTTGATGTCGAGGCGGCGCAGAAGCTTTGGAACGATGCCGCACCGGGCGATACCGTCACCGTGCCGCTTACGGTCACAAAGCCCAAGCACTCGTCCGAGGAGCTTAACAAGATGCTCTTCCGTGATAAATTGGGCGCTCAGACCACCGTTTACCGCTCAAGCGCAGCGGGCAGGGCGACAAATGTCGAGCTGTCGGCGGCGAAGATAAACGGCGTGGTGCTGAACCCCGGCGAGGTGTTCGACTACAATGCCGTCGTCGGCAAGCGCACCGCCGAAGCCGGCTTCAAGGTCGCAGGCGCATACGCAGGCGGCAAGGTCGTGCAGGAGGTCGGCGGCGGCATCTGCCAGACCTCGTCCACGCTCTACTGTGCGGCGCTGTTTGCAAATCTTGAGATAACGCAGCGTGACTGCCACATGTTCGCCGTCGGCTATGTCCCCTGGGGCATGGATGCGACCGTGAGCTGGGGCGGCCCGGAGTTTCGGTTCAAAAACAACCGTGACTACCCGATAAAGATAGTCGCCAAGACCGAAAACCGTGAGCTGACCATTGAGATCTGGGGCACGGATGTCGACGGCAGCTATGTCGAGATGACAAACTCCGTCTCCACCGTTTACAGCAGCAAATACCCCTCCGTTGCGGTCGGCACCAAGGCCATCACCTACCGCAATGTTTACGATAAGGACGGCAAGCTTTTAAGCCGCACCAAAGAGGATGTCAGCGTTTATAACTATCATCCCGAGGATATAAAATGGCCGTCGCCCTCACCCTCGGCAACGCCGAAGCAAACCAAGACCCCAACGGTGTCCGCAAGCCCTTCAGGCTCTGCTGCCCCTTGAGAATATAAGACAGGAGAACGAAAATGGAAAAGGGAACATTCTACATCACAACACCTATCTACTACCCCTCCGATAAGCTGCATATCGGTCACACCTACTGCACTGTCGCAGCCGACACCATCGCAAGATACAAGCGCCTGTGCGGCTACGATGTCATGTTTCTCACGGGCACCGATGAGCACGGTCAGAAGATAGAGGAAAAGGCCAAGGCCGCCGGTGTCACGCCGCAGGAGTTCGTTGACAATATCGTCACCGGCAAGGGCGGCATCAAGGATCTGTGGAAGCTCATGAACATCTCCAACGACCGTTTCATCCGCACCACCGACGACTACCATGTCAAGGCCGTACAGCGCATCTTCAAGAAGATGTACGACAACGGCGATATCTACAAGGGCGCATACAAGGGTATGTACTGCACCCCCTGCGAAAGCTTCTGGACGGAAAGCCAGCTCGTCGACGGCAAGTGCCCCGACTGCGGCAGAGAGGTCCACTACGCCGAGGAGGAGGCATATTTCTTCCGCCTTTCCAAGTACGCAAAGCCCGTGCAGGAGCTGCTGGAAAGCGGCGAATTTCTCGAGCCCGCCTCCCGTGTCAACGAGATGATAAACAACTTCATAAAGCCCGGTCTTGAGGATCTGTGCGTGTCCCGCACCAGCTTCAACTGGGGCATCCCCGTCGATTTTGACCCGGGTCATGTCGTGTATGTCTGGGTCGATGCGCTGTTCAACTACTGCACCGCCATGGGCTTCATGAACGATAAGTACGACGATTACGATAAGTACTGGCCCGCCGATGTCCACATCGTCGGCAAGGAGATAGTCCGCTTCCACTCGATAATCTGGCCGGCAATGCTCATGAGCATGGGTATGCCCCTGCCCAAGAAGGTCTACGGCCACGGCTGGCTCGTCATCGACGGCGGCAAAATGTCGAAGTCCAAGGGCAATGTCGTAGACCCCTATATGCTTGCCGATATGTTCGGCGTGGACGCTCTGCGCTTCTTCCTGCTGCGCACCTTCCCGTTCGGCTCGGACGGCAACTTCTCAAATGAGCTGCTCATCAGCACCATCAATACCGATCTTGCAAACGACCTGGGCAACCTCGTCTCCCGCACCACCGCAATGGCGGTGAAGTACTTCGGCGGCACGCTGCCTTGTGAGCGTGAGTACGATGCTCTCGACGATGAGCTTGTTTCCATGGCAAAGGCGCTGCGTGAAAAGTACGCTTTCCAGATGGACAAGTTCCAGCTCCACCTTGCGCTCGATGAGATATTCAAGGTCATCCAGCGTGCAAATAAGTACATCGACGAGACCGCACCCTGGGTGCTTGCAAAGGACGAGGCAAAGAAGGCTCGCCTTGCAACGGTTCTGTATAACCTGCTTGAGACCCTGCGCATCTGCCTTGTGCTGCTGGCTCCGTTCATTCCCGACAGCTGCGCCAAAGCCTTTGAGCAGATAGGCGCCGATGCCGCCTGCACCACTTGGGACAGCGCCGAGATCTTCGGCGTCCTGCCCGAGACCGTCACCGTCCACAAGGGCGAGACGCTCTTCCCCCGTGTCGATATGGCCAAGGCTCTCGAGGAGCTTGAGAAGATGAACAAGCCCAAGGGCCCCGTGTTCCCGCCCGTTGAGCCGAATGTGACCATCGACGACTTTGCAAAGTGCGATATGCGTGTGTGCAAGGTGCTCTCGTGCGAGGCGGTCAAGAAGTCGGATAAGCTTCTGAAGTTCATGCTCGATGACGGCAGCGGCACGCCCCGCCAGATACTCTCCGGCATCCACAAATTCTATGAGCCCGAGCAGCTCGTCGGCAAGACCGTCGTTGCGATCCTGAACCTGCCCAACCGCAAGATGATGGGTCAGGATTCCTGCGGTATGCTCCTTTCCGCCGTCCACGAAGAAAACGGCAAAGAGCAGCTGCATCTGCTGATGCTCGACGACTCCATCCCCGCCGGCTTCAGACTTTGCTGAACGAAAATAAGAAAATCAAGAAAATAAAAAAACCCACGGTTCGTTTGAACCGTGAGTTTTTTGTTTCAGCAGTGCTTTTTGCAGAGCTTTTCGAAGCACTCGCCCATGCGCCGCTTGGTTTTTTCAAGGTGGCGGTAGGGGTCGTGACCTGCGAGCTTGTCGCCGCCGAAGCCGCGGACAAAGCCGCTCTCGACAAAGGGCAGCAGCTTCTTGATGTCCTTGCTGTGGTGGATCTCCGACAGATCGACCACCGATTGGAACCCTAACTTCGTCAGTCTCAGCTTATCCTCATCGCTGAGAGAGTCGGCGTCGGATGCCATGAGCCTGTCACCGAAATAATCGTGCAGAGCCTTGAGCTCCTCGTCGCTCGGGAGCTTGCCGCCGAAGTCGACGAGCAGCACGGGAGTTTCCTTCAGAAGCTCCACACCGTCGGTGTCGAGTATCTGCTTATCGTACTTGAACTCCGTACCGAGCACAAGCTCCGGCATATCCTCGCCGACCAATCCGCGCACGGAGGCGAACGCCTCGTCACGCATTTCGATGAACTGCCTCAGATCGGTTCCCGCCTCGTAAAACGGCATTGCGACCAGCTTGTCAACGCCTGCTCTTTTTGCGTAGATCATGAGCTGGATGGCCTTGACATGGCTGTCGCATTTTCTGTCGAGACCGGGCAGGATGTGCGCTTTCCAGTCAATTATCATAGCATGATTTCACTCCTGTTCTTGCTTTTTGAGATCATTTTATTAAGCTTAAGGCAGGGATAATAAAGCGCAATACCGAGGATGACCGAGCCCAGCGTTATGCCGAGCAGCACGAGTATGTTTTCCCAATAGACATTGGCATACATGCCGCCGATGGTCTCACGCATTGCATTCATGGCGTAGCGGAAGGGCATGAACTCATAGAGATCCCGGAATATCTCCGGCAGCACCTCAACGGGATAAGTGCCGCCCGAACCTGCGACCTGCACGACCATGACGATGACCGAAACGGCCATACCGATATTATCCAGCGCAAATACCAGCGCATAGTTGATCATTGAAAAGCACAGACCCGTTACCACTGCCGTCAGCACGAATTTGAACGGGTACAGGCATTGAACCTTCACATACCACAAGTCGCCGAGCGAGACGATTATCGCCTGCGCCATGCCGACAAGGAAGAACAGGGCGTAGCGCCCGAAGAAGCGCTCAAACACATTGGGCTTTTCGATAGGGCAGCTGCGGCCGACCTGCGTTTTGAGCATAACTGCGCACAGCAGCGCACCGACCCACTGCGCAAGCACGGTGTAAAACGGTGCGGTGCACGAGCCGTTGGAGGTGACATCGTACTCACGCACGGTCTCGCACTGAATGGGCGAGGCGAGGTAGCTGCCTATCTTGTCGCCGTTGCCGTCAACGGTTTCGGCTACCTGCTTGAACTGGTCGGAGTTTTTGAACGCCGTCAGAAACTCTGAAATGCTCTTAAGCTCGGTCACTGCGCTTTGGGCGGCCGATCTTGCGCCGCCGAGACCGTTTTTGAGCGAAAGCACGGTGTTTATATAGCCGTCGAGCGTTTTGGATATAGAGTTGAGGCCGGTCTTGGAGTTTGAAAGTATCTTGCCCAGACCGTCGGACGCCGTGTGTACGGCATCGACCGTCTTGTTGACGGCGGGGGTCAGATCCTCGTTGACAGCCTTTTGCACGGTCTTGAGGGTGCTGCGAACGGAGCTTATCTCGTTGAGAACGCCGTTCTGCGCCGACTTTATCTCGTTGAGATTATCGTCATTTGCGGTCTTGAGGCGCTCAAGCTTCGTGCACAGCTCGCCGAGCCGGTCGCACAGCTTCTGCACCTGATTTGCAAGCGTGGTGAAGCCTGCGTTATTAAGCGCCGTCGCCATCTCGGAGTAGCTTGCCTGCATGCTCTTTACAAGGGCGATGCGGGAGGCAAGGTCTGCCGAGACAAACTCGTTGTACTTGTTAAGATCCTTAAACAGCGACTTCATGCTCGTCTGCATGGAAGAAAGCTCTGCGTCCGTCTGCTTTATCGCCGCCGTGACGGCTTCGGCCGTGTCGGAATAGCGTGCGTTTGCGCCGTCGGCGGAGTTATCTATCTTATTAAGATAATCCTTTGTCGAATCGAGCGTGTTTGTGGTCGTACCCATGAGGGTGATGGTGGCCCGCATGAGGCTCACCGACGAGTCGGAAAGCTGCGTGCAGCAGTCGATGGTCGAGATGGCAAAGCCGAGCTTATCGGCAAGGGAGTTAACGCCGCTTATTATCTTATCAAGACCGCTTGCGGCGCTGATGCCGTTTGCCTCGGCAACGGAGATGAGCTTGGTGGCGGAGTCCGCGATAGTCTCAAGAAACACGGAGTTCACCTGCTCCTGCACCGAGGTCTGCGCCTTGCCGGTTATCTTGGGTGCGATGGCGTTTTTCTTTTCGTTTTCGTAGTATTTAAGCTCCGGGTTCTTCGGGTCGCCCCGGAGAATGCTCAGAACGCCGGTGGTGAAATCCTCGGGCACGACGAGCGCCGCATAGCAGTCGCCGCTGCGTACCTCGGCGAGCGCATCCTCGGTGTCGTCAAAGAACACCCAGCCTATCTGATCGTTGCTCTTGAGGGCGGAAATAACCTGATCGCCCACGCAGATATCAAGACCCAGAATGGTCTCGCCCTTATCCTCGGAGGCGACGGCGACCTTTATCCTTGAGGTCGATTCCGTGCCGTAGGGGTCCCAGTTGGAGAAGATGTTGAACCATGCATACAGGCACGGCACAACGCACAGGCCGAGCACGACGACGATTGCGACGACGCTGCTGAACACACGGTTGAGGTCGTTTTTGCAGATACGAAGTACATTTTTCATTTCTCATCCGCCTTTCCGTCAGCCTGTTCGGGCGCATTTTCCTCGGTTTTCTCGGTTGCCTGCTGTGCCTGACCGGTCGCCTGAGCGACGGCCTTTTCGACCGCCTGTGCAACCGCTTTCTCCACCGCCTGTGCAACGGCCTTTTCGACCACCTGCTCCACGGCCTTTTCAACAGCCGATGCAACGGGCTTTTCGACCGCCTTTTCTATCGCCTTTTCGATGGGCTTCGGCTCGGGCTTTTCCTCCGGCTTCGGCTGCTCGACCTTTTCGACCGCCTTTTCGGCGGGCTTTCTGCGGGGCTTTGCAACGGATCTGCCTCTGATCTCAAGCAGACTGTCAAACTCCTTTTTCTCGCTTTCGGCAAGCTCGTTGAGCGTATCCTGCAATTGCCTGTCGACATAGGCAACGAAGATGAGAAACGCCGCTGCAACGAACATCGTGAGTATCCAGATGAGCAGGAACACGACACGGGAGCTGTCGGTCAGAAGTCTTATTATAATGAGCAGCACCGGCAGCACCGCAAGACTGATAAAGCCGTTGCGGATGCGGCGCTTGTTACCCATGTGCAGCTCTTCGGCGAATATGAGCAGCTTTGCGTAGAGCTTGTCGGTGTTGGACTTTCTTGCCATCACAGCACCTCCGTTTCTTCAAGCTCATGCTCGACAAATGCGTTGACCTTGATAAACGGCTTGCGCACCATGCGGCCGACCAGAACGCCGACAACGCCGAAGATGAGAAGCTCGCCTATGTAGATCCAGTAATCCATGCCGTAGAAGCCGCACAGCGCCTCACGCATGGCATTGATGCCGTACGGGAACGGGAAGAACACATAGATGTTGCCAAAAACATCGGGCAGAAGCTCGATGGGGTAAGAGCCGCTCGAGCCGGCGATCTGCACGACCATGATGACGACGACTATCGCCTTGCCGATGTCGCCGAAGGCCAGCGTCAGCGAATAGATGAGCGTTATGAACACCAGCGAGGTGAACGCACCGGCGCCCCAGAACGCAAGCAGATTGTCACAGCTGCAGTCTAAAAGATACACATCGCCGAACACGATAACCGCCGCCTGGATCTGGCTCAGTATCGCAAACAGCAGCCAGCGGCTCCAGTATTTCTGCCCCTCGGTGACATAGATGAGGTTCTTGGGCTCAGCCTCGACCTTGACGATGGCAACGAGGATGACGCAGCCGACCCAGATCGCAAGGCAGGTGTAGAACGGCGCCATTGCCGTGCCGTAGCTGCCCACGGGGTACACGGCGCTTTCGACGACCGTGACGGGCGCTGCGAGAAACTCCGCATAGCTTTCCGTGTCGCCGCCGAGCAGCGTGATAAGTGCGTTGAGCCTGTCGTCGCCCTCGAGCTTGTCGATCTTTGCGAGCGCCTCGTCGAGCGCATCTGCGCCCTTGTCGGTGACGACCTTGAGGCGGTTGAGTACGGCGGCAATGTCCTTGACGGTGTCGCCGGTGGTGCTCAAAACGGGTGCGATGCCGTCAATGGTGACGGAAAGACTGTCGAGCACCGGACTCATGGACTTGAGCAGCGTCTGCATTGAATCGGTCATGGCCTTGACGGTGGGCTGCAAATTATTTACGAGCAGGTCATCCATGGTGCTCACGATGCTTGAGCAGGAGTCTATAATTGCGGCAGCGTTGGAAATGGGCGTGCCGGTCTTGAGCATTTTAAGCTGCGACTGCAGCTGCTCGGTGCGCAGGATGAGCCCGTCGAGCGTCGAGCGGACATATGTAGTCGCCGAGGTCTCGGGCAGAGCGTCCTTGAGTGCCGTGAGCTGGTCGTGCAGCTTTCCTGCGGCGTCCTCGGCATCCTCGAGCATCGCATCCCACTTTTCGCCTGCCTCGATGAGCTTCTTGTTCTCGGCAAGGCGCTTTAATGCAGTCGACAGCTCGTCGAGCTGCTTGTTTATCTCGGTCAGCTTGCCGTCAAGCCCCTTTTCAAGCACACTGAGGGCGTTGGCGGCGGAATCAATGCTCTGCTGCACCTGCGAAACGCCGGTCTGACCGTTTTCGACCAAGCTGCCGACCGTGCCGGCGGTGTCGCCGATGCCGTTTAAGAGACTGTCGATATTCTCGCTTTTTGCCGTGAAGCTGTCGATGGCCGTGCCTGCCTGACGCAGACTGTCACGCAGCGTGGTCAGCTGCGAGATGACCGAGTTTACCGTGCTCTCGGGGTCGGTCTCGTCGGCGACCTGCTGGGCATTTTTAAGCACCGTCTTGAACAGCTCGTCAAGATACTGCACCTGCACCGAGTGCTGCACGGTCTCCGCCGCCGTCTCGACTATCTTGTTGGCAACGGGGTTTTTCTTCGTGTTCTCGATGAAGCTCATGGCGGCGCCGCTGTTTTCAAGGGCGTAGTTGATGTCGAGCATACGGCGGCTGAAATCGTCGGCAAAGACGATGGCGGCGTAGTATCTGCCGCTGCGCACGGCCTGTCTGGCCTCGTCGCCGCTGTTCATCACGACCCACTTGATGCTTTTGGACTCCGTAATGGTCTCTATGGCCTCTTGGCTGAGGTCTCGTTCATTGTATCCCTTGTCATCGGACGCAATGGCTATGGCGACATTACCGGTGTTCCCGTACGGGTCCCAGTTGGCGTAGATGTTGAACCACGCATAAAGTGCGGGTATTATCATGATGGCAATAATGATGACGAAGGCGAAAAAGTGCCTCGTTATCGCCCGTACATCACCTGCGAACAATTTAAAAGTATTTTTCAAGTGATCACCCTGACAAAATATTTTTACATTGTATTCTATCAAACTTTTCACAAGATTGCACGCACAAATCTCTCCAAATGCACAAAAGGCGCAAAAAATCACCGACCGAGCCCTGCTCAGCCGGTGATTTTCCGCTGTTAAGCTGCCGTCGGCGCCGGTGCGGGGATAAGCTTTTATTTCAAAAGCTTATCCCATGTTTTTGCTCCGCAGATGCCGTCGGCGCCGCCGAGGCGGTTTTTCTGGAATTTACGCACGGCATAGTCCGTTGCGGGGCCGAAGCGGCCGTCTATCGACAGGACACGCCCGTTTTCGTCCTTGTAGCCTAACTGCTTCAAAAGCCGCTGGAGCGTTTTGACCTGCGCTCCGGCGCTTCCACGGCGCAGCACCTCAAGTGCGACCTCGGTAGTGCGCACCGGGGGCTTTTCCTCGGTTTTTGCGCCGTCAAAGCTCACGCCGAAGCAGCGGCACACGCCCTTTGCTATCGCCTCGCCGATGGCGGTCGTGTTGTTCACTATCCACTTTGCTATCTCGGCGTTGTCGTGGAAATCGACCTCGAGATACACGCACATACCCGTGGTGTAGCGCAGCTCGTAGTAGCGGGCGGTTTTCACGCCCCTCGACGAGCCGTAGGGCGCTATCGCCCTGACCTCGTCGTAGATCGGCTGCGCTGCGGCAAGGCGGCGTTCGCTCTTATCGAGGACATACGCCTCTGCGCCCTTGCCGCCGCCTGCGTTGGTGTGGATGCACAGGTGCAGATCCGCACCCCAGGTGTTCGATTCCGCCACTCGGGTGTACATGGCATTCGTGCCGTCGTCAAAATTCGTGCGCACGGCAAAGCCGTTTCGCTCGAGCGCCGCTTTGCAGGCAGACGCTATTTTGCGGCACTGCGCCGCTTCGTTCGTGTCGCCGTAGGCATAGATGTTGCGCACCTGATCCGACGGCGAAAGATATATCTTTTTCATTATTTCACCTCTCCGACATCATCATATTAAGCAAACCAGAAGCCCGTGATAAATACATCGTAGCCGTTTATGCCCGATTCAAGCGGGCGTATCTGAATGGCGCTGCCGCTGGACGAGGTCTTTGCCAGCGCCATTGCGTTCTTGCCGCATTTGACCGAGAGTGCGGCGTTGGAATCCGGCACTCTGCTGCCGACGGTAAAAAGATCGTAATCGTAACCGACATTGAGGTCGGCGCAGATCTTGCCGTAGATCCTCACGAATACCATTCCGAGCAGCGGAAAGTATTTTGCCGTGCAGGAAACATTGCTTATCCTTGCGGCGTTGGGCGTCAGCGTGACATTTTCCTTGTTCTCGATTGCGGTAAGGCGGTTTTTCACCGCCGTGTCGTTGTACACGGTGTCGGTGTACTTGGGGCTTGCCGGTATAGCATCGACCTTGGCTTTGGCGGCGTTTGTGTAGTCGTTTGTCGAAAGCCCCTTGCCGGTCACTTTATCGACCTTGCCCTTGTCTATCGTGTCCTGCGCACTTGCCGTGCGGTAAGCCGCAAGGCTCTGGTGGCTTTGCAATGCGGAGTCTGCCTTGCCCAAGCTCGTCTGCACGGCGGACGCGAGGTCTGTTTTCGGTATGCCGCCCGTGGGCTTTGAGTATGTGCCCGTGTTCTTCGTAAAGCCCCAGCCGGAGACGGTGGTTTCTGTCACGGCGTCGGGTATCGTGGGCTTATCGGTGAGGTCGTTGTAGCTGCCGCTGAAGCCTGAGCCTGAACCTGCTTCGATGCCCGCAATTTCGTTTTCCACTGCCGTCAGACGGTTTTTGACCGCCGTGTCGTCGTACACGGTGTCGGTGTACTTGGGGCTTGCCGGTATCGCATCGACCTTGGCTTTGTCAGCATAAGTATAGTCATTCGTTGACAGTCCCTTGCCGGTTTCTTTATCGACCTTATCGCTAAGCTCGAAGACCAATTTGTCTATATCAACAAGTTCAAACTCAGCCGCACTCCATGCGTTTTCCGAATCGACGACGGCGGTCCAATACAGTGTTCTGTTGTATTGGCTTTCGATCCACAGCAATTCGATCTTGGTGTTGGTCATTCCCACCTGCGGCACATAGACTATGCCGTTTTTGTCCGTGATGTATATAATGTCGCCCGCATCTATCGCCGCCTTGATCTCGGCATATGTTTTATTTGTTACGACCTCCGTCTCCGTTATTACAAACACATCGAGGAAGAATACCTCCGCCCCGCCGCCGGTGGAAGAAATAGTGCCGTCTGCGGCGATTGTGATGTTGTCGCCTGCGGTCAGCTTATCCTGCTTGCTGTCGGCTTTGCGCTTTACCTCGTTTATCGCCCCGACTAACTGCGACTTTTCATCCGTCTCGAGCTTTGACAGATCGCCGATCTTCGCCGCCGTCTCGTCGCAGACATCGGGTGTGGGCGTGCCGGTGCCGGGAACATTCCCGTCGGCGCTCCCGAGCACCGTGCCGAGATTTGCCTCGTTCGTGCGCAGAACCAGACTGCCGTCCGAGCCGATGCCCCGCACATAGCAGGTGATGTCGCCTTCGGATCTGAGCAGCTCCCACGGCACGGTGCACACGCCGACCTCGGCGCTTATGCGGCGGGTCTCGCCGCTTTGCTCGTTTTTGAAATCTATCTGCTTTGTGAATATCGCCCATTCATCGGAAAAACTGAGGCTTATCTTATTGAGCCCAACCGTGCCCGCCAAAAGCGGCTCACGCTCCGAAATTTTGAGCTCAACGCCGTCTATTCTTGCTTTTGTCATATCATTTTCCTTTCCTGTCACCTGCGTCGTCGGCCGCATCACGCAGCCCCGACACGAGCTTTTTCAAAAAATCCGGCATGGGTGCGCCGAGCTTCGCCGCATTCTCAATTACGCTGCCAAGCTCCGTGAAGATGTACCACGCCGCAACGACCGGCGTTATGATGCAGCCGCAGTCGACGCTTATAAAGCCGTCGCCGAGCTTGTCTGCGATAACGCCGAGAGCGATATCACACAGGGCGGCGACTAAGACCGCCGCAATGCTGCCGAGCTTGTGCCACAGGCCCTGACTTGCCTTGCGGCTCGTCCATTTGCCCATGTAGATCGCCGCAAACGAGCCCGTCAGATAGTCGAGCACCATGGCGCATATCCATATGACTATCACCCAGCCGACCCAGCCGAACAGCGCCGTTCCGAACGCTATTGCCGCCGAAAATGCGGCTTTGATCTGGATTGCTCTATCGCTTATTTCCATAAACTTTCCTCCTTTTTAATAAAGTGCCCTTCACTAATAGGCTGCATTGAGGCGAAAGTTGTACGTTTGCGTACAACAAAAAAGTTCTCAAGGCAAAATTTTTTGAAAACTTAGCTGTTTAAACAAAAAAAGCTTGTGGGATATGACAAAAAGTGATAGACTAAATAGGCAGCTTGTCTGCGGAATAGAGAGAGGAGTTCCCATATGGAAAAAAGATACGGATTGCCGACCGCCATATCGATGGTCGTCGGTATCGTCATCGGCTCGGGCGTGTTTATAAAGGGCGGTAAAGTCCTCAGCCTGACCGGCGGCAACCTGCTGCAAGGAATTGCAGTCGTTGGCATCGTTGGCCTTATTTGCATCATTTGTTCGCTCGTTTTTGCCGAGCTCGGCTCGAGATACGAGAAGGTCAACGGCATCGTTGACTACGCCGAGGTCGCACTCGGACCCAAGTATGCCTACTATGTCGGCTGGTTCATCACCGTCATTTACACCCCCGCGATCGTCGCCATGCTCGCATTCTTCTCGGCGATGATGTTTTTGCAGCTGTTCGGCATCTCGGCCATTGACTTTGCGACAGGTCAGGTAAATCCCGTGGCCATCGGCGTCGGCGCAGGCTTCATGATGATCGACTACGGCATCAATGCACTCAGCCCCAAGATCGCAGGCAAGCTTCAGGTCGGCATGACCGTTATAAAGCTCGTTCCCCTGCTGCTCATGGGCATAATCGGCACCATCGCCGGCCTCATAAACGGCACGACCCTTGAGGTGCTCAACTATGTTAATACCCCCGAATACACTCCGGTCAGCGGCGAAGGCTTCTTCAAGGCGATCGTCGGCTTCGCATTTGCGTACGAGGGCTGGATACTTGCGACCTCGATAAATGCCGAGCTTAAAAATGCCAAGCGCAACCTGCCGCTGGCACTCATCATCGGCTCGGTGTTCACCATTCTTGTTTACGCACTGTATATCTTCGCAATGAGCTGTGTCGGCGATGTCAACACCATCATCGGCACCTGGCCGTTCGGCGAGACTCTGCCCCGCATCGCATTCTCGAAGCTGTTCGGCAATGTCATCGGCACCATCGTTTATGTGTTCATCACCATAAGCTGCCTTGGTACGATGAACGGCCTTACCATGGCGTCCTGCCGTGGCCTGTACTCGGTCTCCGCCCGTGGTCTCGGCCCCAAGCCGGAATTTTTCGGTCACATTGACCATCAGAACAATTTCTCCATCAAGTCCGCCGTGTTCGGCATGATGACCGCCGGCTTCTGGTACGCATGGACGGTCATGATGTGGATGGGCGGTCCGGAGCTGTTCGGCGCCGTGCATACCTGCGAGTGGCTTGCGTGGGAGCCCGACGAGATCGGCATCATCTGCCTGTATGTAATGTATATCCCGATGATGATCGGCCTTATGGTCAAGGCAAAGGATCTCGGCTTCTTCCGCCGCTTCCTGCTGCCGGGTCTGGGTCTGCTGTGCTGCCTGTTCTTCTGCTATGCGATATGGAACGGCTACGGCGCAAAGACCTGCTGCGGCTTCCTGATCTTCTTCGCCGTCGTCATGTTCATCGGCTATCTTGTCAAGGGCAAAGCCCCCGCAAAAGCCGAGAGTGCGGAGACCGACAGCGCAGAGCAGGCGTAAGATATCGATATAAAACGAAAAAAACGACGGAGTGTTTGCTCCGTCGTTTTTTGCCATATACCATATAATAAATAAATGCTGCGAAAAACTTCTGATCATAAAAACTTCGTATTCTCGGGGGGGATGTACTCGTTTATCTCGATGGGGTAGCTTTGGGGGTGGATGCGTTCGTCCTCGATGGCATCGTGGACATAGTCAACGAACTGGTGGGCGATCTCGGAGAGCATGCGGCCCTTTGTCCAGACCAAATAATACTCTATTTGGCGGGCGGAGCCGGTGATGACCTTCGAGACAAGCAGGTCATTCGGCGTGTAGGTCGTCTGCGGGAAGATGCTGATGCCGACATTGCGCTCGGTGAGTGCCACGGCATCGAGGTAGTTTGACATCTCGCACAGGATGTTCGGCTCGGCGTTTATCTCCCGGAACCAGCTGCGTATTGCGCTTATCCTCGACTTGCGGCTGGGCACGATGAGCGGCTCGTCGGCGAGATATTTCAGCGGCATCGTGTCGCCCTCAAGCCGGGCAAGCGGGTGCTCCTTTGAGAACATCGCCACCCACGGCTCACGCCCGACGGCGAAGCTGTGCAGGTGCTCACTGTCATACGGCGCTGCGATGACGGCGATATCCAAAAGCCCCTCACGCAGCCGGTCGAGGATATCGTCGCTGCTGCCGTTCCACAGACTGTACTGTACACGGGGGTACTCCTCCTTGAAGCCCGCTATCCAGCGAGACAGGTAAAACGGCGCACGACCCTCAACGCAGCCGATGGACAAAAGCCCCGACATTTCGCTTTGCAGGTCGCTTATCTCCTGCCGGGTCTTCTCGGCAATGTCGAGCATCTGCACGGCCCGGCGGTATAAAAGCGTGCCGGCTTCCGTGAGCTGCAGGTAGCGCTTGCCCCGGATGAGCAGCTGAGCGCCCAGCTCCTCCTCGAGCGCCTTTATCTGATTGCTCAGCGGCGGCTGGCTCATATTCAGCCGCTCGGCAGCCCTCGTAATATTCAGCTCCTGCGCCACGACGACGAAGTATCTCAGTGTTCGAAGCTCCATTAGGTATCACCTCGGCGGTATTATATCAAAAAGATATGATAAACGCAATGATATATGTATTTTGTTTATCAAAAAAGATGTGGTAATATGTCATCGTTAGCAAAGGTTAATTTGTTAGCAAGGTTCATTTTTTCTACCTATGTTTGACGAATAGTCAAGAGCCTTAAAAATTCATTTCTCTATCCCGAAACTGCCGCAGTATGCGGCAGTTTTGGGTTTTAGAAAGATGACATACGGAAAATGCGATGACGGAGACAAGTAAGCCGTGAGATCGGTCACAGCGAGTCGGGGACGGTGCAAGCCCGACACCAGAGCGCAGCCGAATAACCCTCCCGAGCAGCAAACCGAACTTAAGCTGAATGTGGCAAGTGATGCCCGTCAAAACCGATAGTGTTTCGGCTTTTATCAGCTTGAAAATAGGTGAGACGCGTAAGTGCGGCGTTAATGCACGAGAGCTTGTCAGAGCTCGTAAAAGAGACCGTGTTCAACACGGTAAAATAGGTGGCACCGCGGATCAGCAGCTATTCGTCCTAAAGTTAAATAGTGTTTTAGGGATAGCTGCCAAAAAATTCGAAAGGTGCGTTTTTTTATGTGTTCTATCATGGGTTTCACAACGGGCGTGCTCCGTGCCGCCCAAGCGAAGGAGTTCTTCGACAGAACGGTCTCGAGAGGGCCGGACATGTCCCGTATCGAGGAGGTGCCGGGTGCGTGCCTGTGCTTCCACAGGCTGGCGATAATGGGTCTTGACGAAAGCGGCATGCAGCCGTTTGCATTAGGCGACGACCGTGTCGTCTGCAACGGCGAGCTTTACGGCTTCAAGGCGATGCGAGACAAGCTCAAGGATAAGTACGAGTTTCACAGCCAGTCCGACTGCGAGATAATCCTGCCGATGTACCGTGAATTCGGAACGGATATGTTCGCCATGCTCGACGCCGAGTTTGCGATGATAATCTACGACGGCGAAACCAGGCAGCTCATTGCCGCCCGTGACCCCATCGGCATCCGCCCGCTTTATTACGGTCATCTGTCCGACGGCTCTGCGGTGTTTGCGTCCGAGCCAAAAAACCTTGTCGGCCTGTGCGGCGACATTATTCCGTTCCCTCCCGGACATTATTACAAGGACGGCAAGTTCGTCCGCTACTGCGACCTGACGACCGTGAGCGAGTATTCAAAAGACGACCTTGACACGGTGTGCAAGACCATTCGTGAAAAGCTCATTGCCGCCGTCTCAAAGCGCCTGTGCGCCGATGCACCGGTCGGATTTCTGCTCTCCGGCGGACTTGACTCCAGCCTCGTGTGCGCAATTTCCGCAAAGCTTCTGGGCAAGAAGATAAAGACCTTTGCCATCGGCATGGATCTTGACCCCATCGACCTGAAGTATGCCCGTCAGGCTGCCGAGTTCATCGGCGCAGACCACACCGAGGTCAGCATGACCAGAGAGCAGGTGCTCTCCTCGCTCGAGGATGTCATCAAGCTTTTGGGCACTTACGATATAACCACCATCCGTGCAAGCATCGGTATGTACCTTTGCTGCAAGGCCATCCACGAGCAAAGCGATGTGCGTGTGCTGCTCACGGGCGAAATTTCCGACGAGCTGTTCGGATACAAGTACACCGACTTTGCGCCCTCGCCCGAGGCGTTCCAGCAGGAGGCGAAAAAGCGTGTCGATGAGCTTCACATGTACGATGTCCTGCGTGCCGACCGCTGCATTTCCGTAAACTCGCTTGAGGCAAGAGTTCCGTTTGGCGACCTCGACTTTGTGCGCTATGTCATGAGCATCGACCCCAAGCTCAAGGTAAACAGCTACGACATGGGAAAATACCTCCTGCGCCGTGCCTTTGCCGATGACCACATCCTGCCCGACGGGATACTCTGGCGGCAGAAGGCGGCGTTTTCCGATGCCGTGGGTCACTCGATGGTCGACGACCTCAAGGAGTACGCCGAAACGGTGTACACCGATGAGGAGTTTGAGGAAGGCTGCAGGAAGTACGACTATGCGACCCCGTTTACCAAAGAAAGTCTCTTATACAGAGACATTTTTGAAAAATACTATCCCGGTCAGGCAAGGATGATAAAGGACTTCTGGATGCCGAACCCCGACTGGGTCGGTAGTGATATAAAGGACCCGTCCGCAAGAGTGCTGTCAAACTACGGCGCAAGCGGCGTGTGAGAAAAAGGAGGAATTACCGTGAGCGAAAAAACAAATATTCCCGAGCTGTTCGGCAGCATGGTCTTTAACGAAGCTGCAATGGAACGCTATGTACCGGCTGCGGCCCTGCAGGCATGGAGGCAGTGCCTTAAAAACGGCCGGCCGCTTTCTCTTGAGGTCGCAAACTCCATCGCCGACGGCATGAAGTCGTGGGCGCTTGAAAAGGGTGCGACGCATTTTACCCACTGGTTCCAGCCGCTCACCGGTATAACCGCCGAGAAGCACGACAGCTTCATTTCACCCACCGGCGGCGGCAGGATAAGCATGGAGTTCTCCGGCAAGGAGCTCGTCCGCGGCGAGCCGGACGCATCGAGCTTCCCCTCCGGCGGCCTGAGAGCGACCTTTGAGGCAAGAGGCTACAGCGCTTGGGATCCGACGGCGTTTGCGTTTATAAAAGACGGCGTCCTGTGCATCCCGACCGTGTTCTGCTCTTACTCGGGCGATGCGCTGGATAAAAAGACCCCGCTTCTGCGCTCGTGCGATGCAGTCAGCCGTGCGGCACTGCGTGTGCTGAGACTTTTCGGCGACACGAAGTCGACCAAGGTCGTGGCTCAGTTAGGCCCCGAGCAGGAGTATTTCCTTATCGATAAGAAGCTCTACCTCGAGCGTGAGGATCTGCGTCTTTGCGGCAGAACGCTTTTCGGCGCAAAGCCCCCCAAGGGTCAGGAGCTTGAGGATCACTACTTCGGCACGATAAGGCCCCGTGTTGCGGCGTACATGAAGGATCTCGACAGTGAGCTCTGGAAGCTGGGCGTTCTGTCCAAGACCCGCCACAACGAGGTCGCTCCGGCGCAGCATGAGCTTGCACCCATCTACACCGACGCAAACACCGCAAGCGACCAAAATCAGCTTGAGATGGAGGTCATGCAGAAGGTTGCAGACCGCCACGGCCTCGTCTGCCTGCTGCACGAAAAGCCCTTTGCGGGCGTGAACGGCTCGGGCAAGCACATAAACTGGTCACTGGCCTCGGACACCGGCGAGAACCTGCTGTCCCCGGGCAAGACCCCGAGCCAGAACGCACAGTTTTTGCTGCTGCTGGCTGCATTCGTCAAGGGCGTTGACAAGTATCAGGAGCTGCTGCGCTGCTCTGTTGCCTTTGCCGGCAACGACCACCGTCTGGGCGCTCAGGAAGCACCTCCGGCGATAATTTCAATTTTCCTCGGTCAGGAGCTTGAGTCCATCGTCGATTCCATCATTTCCGAGACCGATTACACCGAGCGCAGCAAGGGCGCACTTCGCATCGGCGTTGATGTTCTGCCGCCTATCCCGCAGGACACCGCCGACCGCAACCGCACCTCGCCCGTTGCGTTCACCGGCAACAAGTTTGAGTTCAGGATGCCCGGCTCGAGCCAGTCGATAGCAGGCCCTGCCACCATCCTCAACACCATCATGGCAGACTCCCTTTCCGAGTTTGCAGACGAGCTTGAGGGTATCGCAGATCCCGAGAAGTTCAACGAAGCCCTGCACGAGCTTATAAAGAAAACCTTCACCGAGCACAAGAGGATCATCTTCGGCGGCAACGGCTACGATGCAAGCTGGGTCACCGAGGCCGAGAAGCGCGGGCTGAGTAATCTCGTCAGCTCTGCCGAAGCGCTGCTTGCCTACAACTCGCCCAAGAACATCGAGCTTCTGACAAAGCACGGCGTTTACACCGCTGCCGAGATAGCGTCCAGACACGAAATTCACCTTGAGCAGTACTGCAAGGTCATAAACATCGAGGCGACCACGCTTGTCGACATGGTGCAGCACGGCATTCTGAACGCAGTGTCGAAAAATGTCGCCGCCCTGTGCAAGACCATCAAGCTCAAGAAGGATACCCTGCCCGAAGCGCCCTGCCGTTTGGAAAGTGCGCTCGCCGGAACGCTCAGCGCCCTCAACGAGAGCCTGCTTGACAAGACCGTGGAGCTTAAGTCTGCACTTGAGACTGTTCCCGATGCCGACAGTGAGAAGCTCATCGTTTACTATCATGAAAAGGTGTTCAGGAAGATGCAGGAGGTAAGAGAGGTCATCGACAAGCTTGAGACCCTCACGGCAACGGAATACTGGCCGTACCCGAGCTACTGCGATATGCTGTTTTCAGTTTGATTTTTGATGGAAAATGAACCTTAATTGATTGGAGAAATGAAATGAAGTATGTATTTGTAACCGGCGGCGTGGTGTCGGGCCTCGGCAAGGGCATCTGCGCAGCAAGTCTCGGAAGACTGTTAAAGCAGCGTGGCCTGCGGGTCAAAAACCAGAAATTTGACCCGTATCTCAATGTCGACCCCGGCACGATGAGTCCGTATCAGCACGGCGAGGTGTTTGTCACCGACGACGGCGCCGAAACAGACCTCGACCTCGGCCACTACGAGCGCTTCGTTGACGAAAGCCTGAGCGGAGCGTCAAGCGTGTCGGCAGGCAAGATATATTGGAATGTCCTCAACCGTGAGCGGCAGGGTGCCTACCTCGGCGGCACGGTGCAGATAATCCCGCATGTGACGGACGAGATAAAGCGCTGCATCTATCAGATGGAAAGCGAAGATATCGATGTCCTCATAAGCGAGATCGGCGGCACGGTCGGCGATATCGAAAGCCAGCCGTTTTTGGAGGCTATCCGTCAGGTCGCCGTCGAAAAGGGCAGACAGAATGTGCTGTATATCCATGTGCCGCTCATCGTACAGATCCCCGGCTCGGGCGAGCTTAAGAGCAAGCCCACGCAGCACTCGGTCAAGGAGCTTCTTTCCGTCGGCATCCAGCCGGACATTCTGGTGTGCCGCACCGATGCCGAGATAAGCGAGGATGTGCGCCATAAGATCGCACTGTTCTGCAATGTTGAGCCCGACTGCGTTATCCAGAACCTCACGGCGCAGACGCTGTACGAAGCGCCGCTGCTTTTAGAGCGGGAGGGTCTTGCCGACTGCGTCTGCCGCAAGCTCGGTCTCGGCAATGTGCAGCCCGATCTTACCGAGTGGACTGCGATGGTGCGCCGCATAAAGGCGGCAAAGCGCCATGTCCGCATAGCGCTCGTCGGCAAATACATTCAGCTTCATGACGCTTATCTGTCCGTCTCGGAATCGCTTTTCCATGCCGCTGCGGCAAACGATGCCGTGTGCGATATTAAATGGGTCGACTCCGAGGAGCTGACACAGGAGAATATAAATGATGTACTGGGCGACTGCGAAGGCATTCTCGTCCCCGGCGGCTTCGGCGACCGCGGCATCGAGGGCATGATACTTGCCGCCCGCTACGCAAGAGAAAAGGATGTTCCGTATCTGGGCATCTGTCTGGGCATGCAGATAGCGGTCATCGAATTTGCCCGCAATGTCGTCGGCTGGGCGGACGCAAACTCGGCCGAGTTTACGAGCAGCTCGCTGCACCCCGTCATCGACCTTATGCCCGAGCAGCAGGGCATCACCGCCAAGGGCGGCACGATGCGCCTCGGCCAGTACCCCTGCGCCCTTGATAAGGAGAGCAAGGCCTATGAGCTCTACGGCGAGGAGACTGTTTACGAGCGCCACCGCCACAGATACGAACTGAACAACGATTTCCGTGAGGAGCTTTGCGAAAAGGGACTGCGCCTTGCCGGCCTGTCGCCGGACGGCAGACTTGTCGAGGTCGTGGAAAATCCCGCAAACCGCTGGTTTGTCGCCGCTCAGTTCCATCCGGAGTTCAAGAGCAGACCGAACAAGCCCCAGCCGCTGTTTTACGGATTCGTAAAGGCGGCACTTGAAAGTTAAAGAACTAAGTAAAAACAGACGCAACAGCGTAAACTCCAATACGCAGCAGGGGGAGTGTGAGGGGGACAAGGTCCCGCCTCAAGTTGGATTATAGCCATCAAAAATGCCTGTTAAGGCTTTTTGACGAGCGTAGCGAGATTTTTCGTGAAGCAAAGCTTCACAAAAAATGTGGCGTGTTTGAAGCGTGCAAAAAAGTCGTAAGACTTTTTTAACACGCTGGAAAGCGAGTGATATTATGAGAGACTATGCAAAAGAGCTTGAAAAAAGAGTAGAGTTTATAAGAGATCTTATGAAGAAAAGCGGCGCTGCCGGCATCGTCTACGGCAACTCCGGCGGCAAGGATTCGGCGCTTGTCGGCATCCTGTGCAAGACCGCCTGCTACAACACCGTCGGCATCATCATGCCCTGCGGCTCAAAGCGCAATTATGAGCTGGATGCGGTAGACGGCAAGACCGTCGCCGACCACTACGGCATCGAGACCCGCATGGTCGATCTCACGCCGGTTCGTGAAGCCGAAATTGAGTCGCTCGGCGCTGCGACAAAGCTCACGGACGCCGCCCTGGCGAACATCGCACCCCGCCTGCGCATGACAACGCTTTATGCCATCGCCGCAAGCGAGGGCAGGCTTGTCGCCGGAACGGGCAACAAGTCCGAGGCGTACATGGGCTATTTTACGAAGTGGGGCGACGGCGCTCACGACTTTAACCCCATCGCCGACCTCACCGTGACGGAGATATACGAGTTCCTGCGCTTTTTGGGCGCACCGCAGTGCATCATCGATAAAGCGCCGTCGGCAGGCCTGTTTGACGGTCAGACCGACGAGGGCGAGATGGGTGTGACCTACGCCGCCGTGGATAAGTTCATCATGACCGGCGAAGCGAGCGCCGAGGACAAGGCGATAATCGATCGCTTCCACGCAAGAAGCGAGCATAAGAGAAGCGGCATCGCCATATACGAAGATTAAAAATTAAGAGGGTATAAAAATGTCAAACTGTGCAATTGTAGGCATCAACTGGGGCGACGAGGGCAAGGGCCGCATGGTCGACCTGCTCACGGAAAATTATGATGTCGTCGTGAGATTTCAGGGCGGCGGCAACGCCGGCCACACCGTCGTAAACGAGTTTGGCAAGTTTGCGCTGCATCTGCTGCCGTCGGGCGTGTTCCGCAAGGGCGTTATGAATGTGCTCGGCAACGGCGTTGCGCTCGACTGCGAGAACCTTTGCAGCGAGATAGACGATCTTGCCTCCAAGGGCGTTGAGATAACGCCGGATAACCTCATGATAAGCGACAGAGCGTCCCTGCTCCTGCCGTGGCACAGAATGCTTGACGAGCTTGAGGAAAAGCGCCTTGCGAACAAAAAGTACGGCTCGACCAAGCAGGGCATTGCCCCGTTTTATTCCGATAAATATCAGAAAAAGACCGTCATGGCGGGCGATCTCATGCACCCGGAGTACCTCAAGGCGCAGCTTGCCGATCTGCTTGAGTGGAAAAACCTCACGCTCGTGAATGCCTACGGCGCCGAGCCTGTCACCATGGACGAGCTCTGGGCTTGGATCGAGACATACGGCAAGCGGATAAAGCCCTTTATCCGTGACACGGGCTCGTATCTTCACGATGCGCAGGCTGCGGGCAAGCAAATCCTCTTTGAAGCTCAGCTCGGCGCACTGCGTGACCTCGACTTCGGCATCTATCCCTACACCACCTCATCAAACACCCTCGCCGCCTTTGCCCCCGTGGGCTCGGGCTTCCCGGGTGCGAAGATAGACGAGGTCGTCGGCGTCGTGAAGGCTTATTCAAGCTGCGTCGGCGAAGGCCCGTTCGTGTGCGAGTGGTTCGGCGAGGAAGCCGAAAAGCTGCGTGAGGCAGGCTTTGAATACGGCGCAAAGACCGGCAGACCCCGCCGTGTCGGCCCTGTCGATCTCGTCGCCACAGCCTACGGCGTGCGTCTGCAGAACGCAACGGCTATTGCGCTTACCAAGCTTGATGTGTTAAGCTATATGCAGAAGCTTCCCGTCGTGACCGCTTACGAGCTTGACGGCAAGCTCACGCAGTCGTTCCCGTTCCCGTCGGCGCTCAGTGCGGCCAAGCCGCATGTCGAGTACCTCGACGGCTGGGGCTGCGACATTTCTGCCGTGCGCACATGGGACGAGCTGCCCGAGAACGCAAAGAGATATGTTGAATATATCGAGAAAGCCGTCGGCTGCAGGATAAAATATGTCTCCGTCGGCGCAGAGCGTGACGCCTGCATCGTGCGCTGAAAGGATAAAAATGAAGGACATTTACGAATCGCCGTTTTGCTCCCGCTATGCATCAAGTTACATGAAGCACCTGTTTTCGCCCGATATGCGCTACAGCACATGGCGCAGACTGTGGACGGAGCTTGCCAGATGCGAGCATGAGCTGGGGCTGCCGGTGACCGAGCAGCAGGTGAAGGAGCTTGAAGCTCATATCAATGATATTGATTATGATATCGTTTCCGCAAGGGAGCGTGAAGTGCGCCATGATGTCATGGCGCACATCTACGCCTACGGCAAGGCGGCGCCCGACGCTGCGGGCATCATCCACCTCGGCGCAACGAGCTGCTATGTCACCGATAACGCAGACCTGATCCTCTACCGTGACGGGCTTGTCTACCTGCGCAAGGGGCTTTGCGAGGCGATAGCCGCCCTGTGCGACTTTGCCGATAAGTACAAGGCGCTGCCCACCGTCGGCTACACGCACTATCAGCCCGCCCAGCCCGTGACGGTCGGCAAGCGTGCCGCCCTGTGGCTTCAGGACTTTTACGGCGATTTAAAAGAGCTCGATTTTGTAATTGAGAATATAAAATTCCTCGGCTGCCGCGGTACCACCGGCACGGAAGCAAGCTTCATGGAGCTGTTTGACAATGACGGCGGAAAGATCGACGAGATGAACCGCCGCCTTGCCGAGCGTTTCGGCTTTAGAGAATGCTTCGATGTCTGCGGGCAGACCTACCCCCGCAAGCTTGACAGCAGGATACTGAACACCCTCGGCGAGATAGCCCAGAGCAGCTACCGCATGGCCAACGACATCCGCCTTTTGCAGCACGACTGGCAGCTTGAAGAGCCCTTCGGCTCGTCGCAGATCGGCTCGTCGGCGATGGCGTACAAGCGCAATCCCATGCGCTGCGAGCGCATTTGCTCGCTGTCCCGCTACCTCATGGCCGATGTCTCCAACGCTGCCATGACCGCCTCCGTGCAGTGGCTCGAGCGCAGCCTTGACGATTCGGCGAACCGCCGCATCTCCATGCCCGAGGCGTTTTTGTGCGCCGATGCGGTGCTGCGGCTGGTCATAGATGTAGTTTCCGGCCTCAGGGTCAATGAGAAGATCATAGAAAAAGCGCTTAACGAATATATGCCGTTTTTTGCGACCGAAAACATCCTCATGGAGGGCGTGAAGCGTGGCGGCGACCGTCAGAAGCTGCACGAAACCATCCGTGTCTGCTCGATGGAAGCGTCGCAGAAAATGAAAAACGGCGGCGAGTGCGACCTGCCCGAGCGGCTCGCCGATACCGGTGCTTTCGGCATGACGGCGGGCGAGATCCGGGATGTTCTGAACCCGGAGCTGTACATCGGCCGCTGCCCCGAGCAGGTGTCGAGGCTTGTCGAAAAAATTCGACTTGAAATCGGCGAAAACAAGGCGCATAATTAGCTGACGGGAGCCGAGCAGCTATCGGTTTTGAGCGGCCAAAATGCGCCCATGCCGCCCGAAAGACCTTGGAAATACACAAAGTATTCCCTTCAGCCTTTCAGACGACCTGACCACATTTTATCTCGCTCAAAACTGCGAAGCATCTGTCAGCGATGTTTTTCGAGGGATTTTTGGCTTTCTTTGGTGAAGGCGTGTCGTAACCCGGCAAGGCAAAAAAGGCGAAAAGCGCCGAAAGGGCACGCTGACAGACGACAGGGGCTCGGCTCCCGTCAGCTATGACATTTCTTATTGACGGCAGGTAGTTAAATGGACAAAATTCTGGTACTGGATTTCGGCGGGCAGTATAATCAGCTTATCGCCCGCAGAGTGCGTGAGCACAAAATTTTCGCAGAGGTCAAGGGCTACAACGGCATCACCCTTGACGAGATAAAGGCTGCCGGCTACACCGGCATCATCTTCACCGGCGGGCCGAACAGCGTGTACGACGAAGCTTCGCCGCACTTTGATCCGGCGATACTTTCCGCCGGCATTCCCGTTTTGGGCATCTGCTACGGCTGCCAGCTCATGGCGTGGATGGGAGGCGGCGAGATCTGCTCCGCCGGAAGCATCAGCGAGTACGGCAAGGTAACGCTCCACACGCAAAAAAGCGTACTGTTTGACGGCGTGCCCGAGGATAGCATCTGCTGGATGAGCCATACCGATTATATAAAGACCCCGCCCGAGGGCTTCGGCATAACCGCTACGACCGATAACTGCCCGTGCGCTGCAATGTGCGACGATGAGCGCAGGCTCTACGGCGTTCAGTTCCACCCGGAGGTCACGCACACCGAGTTCGGCGCACAGATACTGCACAACTTCCTGTTCAAGGTCTGCAGGTGCGCAGGCGATTGGCACATGGACAGCTACTGCAAAACCGCAATTGCCGGGCTTCGTGAGAAGATAGGTGACGGCAGGGTTTTGCTTGCACTTTCCGGCGGCGTGGACTCCTCCGTGTGTGCAGCGCTGCTCGCCGAAGCCATCGGCAGTCAGCTCACCTGTGTGTTCGTTGACCACGGTCTCATGCGTCTTAATGAGGGCGATGAGGTCGAGCAGGCGTTTTCAAAGTGGAACATCAATTTTGTCCGTGTCGACGCTTCTGACAGGTTCCTTGCAAAGCTTGCGGGCGTTACCGAGCCCGAGCGCAAGCGCAAGATAATCGGCGAGGAGTTCATCCGTGTTTTTGAGGAAGAGAGCAAGAAGATAGGCTCTGTCGACTACCTCGCACAGGGCACGATCTACCCCGACATCATCGAATCCGGCCTCGGCGCTTCGGCGACCATCAAGAGCCACCACAATGTCGGCGGCCTGCCCGATTTTGTCGATTTCAAGGAGATAATCGAGCCGCTGCGCATGCTGTTCAAGGATGAGGTGCGCCAGCTCGGCCGTGAGCTCGGCCTGCCCGAGTATCTCGTGTCCCGCCAGCCGTTCCCCGGCCCGGGCCTTGCCATCCGCATCCTCGGCGAGATAACCCGTGAGAAGATCGCCACCGTGCAGAAGGCGGATTTCATCTTCCGTGAGGAGATGAAAAACTTCGGTCTCGATGCCGTGACGAGCCAGTTCTTCGCTGTTTTGGACAGCAGCCTCAGCGTCGGCGTCATGGGCGATGCGAGGACCTACGGCGGAACGATAGTCCTGCGAGCCGTCACCACCGACGACTTCATGACCGCCGACTGGTCACGCCTGCCGTATGATATGCTGTCGAAGGCGTCAAACCGCATCACCAACGAGGTGCCCAATGTCACCCGTGTCGTCTACGACATTACAAGCAAGCCCCCCGCAACCGTGGAATGGGAATAAGAATGACGATCTGAGTGCTTGCATTTTACGGCAAGGCGTGCTATACTGAAAATGTAAATTGAATATGATCTATAGAGAGTGTGCGAGGGACAAGCCCCGTGACCACACAGCAACCTGCCGAAAGGTAAGGTGCTAAAGCTTGAACGATAGGTCTAAAAATCGATCCTGTCGTAACGATGGGGTCGTTTTTTTGTGCTTATAAATATTTTATCGGAGGTATTGCAATGACTGATTTTCAGGAGGAACTGAGACGAAACCTGCGCTCACCGGAGACGGTGGCGAAAGAAAGGGAGGACGAGGAAATCGCAAGACAGTATGAAAATGCTGCGTTTGAACTGTCGCAGATTAAGGACAAGCTTATCGAGAGCGCAAAAAATGCGCAGTACACAGTCGAAAACGGAGTGACAAGGGTGTTTTGTCTGTACAAGCCGATGCTTGGGCGAAGCTATTTGCGCATGGAAGTTACGGACAACATGGAGCAGCTCGTGCAGGACAGAAAGCGCCTGGCGATATTCAGAGACCCGGATCTGGTATATCATTCCTGGCGGAGTTTTGAGATAGATCCGAGGTGGAGCGACGAGTATCACCTGTTTTCCGGCGCGCTGAAGGAGCTTGCCGCAAAAGAAAATATCGTTGTCGAATTTGTGGTGTATAACCCGAGAAACGAGCAGGTATACCCGTTCCCGTCAACGGTCGATGAGCATTATTCCATGAGCTCCTGTGAGCTGCGTATTAAGGCGAGCACGGCCGTGGCGGAATAGTTTAGAAAAGGAGAATTTTTATGAGCATCAGTAATCTTATAGACAGTGAGAGGACGGTCTATATCCGTCTCAGGGACAGAGCGACCCGGTACCGCTTCATGAGCGACGCCGAGCGGGAGGGCATAACCTACTCCGACGGCTCGTCGCCGACAGAGCTTGCGGCGGAGGATATCATGGCGCTGCACCCCGACAAAACGATAGCATTTCTCGGCTGGGCCGGCAGGGTGCGGTATCACCACATAAAGGACACTGCCGTCTGCATCGACTATGCCGAATATATCGGCGAAAATTAAAATTTACCGATCACACACGCCTTGACTAATGCTCGAAAAACCGATATCATTATATCTGTTGCACCCTTAGGAGGATGTTTTATGGATATAAAGAAATTCAACAAAATTCGCAGCAGCAACCCATTTCTGCCGCTGAGCGACATCGTTTACGAGCTGCTGCTGCGTGATATTATAAGCTTCAGACTGCACCCGGGCACGAGGATCAGCGAAAATGCCATATCGCAGGAGCTGTCCATCAGCCGCTCGCCCGTCAAAACGGCGCTTGAAAAGCTCGTTGACCGCCGCTTCGCCAAGATCACTAACAATCGCTACTATGTCTCCGATTTCGACCCCGAGTATTACAAGGAGATCTGCGATTTTACCATGATGATCGAGCCCTTTGCCGCCAAAAAGGCGGCTCGCAATATCAAGCCCGAGCAGCTTGAGGAGCTCTACCGCATTTCCGACCGCCTCACGGCGCTATATCAGGAGGCATATGTCAGCGGCAAGGACTTCGGCTTTACGAAGCTGCTCGACCAGGAGATGGCGTTCCATTACGGCGTGGTCAAGGCGTCCGGCAACGGACTGATATCGAGCCTTTACGAGGAGCACAAGTACGAGGTGTGGCGCTTCCGCGGCTGCCTGCTGTACAGTCGCCCCGAGGGGTTTTTCAACACTGTTGACACCGACCACCGCCTCATCTGCGACATTCTCAAGCTCGGCGACGGCGACCTTGCCGCTGCCGTCACCAAGCGCCACCTCCATGTCTCCCGGGACAGCATCGAACGCTACGAGCTGTTAGATCATTTTTAATTTTTCAATACGCTTCAACACCTCCGCTTATCGCTATTGCGTCAGCCCGACCGGTGGGTGCGTGCTAAAGTTTAGTCTGACCATCAACCTATCAGTGCACTGCAAGCTATTCGCACTTATCTAACTGACGCAGTCCGTTAAACGGACGCACCGAAATCTACTTGCAGAGGATTAAACCTCCGCAGCCAGATCGACCGCTGCAGTGCAAACTATTCGCACTTATCTAACTGACGCAGTCCGTTAAGCGGACGCACCGAAATCTACTTGCAGAGGATTAAACCTCCGCAGCCAAATCGACCGCTGCACCGATACCCCGTGTAGGTTTCCAAAGGGCGGCTAAGCCCTTTGGTTGCGTTTCTTTTGCTGCTTTTCTTTTGGCAACACAAAGAAAAGCAGATAAATATCAACTGCGTGCGACTTTGTCGGCACATCAACCTATCAGTGCACTGCAAGCTATTCGCACTTATCTAACTGACGCAGTCAGTTAAACGGACGCACCGAAAGTTCGCTTTGCGTTGCGATTCGGGCTGCCGCAATTACGAATAGATAAGGTTTTCGTTCGCTATTGAAAAGACTTTTCTTTGGCAACACAAAGAAAAGTTTATAATTACGCCTTTTGCACATGAAGAAACGCAATTGACCGCTTGTTTTGACAATTTTTCGGGCAAATTTACAGTCAATTGTGTTTTAGTTGACGCAATTGCACCGCATGCATTAAACTGTGCACGCTAAAGGTTATAAGGCAATTTCGGCGCAGGTCGGGCAAAGGCGGCCTGCTACAAAATGAATAATCATGATGCGTCCGCCGAAAGCGGCGCAGCATTTCTCTCCTACCATGTGGCCCTGCGCAACGGGATCGTTTTATAACATCCCTTTGATGCGCAGGGTCACTTGTTTATTTTTTGACAGCGTACAAAACAGAAATTACATCCGCACTGCGGGTATAATTATAGAGAAACAGAGAAAGAAAAATTCACAGGAGGAAAGAAAATGAACGACAAGAGCGTGCTGAAAAGCACATGGGCGGCGGCGTTCACCGTTGCGTCCGTTTGGTTTGGTACCCATGTCGGCGGCGGCTTCGCATCCGGCAACCAGGTAATCCAGTACTATTCAAATTACGGCTACACTTCCGTAATTTTCCCCATTCTTGCAATGGGCATTCTGGCCATCGTAATGTACATCATGGTCAAGTTCGCAAAGCTCAGCGGCTTTGACAACTACAAGGACACTTATGCAGCACTGTACCCCAAGCCGTGGATGGAGGTCTTCTTTGAGATCTTCTACATCATCATCGTGCTTGCGGCTATCGCATCCGCCGTTGCAGGCGCAGGCGAAGTTCTCGCAAACTTCATCGGCCTGAACTATGTCGGCTCGACGAAGATCATCATGAACCTCATCATCGTTGCAGTTCTGATCATCCTGACCATCTTCGGCATCAAGCTCGTCCGTGCCGCATCGACTGTTCTGTCGATAGCCATCATCGTTATCACCGCATTGCTCGTCGTCTTCGGCCTGACTACCGATTACGATTCCATCGCAGCTCAGATCACCTCTCAGCATAATCTTCAGCTTGCCGAGTACACCAACAATGTCGGCTCGGCTATCTGGAAGGGCGTTCTCGTTTACGCCGGCTTCCAGTGCGTATCCATCCCCCCGATGATCGCAGCAAGCAAGGACCTCTCACTCAAGGGCGTCAAGAAGGCACACATCCTCGGCTGGCTCATGAACGGCCTCGCACTTGCAGCTTCCGGCTGGATGCTCACCAAGTGGTACCCGCTGCTCGCTTCCATGCAGACCGCAGGCAAGGAATTCCTCGCAGCCGGCTCCGGCAGTCCCCTCGTTGCATATGCAAACGCACTGGGCATCCCCAACCAGACCGTGCTTGACCTCATCGGCATCAAGTGGCTGCTTGTCGCATTCAGCGTCCTGCTGTTCTGCGCATTCATGTCCACCTGCGTCACCCTCGTTTACACCCTCATCCAGCGCTTCGAGGGCAAGTTCTTCCCCAAGACCATCAAGAACGACAAGGTTCGCGGCGTATTCGTTGCAGCCATCGTTATCGCCATCTGCTTCGGCATCTCGCTGCTCGGCCTGACCGACATCGTCAAGTTTGCTTACGGCTATGACGGCTACTACGCACTGCTCGTCATCGTCATTCCGGCATTCGTTTGGGGCATCCCCAAGATCAGGAAGCTCGAAGCCGCAAAGAAGGCAGAGTAATTATACAATAACAAAGGACACCGTCGAAAGGCGGTGTCCTATTGAGGAAACGATATGAAAATTGCAATGATCGGTTCCGGGGCAGCCGGCAGCGTTTTTGCCTGCTACCTCAAAAAGGGCGGCGCTGAGCTTACGCTCGTCGACCGCTACAAGGCGCACATGGATAAATGCCAAGCTCACGGCATGACCTTCGTCACCCCCGAGGGCGAGGAGCTGCTCACGGGCTTTAAGACCGCTGCGACCGCCGAGAATATAGGCGTGCAGGATGTCGTCATCCTCATGGTCAAGGCGACCCAGACCGACAGCATTATGCCCACACTAAATAACTGCATCGGTGAGGACACCGTTGTCGTCTCGCTGCAAAACGGTCTCGGCAACGACGATGTGCTCGCAAAATATGTCGGCAAGGACCGCATACTATACGGCTTCGGCACCATAGGCACCGAGCTTCCCGAGCCTGCAAAATGCGTCTCCAAGCCCGAAAGCGGCATTATCATGCACTTTGGTGCAGCGGAGAAATCGCCGCTTACCGACAAGGTCGGCAAGGCACTTGAGGAATGCTTCTGCAAGGGCGGCTGCCCGACCCGCTTTGAGGCGGATATCCGGCCCTTCGTGTGGAAAAAGGCGATTTCCAACAGCGGCTACAACACGCTGTCGTCGCTGCTCCGGCTCAAGGTCGGCGAGTTTCTTGACACCGAGGAGGGCGTCGAGCTCATAAAGACCGTTTGGGCAGAGGGCTGCGCAGTCTGCAAGGCCGTCACGGGCGTCGACCTGTGGCAGGATATGCTCGAAGAGCTTCCGAGGCTCAAGACCGGCTTTGCCACCTATTATCCGTCCATGGCACAGGATGTGCTCATAAACAAGCGCCAGACCGAGATAGCCCTGCTTAACGGCGCTATCGCCCGCTACGGCGCACAGTACGGCGTACCCACGCCGGTGAATAGGGCTTTTACGCAGCTTATAAGCTGCATACAAAAAAACTACGAAAGACAATACAAGTAAAGGAGTAACAACAATGAAAATTGCAATGTACGGTTCCGGTGCAGCAGGCAGTGTTTTTGCCTCCTACCTCCGCAATGGCGGAGCAGATATCATCCTCATCGACCGCTATGAGGCTCACATGAAGAAGGTTGCCGAGGAAGGCATGCACTTCATCATCCACCAGGAAGAAAACGGCGAGTACCATGACATCGAAAAGCAGCTCACCGGCTTCCGCACCTACACCACCGCTGCTCAGGCAGAGGCTGCCGAGGGTAAGGTCGACATCATCATCTACATGACCAAGGCCACCCAACTCGAGCAGGCAATTCAGGACTCCATGCCCGTCGTCGGCGACACCACCGTTGCCGTTTCCCTCATCAACGGCCTCGGCAATGACGACAACCTGTTCAAGGTGTTCCCCAAGGAGCGCTGCGTCATCGGCTCCGGCGTTCTCGGCACCGCACTGCCCGAACCCGGCACCTGCGTCTCCACCCCTGCAGGCGGCGTTCAGATGAACTTCGGCGGCGCTGTCAAGAGCGACCTGACCAACGCTGCATGTGCTGAGCTTCTCAAGTGCTACCGTGACGGCGGCTGCGACGCTTACTGGCGTGACGGCGATCCCGGCACCGACAACAACATCTACAAGTTCATCTGGAAGAAGGTCTGCGTCAATGCGACCGTCAACACCGTCTGCGCAGTCCTGCGTCTGAAGATCGGTGAGGTCGAGGCTGACCCCTACGGCCAGTGGCTGTTCCACTCCGTCATCCGTGAGACCTGCGCCGTTGCTACCGCAAAGGGCGTTCCCATGGACGCTGACGAGTTCATCGCACACGATCATCAGGATATCGTCACCAACATTGCCGACTACTATCCTTCCATGTGCCAGGATATGCTGTTCCACCAGCGCCAGACCGAGATCGATGTTCTCAACGGCAAGATCGCTGAGTACGGCGAAGAGCTGGGCATCGACACCCCCGTCTGCAAGGTTCTGTCCCAGATCGTCCGCTGCATCCAGGGCAACTACGATAAGCAGTTCTTTCTTAAGTAATTTTTAGTTGAGTAATTCTCTCTCTTTCGTGACGAACAAGGTGTCCTGCGGGGCACCTTGTTTTTCATTGAGCCGACGAAATCCGAGCACACTTTCGGTTTTGACGGGCAGCTTTCCGCTCATGCTGTGTTGAAGCCCTAAGCAATACAGACAAGTATTCCCGTCGGACTTCGTCCTGCCTGAACGAAAATCCGCTCCCTCAAAACTGCAAACACCTGTCGGGCGAATTGCTTGAGACGATGTCTTGATTTGTGCGGATAAGTCGTGACAAATGACAGCAAAAATGTTATACTGACAGGCAAAAGCGGCTCGGCTCTCGCCGACTTGAAGTTTTATTATTCGATCGAAAGGATTGTGCAAATAAAATGCAATCAATAAAGAAAAAAGCTCCGGGCATTGCGCTGTGCGCCGCCGTTGCGGCCGTGGCGACTGTGCTGTGCGGCGTGAAGCTCGGCTCGTTCTCGCTTGAGATAGTCGGCGCACCCGTGTTTTCGATTTTGCTCGGCATGATCATCACGCTGTGCGTGCCGAAGCTTGCCGCAAGCGACACAGCCAAGACCGGCGTTAAGTTCACATCCAAGAAAATTCTCCAGTGGGCGGTCATCATCCTCGGCTTCTCGCTCAACATGAGCACCATTGCCAAGGTCGGCGCAAAGAGCCTGCCCGTCATCGTCTGCACCATCTCGATCTCGCTCATCGTGGCATATCTCATGATGAAGGCGCTGAAGCTCAACTCCAAGGTCGCCTGCCTCATCGGCGTCGGCTCGTCTATCTGCGGCGGCAGCGCAATTGCGGCAACCGCACCCGTCATCGACGCATCGGACGAGCAGGTCGCACAGTCGATCTCGGTCATCTTCCTGTTCAATGTGCTTGCGGCGCTCATTTTCCCGTACCTCGGCCACGCAATCGGCTTCGGCAGCGGCGGCTTTGCAGTGTTCGCCGGAACGGCGGTTAACGACACCTCGTCCGTCACGGCGGCGGCTTCGACTGCCGAGAGCATCTACGGTGTTGACGGAATTTTGTCCTCTGCCGTCACGGTAAAGCTCACCCGCACGCTTGCAATCATCCCCATCACCCTGGTGCTCGCCCTGTGGCGCACCGCAAAGGCGAAAAAGGCGGGCGGAAGCGCAGAAAACGCTTTCTCGTTCAAGAAAGCGTTCCCGTTCTTCATCGTTTGGTTCGTGCTTGCGGCACTCGTCACCACCGGCGTGGGACTTCTGCCGGAAAGCGGCTTTGTCAGCTTCTACGGCGGCTCATTCGTGCCCGCCATGAAGTGGCTGGCTAAGTTCTTCATCGCCATGGCAATGGCGGCGATAGGGCTCAATACGAATATCGTGAGCCTTATAAAAAACGGCGGCAAGCCCATTCTCCTCGGTTTTTGCTGCTGGCTGTCGATATCCGCAGTCTCCATCCTCGTCCAGTTCGCAACACACCTTTTCTATACGAGCGTGTGATATAGCCGCAAAGCATAACAAGACAGAAGACATTTGTATTATGCATAAAAAGTCTGCCCATCGTATGATGGACAGACTTTTTTAATAAAGCTATGATTAAAGCCAAATTATAGCTTATGGCTATGATAAGCTCCTGCGGCGATAAAAATTACTTGAGCAGGACGCTCGCAACGGCGGCGCATTTGCCGTCGGAGCGGCGTGCGCCTAAAAGCCAGCCGCCGTCAATGGCCTTCTTGCACATGCGAAGCTCCTCGCCCTCCATGCAGGCGGTGATGTACCGCACCTCCATCGTGCCGATCGGAAGCTGTGCCACCTCGTCGGCGGTGAAGCAGTCCAAAAACGCACGGACATAGGCGACATTGTTCATGTGACGGCCGATATCGATGCTCGATGTGCGCACGGTGAAGGTGTAGACCTCGTCGGCGTCGTAAAATTCGTCATGGTAGTGGGTGAGCTTGCCGCCGAAGGGCAGCTCATTGTAAAATTCAAAATCCTCGGGGAAGCCGAACTGCGAAAATCGCACAAAGCCAGCGTCTCGGTCGAGCACGACCCACTCGGTCACGCCCTCGGCAATGAGCTTTCCGCCGCTTTTGATGTCGTATCCACGGTAGCCTCGCACGGCGTTCGGCTTGCGCCGGACCGCCCAGGTGGAGACGCATATCTTCTCCATGAGCCGGGCGTGCTCGTGAAAATCTATCCTCGTGTGCGTTGCGACCCAATACCTGTTGTGCTCGGCAAGAGCGGCCGTGCCGTTGCCGATCTCCTCGGCGTGCAGGCCGGCGGCATTCTGGAACAGGGTAAAGGCGGCGGTCGGATTCATGACCGGCTCCTTGCCGCACAGATCTGGCGTGACGGTCGTGTAAAACGAATACTTCGGCGTGCTGCTCATGGCTTGTTCCTCCCTGAACTGTTTGTATAGTAATGGTACCATAAGCGGAGCGGAAAAACATGAACGGAAAATTAAAAAATCCAAATCATTGGGCATGGCACCGGAATTGTGCAAAAAAGCCCCGTGATCACGGGGCGCGGGACAAGCATCGTCAAAGCAATTATTCCTTACCCTGCCGCTCGTGCTGAGTACCGAAGTAAAAGGCGATAAACATTAAATGGCGTCGGCGGTTATTGCGCCGGTGACGGCAAGGTGTGCCCACACGGCGAGCACGATGACGGTCACGATGGTTTTGACCTTGATCAGCTCCGTAAAGTTCTTGAACATTGCTGATCCTTGCGATGTGCTTTATACAGCATATGCCGGCGTTGCGAAGTGCGCAGCTTGTCCGAAATATCCGAACAAAAAACGGCAAGCCGTTGTTCAGGCTTGCCGTTGATCGATGTATTTAGTTGGAACGCTTGCGTGCCTCTTCGAATTTTCGCAAAGCCTCCTCGTACTCAAGGCGGGCGGCCTCAAAGTCCTTGCGGCGGCTTTCCTCCTCCATGCGGCGGACCTCCTCGTTCAGGCGCTTGGTCTGCTCCTGCATGCGCTCGACAAGATCGGCGGGAATACTGCCGTCGTCGACGACGGTCGGCTCGTCGGGAGCTGCCGTCGGCTCGGGTTTTATGACCTGAGTCTCCGGAGCAGGCTGCGCCGCACTTGCCGAACTCCAGCCCTCGTCGTCATCGTCCTCATCGGACTTCTTGACGCGTGCCGGTTTTTCCTGTTTAGCAGGCTTAGCGGGCTTTGCGGCCTTGGGTGCGGCGCCGGCTGCCGCCTTGACGGGCACTGCGATGCCGCTTTTGTATGATTTGACGCAGGACAGGGCAATGACTGCGGCAAGAAGTGAGACTATCAATATCGCTATCATGGCGCCGAACTGCAGTGAGCCGTCGCCGCCGCCCTCGCTGAGGGAATAGACAAAGTAGCGATAACCCTTAACATAGCCGAAGATGTTCAGTGCAGCCGAGCCCAATGCTGAGGCGCTGTTGAGAACGAGCGCTGCAATGAGGGTCGGATACTTGGGAAGAAACGCCGCAACACCGCCGACTACACCTGCAACGACGCAAATGATGCAGATGATCTTCAGCAGGGAGTAAAGCTGCTGACGGGTGGTCAGCTCGGCCTGAACGTTGTCGGCCTCCTGCTCGACAAATTCGCTTGCGGCGGCAAGGACCTCGTCATAATTTTCCCTGTCGGTGACCTTTTCGGCAATTCCCTCGTTTGCGAGCAGAATTTTAATGCCCTCGTCCACGATGTCCTGTGCGCCGTCCATCTCCTCAAGGCTTTCCAGATCGTTTGCCATTGTTACGCTGTTGTTTGCCATTTTGCGTTTGCCGGCTGCAAGCTGCGCCTCGGCGTCGGCCAACTGTGCTTTGCCGTCGTCAAGCTTTGCCTTGCCGGCTGCCAGCTGAGCGTCGCCGTTATCAAGCTGCTGCTTTGCGTCGGCAAGCTGCTTCTTACCGGCTGCAAGCTGCTTCTTACCGGCTGCAAGCTGCTCCTTGCCATCGGCTATCTGCTGTTTGCCTTCTTCCAGCTGCGCCTCGGCGTCGGCTATCTGCCTGTCGGCATCGGCAAGCTGCTGCTTTGCGGCGTCGTATTCGTTGAAAAGCTCCGTGATGGTTTTATCATAGCCGAGCGATTTGAGCAGTTCGTTCAGTCCTGCCTCGGTGATATTGCCGACGGTCGTGCCGTGCAGCTTATCGTAAGAGGGCTTTACCTTGTTGTATATCGGCGTGACCTTATCAAGCTGCGCCTGACCCTCGTCACGCTGCTGTTTTGCTGCGGCAAGCTGCTTTTCGCCGTCGGCTATCTGCTTTTCACCGTCGGCTATCTGCTTTTCGCCGTCGGCAATTTCCTTTTCCTTTTCGGCAATGAGCTTCTCGGCGGCGGCGTAATCCGCCTTGCCCTTATCCAGCTTCGCCTTGGCAGCATCATATTCCTTCTGCCCCTTGTCCAACTGAGCCTTGCCCTCGTCGTACTGCTTCTGACCGGCGCTTATTTTACTGCTGCCGTATTTGTCGGTCACGACGGCGGTGGCATAGCTCTTGGCGGTATCGTCGCCGCCCTTTTCCTTGATCTCGGCATAGCGGTCGGATATGAGCGCTATCGAGTCACGGATATCGTCGTTGCGCAAATTGGATTGGCGCAGAATATCGGTGATATCATCCATGCCCGAGCCGGCTGCGATAAAGCCGAACACGGATGCCAGTACAAGGCAGACGCTGATGACCGTCAGTGCAATTCTTTTCATTAACTTCTCTTCCTTTCTCGTAGTGACGGATAAACGGATCCCCCCCGATCCGGCCGGCTTGGAGTCAGCTTTTATCCGCCGTGCGCTTGCGTGCGACCTCATCGAAGTCATCTTCAAAGATGGGCGGCACACGGAAATGAATTACCTTTGCAAATGTTGTTTTCTTTATAAACTTATCGCCCCAGAGCAGCAGCTGCGGCAGTACGAACACTACCAGAAGCAGCGAGATGAAGGTGCCCCGGCCGAGTGCGATGCCGATGTCGGAGGTGGTGGCCTCGGTGGACAAAAATCCGATGAGCAGACCCGCAATGGCAAGGATGCTGCCGGAAGTGATGAGCGTGGGCAGAGCGCCGTTGAGTGCGGCGGTGATCGACGCACGCTTGGAGTTGTTTTGCCGCAGGGTGATATAGCGGTTTGAAACAACGATGGCGTAGTCTATATTCGCACCCATCTGTATCGCCGTCACGATGAGGTAACCGACGAAGAATAACGGGTCGCCGTTTACGTACGGCCAGGTGAAGTTTATCCAGATGCTGCCCTGGATGACCGCAATAAGCAAAACGGGAAGTCCGGCGGAGCGGAAGGTCAGCAGGATGACCACAACGACGAATATGACCGACAGGAGGCTGACCATGACGTTGTCCCTCGTGTAGGTCTGTTCAAGGTCGCGCGAGCAGGTGGAGTCGCCGGCAACATAGACATTGCCGTCATAGTATTTGTCTGCGATCTCGTGGATCTGATCTATAAGGTCATACGACTGCTGCGACTGCACATCGGTGTCGCAGTAGACGAGCATACGGCTGTAATTCGGACCCTGGAGCTGCTTTTTTGCGTCGGACAGCTGAGAGTACAGATCCTCTATCATGCTGAGCTTGTCCGCCGACACCTCAACATCGCCGTCCTCGGCTACCTCGTACAGGAACAGGAACAGATCGATGAGCCGTACTTTATAGTTATGCAGATCGCTGCCGACCTGCTTGTAATCGTTGTGTGACGCGCCGTAATAGGCAAACAGTGCCGATGCCGTCATCTCGTCAAGCTCGGCGATCTTGCAAAATTCGTCTATCGTGAGCTTGTCGGTAAGCTTGTAGCCGTCTATGACCTCGGTGCAGGCAATGCCCTGAACGGAGGTGACATGGTCAAGCTTCGAGACCTCCGCAAGCATATCCGCCTCGGCCTGATAATCGCCGGTCGGGACCACGATCGCCATCATGTTGTTATAGCCGAATACCTTGTTGACCTCCTCACGGGCAAGCTGCCTGTCGTTGAGGTTAAGGGGCATTGCGTCGGAATAATTATACGAAAGCGGGCAGTTGAGCGCAAAGTAGCCGCACACGACGAGCACAACGGCGAATATCGGCGGGATGATCTTCCGTGTTTTCCACGCAAAGCGGCCGGCAAAGTCGATATGAGGGATAAGGCTGCGGTGGCGGGTCTTGTCGATAGCCTTGTTGAAGGTCAGAAGAAGCCCCGGCATCAGAAGGAACACCGACAGCATCGAAAGCAGGATCGACTTGATGAGCACGCGCCCTAAGTCGCTGCCGAGACCGAACTGCATAAAGGCCATGGCGATAAGTCCGCCGATTGTCGTCAGGCTGCTGGAGGATATTTCGGGTATGCCCTTTGTCAGGGCGTCTATCATCGCCTGCCTCGGCTCGGAGTGCTGCTTTTCTTCGGCAAAGCGGTTGCACAAAATGACCGCATAGTCTATGGCAAGCGCAAGCTGTAGAATGAGCGTCACCGCATTGGAGATATGGGAGATCTGCTTGAACAGGAAGTTTGTGCCGAACTGAAGCAGGGCCGCTGCGGCGAAGGTCGCAAGCAGCACCGGCACCTCCGCATAGCTGCGGGAGGTCAGAAGCAGCAGGGCAATGACTATCACGACGGAGATTATGCCGACGACCGCCATCTCGCTTACTATCTGCACCGAGAGGTCGTAGCCGACCTGCGTATCGAAATACACCGTGTAGCCGGACAGTATCCGCTCAATATCGTCAAGGGCGTTTAGGCTGACCTCATCGTTGTCGCCGCCGCCGAAGGTGACGGAATACATGGCGCAGTTATTTGCGTAGTGCAGGCTCGAATCGTCAAAGCTCACGGACTTGATCCCGTCCACATTTTTGATATCCTGATACAGTGCAAGCGCATCGGAGTAGCCGATGTCCCTGACCATGACCTTTGCGGTGCTGAAGGTGGTGAACTCGCCGTCCATAACGCCGAGCGCCTGACGGGTCTCGGTGCTTTCCGGCAGGAAGCTGTAAATGTCGGAATTGACCTTGACAAGCCCCGAGGTGAATATCGAAAGCACCGCTGCCAAGGCAAACAGTATCATTATTAACTTTCGCTTGCCGACGATAAAGGTCGCTAATTTGCGCATGCTCCCACCCCTAATACACTTTTAGTAGATATACTTTTACATAATATAATAAAATGCCGATTTATTCAAGATGCAGAAATGACTTTAATAAAAAATTAACAATTATTTTTCCGCATTGCTTGAAGTATCGGTAATATCGTTATATAATACTTAAATCTGTTTTATATCGGAGGGATACGACGTGGTATCACTGCTGTCCAAAATTTTTATAAAAAACCGTGATGATGTGACCGATCCCACAGTCAGGAAGGCCTATGGCAGCTTGTGCAGCGCATTGGGCATCGTTTTGAATGTCCTGCTGTTTGCAGGCAAATACATTGCGGGAGCCGTTTCCGGCTCTATCGCCATAACCGCCGATGCGTTCAACAACTTATCAGACGCAGGCTCGTCGGCGATATCGCTCGTGGGCTTTCATTTATCCAGCAAAAAGCCGGACCTTGACCACCCGTTCGGCCACGGGAGGCTTGAGTATATCTCCGGCCTGTGCGTTGCGGCGCTTATCCTTGTCATGGGCGTGGAGCTGCTCATAAGCTCGGTACAAAAGATAATAACACCCGAGCCTGTCGAAACAGGTCTGCTTCCGGCGGCGATATTGATAGTTTCCATCGCCGTGAAGGTCTATATGTCGGCGTATAACCGCTCGGTCGGCAAGAAAATTTCGTCGTCGGCGATGCAGGCAACGGCGGCCGACAGCCTGTCGGATTCCATTGCGACTACGGTCGTTTTGCTGAGCATGGGCGTGAGCTATTTCTTTGATGTGAACATTGACGGCTATGCCGGTGTGCTCGTTGCGCTGTTCATCCTCTGGGCAGGCGTCGGCGTTGCAAGAGACACGCTCTCGCCGCTTCTCGGTCAGGCGCCCGATCCCGAGCTCGTGCATAAGATAGAGCATATCGTTATGAGCCGTGAGGAGATAATCGGTATGCACGATCTTGTCGTGCACGATTACGGCCCGGGCAGGCTCATGATCAGTTTGCATGCCGAGGTCGACGGCAGGGAAGATATCTTTGAGCTGCACGACGCCGTCGATACCGTCGAGCGCACGCTCGCCCATGATCTCGGCTGCGAAGCGACGATACATATGGATCCCGTCGTGTGCGACGACGAGGCGGTCGATGCCGAACACAAAAAGCTTCTGGAGGTCATCGCCGGAATTGACGATGTCATCGGCGTGCATGATTTCCGCATGGTCGCAGGGCCGAGCCACACCAACCTCATTTTTGATGTTGTCGTCCCCTGCGGTATCGCAAAGACCGCAGACGAGGTGCGAGCCGAGGTGTGCGCCGCCGTCGAGGCGCAGATGCCCGGACGCTTTGCCGTCGTCAATGTTGATACTTCGTTTGTAAGATAAGGATACCCATGGATAAGACTTTACAGAAAACCAAGCTCTTTCCGAGCTACGCTTACTTTCCGCTCGTGATAACCGTGCTTATGCATATGGCGATATTTTGGGGCACAAAGCCGCTTACCGCATCTGTCGTGCATCACAGCATTCCCGTGCCGCTTGACGAAGCGATACCGCTTGCACCCGAGTGGGTCACGGTCTACACGGCGACATTCATCTTCTGGATACTCGGCCTTGCCGTTTGTATGCGTCAGGAGCGGGAGCTGTGCTTCAGGATGTTCACCGGTATTTACATCGCCGAGCTTATCTGTGCCGTTTTTTTTATCGCCGTTCCCACGGTCATCGACCGCCCCGAGGTAACGGGCGGCGTTTATTACGACCGGCTTCTTGCGCAGCTTTACTCCGCCGATCAGCCGGTGAACCTGTTCCCATCCATGCACTGTATGTTCGCGTACATGGTGTTCCGAGGCTTCATGATAGCCAGGCTCGATAAGACCGTTGTCATCGGCTCGGGGCTGTTTGCGGCGCTGGTGTGCGCCTCGACCGTGTTCGTCAAGCAGCATTTTTTTGTCGATATCATCGGCGGTATAGTATTCGGCGAGGTCGCCGTCACGCTCTCAATGAAAACAAATGCGTGGAAGCTGATGGACAGAATACATTTTTGCCTCTTGCGTTTACTCAAATAGTATGATAAAATTAACAAAATTGCCGGAATAATTTAGATTCAGGTCGATGGGGGTCGACCGATAACGGAGGGAAACATGGCGCAGACCAAAAAGAAAAGCATATTTTTTGTTGTGGCACTCGTAGTGCTTGCAGCGCTCATCGTCATTTTGGCGACAACGCTGTCGGCGTGTTCCGGTGACGAGGACGAGAAGACCGAACCCACCCCGACCGAAACGGTGCAGCCCGAAGCGACGACCGAACCGGACTCGGCGAATCTGCCGACCGGCGCAGCCGCAGGCTCGACGGGCAGCACGGCTGTGAGCGGCAGCAATAGCACCGCCGCAAAGCAGCCGACCAAAAGCAGCGGCAGCTCAAGCAGCTCGACCAAAAATGACGGCGGCAGCAAGGATAACGGCCGTGACAAGGTAGATTACATCATGAACTACGGCGACAATGTCGAAAAGGGCGTCGAGACTGCAGCGGACGACTTTGTCGGCTCGCTCAAGGACATCGGCAAGGCCTACGACAAGGGCGATGTCGAGGGCATCACCAATACCGTCGATGACTTCTCCAAGGGTCTCGGCGACTTCCTCGGCGGAATTAAGGGCAGCATCGTCCCCTGATAATTCAAACAGCAAACACTCCGTGTTTTTATGCGGAGTGTTTTTTGCTATTTGTCTCCTTTTCTTTGTTTTGCCAAAAGAAAAGGAGCAAAAGAAACGCAACCAAAGGCGCTTAGCCGCCCTTTGGAAACCCGGCACAGAAAATTTGCCGACATTCTGCCTATCTGCGCTGCCCTCATCGGTGCATACACCTTAAAGTGAACGCCGTCCCGCCTTGTCAAGCATGTGCATGGCTTGATGTGCAGAACAATAAACGCAAAATTGCTTCTCATTAGTTGCAAACTAAACTATAGCTTTGTTTCTAATCAGAAATTCCGAACCTCGACCCAAACTGCGCACCGAAACGCAGTATGTACATAAAACTATCGGTGCACTGAAAGCTACTCGCAGAGGATTAAACCACCGCAGTGAAAACGACCGGTGCACCGATTCCCCGTACCGGGATTCCAAAGGGTGGTTAAACGCCTTTGGCTGCGTTTCTTTTGTAACTTTTCTTTGGCAGAGCAAAGAAAAGTTAATAAATGCCAGCCATCCGTCAATCTATTGATGCAGTTGTGTTTTTACGCTTTCCCGAAACAGTCAAAAGTTTGACATAGCGGAATAATTGTGATATAACTATACCGTTAGTTTAGCTGGTTAGTTTACAAGAAAAATAAATACATAATAAGGAGATCAATTATGGCACACAGACCGAATATTCTGAAGCTGGCGACAAAGATCAGCCTCGAAAGTCTGACCTACACCGGCATCACCTACAATGACCCCGAGTACCGCATTCTCGAGCCTATCGTTGACGACGATATGTGCAAGGTCATGCTCCACATGAAGCTTGACACACCCCGCACCACCGAGGAGCTTGCAAAGCGCTGCAAGGCAAGCGTCGAATGGACCCGTGAACAGCTTGACAAGCTCAACGAGGCCGGCGTGTGCCGCACCATGGAGGGCCTCAACGGCGCAAAGGCCGGTTGGTACTACCCCATTTGGGTGCCCGGCATCATGGAGGGCATCCTCTCGAACAACGAGCAGTGCGAGCGCTACCCCGACCTCGGCGCATGCTTTGAGGAGTACACCCGCCGCCGCATCGCAATGGTTGCTCCCGTTATGCAGAACGGCAAGCAGGGCATGATGTTCATGCGTGTTATGCCCGTCATGAGCGCCATTGAAAATAACTCCAAGACCGCATCCTATGACGAGGTGCGCACCCTTATCGAGAAGGCATCGGCCATCTCCGTCGGCCCGTGCTCCTGCCGTCGTTCCCGCCGCCTGATCGGCGAAGGCTGCGGCCACCTCGAAGAGGATATGTGCATGTACCTCAATGACAACGCCATAAATTACTCCCGCCTCGGCTCTCACCGCCTTATCACCAAGGAGGAGGCATATGAGATATTAAAGCGTGCCGAGGACAACGGCCTTGTCCACGAGATAAACCAGACCCCCGGCTTTGAGGACACCACCGCTATCTGCAACTGCTGCGGCTGCTCGTGCTACGCTCTGCGTATCGCAAACTACTTCCGCTCGGCAAAGTCGATACAGTCCAACTTCCTTGCCAAGGTCGACAAGAACAAGTGCGTCGCCTGCGGTCAGTGCGTCGAAAACTGCCAGACCAATGCTCTCAAGCTCGGTCAGAAGTGCAGCACCGTCGACCCGAAGATCTCCGACGCTTACCATTCCGATAAAGAAATTCCTTGGGACTCCAAGAGCTACAATGTCAACTACCGCACCAATCGCACCGATGTAATGCCCAGCGGCACCGCACCCTGTAAGGCGGCTTGCCCGGCCCATATCCCCGTTCAGGGCTACCTGAAGCTGGCGGGCGAGGGTCGCTACACCGAGGCACTCGAGCTTATTAAGAAGGAAAACCCCTTCCCCGCAGTCTGCGGCCGCATCTGCAATAAGCCCTGCGAAGCCGCCTGCTCCCGTGCGAGCATCGATGACGCCGTCGCAATCGACGATGTCAAGAAGTTCATCGCCGAGAAGGATCTCGACGCAAAGACCCGCTTCGTGCCGAAGCTGCTCAATCAGATCGGCAGAAAGTACGAGGAGAAGATAGCGGTCATCGGCGCAGGCCCTGCCGGTCTGAGCTGCGCATACTACCTCGCCGTCAAGGGCTACCCCGTCACCGTTTACGAGAAGGAAAAGGAGCTCGGCGGTATGCTGACCCTCGGCATCCCCTCGTTCCGCCTTGAGAAGGATGTCATCAAGGCCGAGATAAAGGTGCTCAAGGATCTGGGCGTGAAGTTCAAGACCGGCGTTGAGGTCGGCAAGGACATCACCCTCGACAAGCTGCGCAAGGACGGCTTCAAGGCCATCTACCTTGCAGTCGGCGCATCCAAGGGCGCAAAGGTCGGCTGCCCGGGCGACGACATGGAAGGCGTTTTCACCGGCATCGACTTCCTGCGTGAGGTAAACCTCGGCAATAAGCCCGCTATCGGCAAGGCAGTCGCAGTCATCGGCGGCGGCAATGTCGCCATCGATGTCGCAAGAGCGGCAGTCCGCCTCGGCGCAAAGACCACGATAGTCTACCGCCGTGACCGTGATGCAATGCCCGCAGCGGACGACGAGATAGAAGAAGCCATCGAAGAGGGCGTGAAGTTCAAGTTCCTCGCAGCTCCCGCCGAGATAACCGGCGAGGGCAAGGCAGCCGAGCTCAAGGTCGAGATCATGGAGCTCAAGGACGGCAAGCCCGTCGGCACCGGCGAGTTCGAGACCATGAAGGTCTCCGCCGTGATCTCCGCAATCGGTCAGAAGATCGACCTTGAGGGCATCGAGGGTATCAACACCGGCGCAAAGGGCACCGTTCTCGTCGACGAGTACGGCAGAACCAATGTTGAGGATGTTTTCGCAGGCGGCGATCTTGTCACCGGCCCGAAGTTTGCCATCGACGCAATTGCGGCAGGCAAGGAGGCATCCATCTCCATCCACCGCTATGTACATCCCGGCCAGACCCAGGATCTCGGCCGTGACCACCGTGATTATAAGCCGCTGGATGTCGCAACGCTTGGCATCAACGCAGTCGGCTTTGACAATGCACCCCGCCAGAAGGCCGCCGGTGCGCCCGCCAAGGAGGCAAAGAAGAGCTTCAAGGATCTGCGCGGTACCCTCACCGAGGAGCAGATCAAGAAGGAAGCCGCCCGCTGCCTCGGCTGCGGCTGCGTCGTCGTCGATGAGGATATGTGCATCGGCTGCGGCATCTGCACCACCAAGTGCAAGTTTGACGCCATCCACCTTGAGAAGGTTATGGATCACACCTCTTACAGCTACATGAACACGCTCATGACCGCCGTCGGCAACGCTCCGGCAGCCGCAAGCCGCTTCGTGGCAAAGAAGATCCTCAAGAAGTGATATGCATGAGATAGGTGTTGTAAAGCAGGTCGTGCGCACGGTCGAAAGCTTCGCCGCCGAAAACAATGTCAAGAAGATAGACGAGGTCGTTCTGGATATCGGCGAGCTGTCGCTCATCATCCCGAAGTATGTCGAGGAGATTTATCCCGTTGCGACCGAGGGAACGATACTTGAGGGCACGAAGCTCATCATGAATGTCATACCCGGCATGGCCGAGTGCGACGACTGCGACGAAATTTTCAATGTCATCGAGCACGAGGGCTACTGCCCGAACTGCGGAAGCTTTGAAAAATCAATCCTCACCGGCCAGGATTTCACCATAAAAGAGATCCACGTCTCCGAGGAATAAACGAAAAACCTCACGATTCGATTGAATCGTGAGGTTTTTTGCTTTGTTATTCCTGCTCTTCCTCGGGAGGAAGTATTTTTACGAGCACCTTTTCCACTCGCAGGCCGTCCATTTCAAGGACCGTGACGGACATGTTCCCGTACCGGAAGCTGTCGCCGGGCTTCGGGAATGCGCCGAACATTTCTATCGTCCAGCCGCCGACGGTCTCGCTCTCGGCATCGAAGTCCTTTTCCTTGATGCCCACAAGCTCGAGAAAATCGGAAATGACCATGTCGCCGTCAAGCTCATACTGTCCGTCGGGGCGCTCGACGATCTCCTCCTCGACCTCGTCGGTGTCGTCCCAGATCTCGCCGACGAGCTGCTCTAACACATCCTCCATCGACAGCACGCCTAAGGTACCGCCGTACTCGTCGGTGACGATGGCAAGATGCTGCTTGGCACGGCGCAGCTCATTGAGCACGGCGGGCATTTTCATCGTCTTGTACACATAGCAGGGCGGCATCAGCATACTGCGGATGTCGGGATTTTTCTCGTCCGTGAGCGCCTTCAAAAAGTGATTGAGATACAAGACACCGATGACATTGTCGATGCTGTCCTCGTACACGGGGATGCGTGAGTACGGCGCAGAGTCTATCGTGGCAAGCTGCTCGTTCCAGTCGTCGTCAATGTCGAGCGCCACGACATCGACACGGGCGGTCATGACCTCGGACGCCATGACATCGGAGAAATCTATCGCCGCCTGCACGAGCTCCGAGCGATCCTCGTCAAGGACATCCTCGTCCTCGGCGGTCTCGATGATGGAGGAAAGCTCCATCGCCGCCGCTTCCTCGTCGCTGCCTGCTTCCTCGCCCTTGAAGCCGGAGGTTATCAGCTTTGTAAGCCCCACAACGACCCAGATAAGCGGCATCAGGATTATCGTCAGACCACGGACAAAATAAGCGTGGCTGAGCGCAATGCGGTTTGCACTGTTTTTTGCGATTATCTTCGGCATCGTCTCGCCGAAAATGATGACCAGCACCGTGATGACCACGGTGGACACCCAAGCGTACCTGTCGTCGCCGGCAATCAGTATCACGAGCACCGAGCCTATCGACGACGCTGCGATGTTCACAAGGTTGTTGCCGATGAGTATCGCCGAGAGCGTGTCGTCAAAGCGGTCGATTATCCTGACTGCGATAGCCGCCCTTTTCGAGCCGCCGTCACGGGCGCTTTCGAGGCGCAGGCGGTTGCAGCTTGAATACGCCATCTCGGACGATGAAAAGTAGTTTGAGCCTATGATGCACAGGAAAAGTCCCGCCAAGCAAAGGTATATCACTGCTCGTCACCTCCCTGCGTTCTGCGGACATTCAGCCGCAGTATGCGGTTATGCTGCATCTGACTCACGGTCACATGCAGGCCGTGATAGTCGAAGCTTGCGCCGACCGTCGGGATGGCGGCAAACTGCTCATACGCCCACTCGCCTAAGAGCTTGTTTGTGAACTCGTCGTCCTCCTCGGGGTCGTCGAACTCCAGAAGCTCGAACACATCGCCGACATTCATCTCGGCGTCGCAGTCCCAGCTGCCGTCGTCCAGAGCGATGTACGGCTCCTCGATATCGTCGTCCTCGTCCCAGATCTCGCCCACGAGCTCCTCAAGGATATCCTCCACGGTGACGATGCCGAGCGTGCCGCCGTAGTTGTCGGTGACGATAGCCATGTTCAGCCGCTTCTTGCTCATAATGGGCAGCAGGTCGTCGATATTCGTGCTCTGATGCACGAAATACGCCTCGTCCAAAAGCGTGCGCAGGTCGATGCTCTCGCCCTCGCGCAGGTAGGCCTTTATGTACTTGCGTATCGACAGAATGCCGATGACATTATCGATGCTGCCCTCATAGACCGGCAGGCGGCTGTGCTTCTGCTCACGGATGTAAGCCAGCACCTTGTCGGGCGGATCCTCGACATCCACCGCCGCAAGGTCGACACGGGCCGTGAGGATGCTCTCAACGGTCGTCTCGCCGAACTGGAGCGCAGAGGAGATAAGCTCGCCCCGCTCCTCGCCGAGACTGCCGTCCTCGGTCATATCCTCGATGATGTCGTATATCTCGTCCTCGGTGACGGATATCTCGGGGTCGGCCTTCACGAAATGGGCCGCAAAGTTGCCGATGGCCGACAGAACTGCCGATATCGGCCGCAAAATGCGCATAAAAAAGCACAGCGAACCGGCCACTGCCAAGGACAGTCGCTCGCTGTATTTTTTAGCAATGCTTTTCGGGAGCATTTCACCCACGAGAAAGACCACGATGGTCATGATTATCGTGCTCAGAGTGACGGCGCTCAGTCCCCAGATGCGGGTGACATTGACCGTGACGATGCTCGCCGCGGCGATGTGCACGATGTTTGTACAGATAAGAATACTGCTGATGGCACGGTCGAAGTTATCCAGCACTTCGAGCGCCTGAAGAGCCTTGGCCTCGCCCTTTTCGGCACGGACCTTTATTCTGACCCGTGACACCGAGGCAAACGCCGTTTCCGCAACCGCAAAATAAGCGGCGCACATTAAAAGAACAATTACGATTATCAGTGACAATCGACTGCCGTCATCCATTTCGGACTAACACACTCCTAATAGTAAAGTCTGTTTATTATATCACGGCGGCGCACGTGCGTCAATAATTTAGTTCCGAACAACCGCGTTATCTGCTCGCTGCCGGGATCGTTAACGGTAAATTAAACGAATCTTAATATTTTTCCCGCCTCATTTTAAGCTTTGTTTTTTATTTCGTCAAACTTGCTTAAAAATCACCGGTTATACTCAAGCCGTAGTCAGGAAAGCATCTGACGATCTTACAGGAGGAAAATATGATGATCAATTTGACTGATACATCCGCTAACTTCGATCTTTTTTCCAAGGTCCTTTTTGTTGTCGATCAAAACGAAGAAGATATATGCCGCCGCGCTGCCGAGGCGGCTGCTGCCGAGGTCGGCTGCACCTGCGGCGTGTCGGCGAAGAATGCGAAGCTTTTCTGCGACAGCACCGGCAACTACGCCGAGGTCGTGCTGCCGGCAGGGCAGGAGTACACCTGCGGCATGAAGCTGTGCTGCATCGTTGACACCGACACGATGGAGGTCTGCGGCATCTGCCCCATCAACTGAGAAGCAAGACAAAAAGTAAGCCGCCCTGCTGCCTTTCGGCAGCGGGGCGGCGTTTTGTCCGTTTATTTATCTCCGGTGGATTCATTTATGATAACATCGTATTCGGGGATTATCTCTATTGAGATATCGTCCTTTACAAGGTCAAATGCACCGGAGACGGCATCGCTGCCTAAAACGAAGGTAAAGGTCTTTATGCCGTGGTTTTTCAGCTCATATCCCCACATACGGTCAACATCCGTTGCGACTGTCTTGCCGTTTGCGGAGACCCTGATGATATACGAGCGCAGCTTAATATCGCTGCCGACATCGTTGCGGTACTTGGTGCGGATGATGAGCTCTCCGTCCTTTGTGAATGCCTCGGTGACGGTTATATTGAGCTTGGATACGGAGCTTACGCTGTCGGTCGTGCTGTAAACGGGCTGTCCGTCCTCGGGTGTGAAGTATGCGCCGTCATAGTAGCAGCTGAGCCCGATGGCGTCGCCGTACAGCGTTCTGGATGACAGGGTCTTTGCCCTGTATACCTTGACCTCGTTGGAATTGCTGGTTGCAAAGGTGTTGGGAATAAGTATGGCCTTGTCCTTGGTGAAGCAAAGCGAGTTATACTGGCCGCCGCAGACGAGCGCAAGCCTTGTGTTGCCGGAGGCATCCATGCTGTAAACCGTTTTGTTCTCCGACGACAGGCAGTAGAACAGATCGTCGTACTTGTACAGAGATCTGTACTTGCTGTTTACCGCATTGGGAAGCTCGCCGGGACTGTACACTGCGGAGGGGCACTGGATCGAAAACGCATAAAGCTTGGGGTCGTAGTTGCCGTCGGCGTCGTAGGCGAGGAAGTACATGACATGTCCGTCAAAGAAGCTTGTGTTGATATCGACGGAGGAGACCTTGCTTGTCGTACCGTCGGCTATACTGTAAGAGTAAAGATTGGTAGGGCCGTTCTTTGAAGAAAGCTTGAAATAAATTCTGCCGTTCCAGCCGTAGGGGGTGAAACAGCAAACCTCGTCGTAGGTGTAATCCGAGCGGATGGCCTTGAATTTGCCGTTTGCGACCGTGCCGAAAGCGTAGCGGTAGCCGGAGGGCTTATCGGCGTAGGCGGTGAACATAAGGGCATACACTGCGCCGTTATAGAAGCAGTAGCTCTCAACGATGTAACCGTGGTAAACGGTGGTGACCTTTTCGTTAAGCGGGTCGTAGCAAAGCAGCGAGCCGCTTGCGGTGCCCGGGGTGAATTTGCAGAAATAGACCTTGTTGTTGTAAACGCTGATGTTGTTCAGACGCTCACCCTCTGCGCATTTGTAAAGCTCGGTGTGCTTGTTGTTCAAGTCGGTAACATACAGCGAGTATATCTCGTTTTGCACATCAACATAGGATTTGTAGATGCAGTAATAGCTGCTGCCCAGCTGAACGGCGACGCTGTCGTTTTCAAGGTTTGCCTGATACGGCTCCATCGCAATATTTGCCTTAGAATCATGACCGAGTCTCACGGCGGGAACAACAAGCCTTGCGGTGACTGCGGCTATCTGCGCACGCGTGGTGTAATCGCTGCCTCTGAACTCGTTGTTTTCCATGCCGTTCATTATGCCGGCGGCATACAGTCTCTTGACGGAGCTGAGGTATTTCTGCGGGATGTCGGAGCTGTCGGCGATCTGCAGGTCGCTTATGGGGGCGGTATCGACTTTGTCCAAAAGGCGGCTGAAGATATATGCCAGGTCGTAGCGCCGGATGCCGCTTTCGTCATAGGTGCCGAGCGAGGGAGTGCCGTCGGGCAGGAGCCTGTATTTGACGCAATATTCGTAGTAGGGAGTGTACCAGTATTCACCGGCGTTTTCGGCTGCATTGAGGGGGTTTCCGTAGTATGCCGAATGAACACGGGCGGCAATAGTGACGGCGTGCGACCATGTGACGGTCTCCTCCGGGCCGAAAGTGCCGTCGGGGTAGCCGATCATAATGCCTCTGTCGTAGCAGATCTTGATGCCGGAGTACGCCCAATGACTGCTCAGCAGGTCGCTGTAGGTATACCTGCCCATGTCGGCGATCTTTTCAAATGCATTGAGCCCACGGCCGGGCGCAGCAAAAGCGCCGAGCGTAAACAGGCTCGCAAAGATAAGCACGAACGCTATAAATCTGGTAAACTTCTTCATACAATGACCTCCGGGCGGACTGACGGCATTTGCGGGTTACAATTTGGTATCAATCCCGATTATATCAAGTTGCCGTGGGTTTTGCAATAGAAAACTGTAATAAAGTAGATAAATAAATTGTCTGAACGCCGCAGAGGGCGCTGTCGAAGCCTGTCGGGCAAAAAATCGCAGTCGGGGTATTGACTTGGTGTGCCTGTTGTGGTATTATATATAAGCTCTAAGGAGCCAATATCGCGGAGTGGAGCAGTTCGGTAGCTCGTCGGGCTCATAACCCGAAGGTCGTGGGTTCAAATCCCTCCTCCGCAACCACAATGGTGCAGTAGCAATGATACAAGTTGCTGCTGCACTTTTTTATTATTCCCTATGAAAAATCCCTTGATATAAAGCCAAAAGCGAGGTTAGTGGGTTCAAATGCGAACCCGCCAATCTCGCTTTTTTCGTTTATGGAGTTTTCGGACAATAGATGCCGCTGGATAAAGTGAACCCACCCCTATGCACTTTTTGATAAAAGGTAGGTTTTATCAAAAAGTGTGAGGAATTATCAAAAAGTGCAATTGACGCATCTTCTTTTCTGTTCGTATTTTTCGGATGTTTTTTCCTATGATACTGTAATCCAACTTCACATCACCTCTATCTGAAAGAAAACCTATCAAATAGTATAGGTGGTGTGTCACATAAATTACACACACTCGTTGAAAGATTGTAACGATAATAGAGTGGATTTTCTTGTTATTATATGTCATAATAAGATGTCATGTAATAATTTTTCGAAGGAGAAGGCAATGAAACTTAGCGAAACAAAGGTAATTAAAAAGATATCTGATATTGTTCAGGAATCGAATGCTATGGAGTAAGATATGAAGATTTGTGTTTGTTTAGACAAAAAAAACGGAATGATGTTTTTCGGCAAGCGGCAAAGTCAAGACGCTGTTCAGCGTGAACGCTTTTTATCCCTTGTCGGAAATAACAAGCTCTGGATGAGCGCTTATTCCGCAAAACTGTTTGGTGATTTGCCCAATATTGTGGTTGATGAAAACTACAGTGCAAATGCAGGTGATGATGACTATTGCTTTGTTGAAGATCAGCCGTTTGATATTTCTAAATGCTCAAAGGTTGTTATTTACAAATGGAATAGACAGTATCAAGCAGATAAATCCTTTACGGTTGACTTGAAGGCAAAGGGATTTAAGAAGATTAGCACACAGAACTTTGCAGGTTCTTCTCACGATAAGATTACAGAAGAAATTTATGAAAGAGCGTGAAAATAATGAAAAGAGGTTCTCAAATAGCTCAATGGGTATTTACGGGATTATTCGGCATATGTGCTTTAGGTAATGGTTTCCATTGGTCAAGCTTGTTCTTGCTGTTTGCAGCAGTTCTGATGGCTCCTATTCCTGCAATCCGTAATTGGCTCAAGAGCATCAAAATTAAGAATTGGTTAGCAATCACATTAGCAGTAGTTGTTTTCTTTGTAGGTATGATGGGCTCACCCATATCGGAAATGCCGGATAATCCGGATTCGGACGGATCCTCATATTCTGAAAATCTCAATGATGCATTAGGGACTTCGAGTGCCACTGAAAACAATACCTCAAGCAACACCTCCTCAACAGATGAAACCAGTTCCATTACAACGGAAGATAACACAACATCTGCTACTACGAGTAAACCGACAGAAGCAAGCAAGCCATCCTCTGTTGGTGGAGGTACTGCCAAACCGGTTGATCTTTCGAGCATTCCTGCATATTCAGGAAATGCTTATGTCACAATCAATAATAACAAACCGTCTTTTAGTAGTGCAGAACTTACTACAAAGGGTTACGAGAAATATTCTTCCCTCGATAGTTTGAACCGGTGTGGTGTCGCAATCGCATCATGTGGCAAAGAAATAATGCCCGGCGCCAACGAAGAAAGAGGTAGTATCAGTTCTATCAAACCGAGTGGTTGGAATCAAGCAAAGTATGAGGGCATATCTGGCGGTTGGTTGTGGAATCGCTGTCATTTAATTGGTTGGCAGTTATCCGCAGAAAATGCAAATCGTGAAAACCTTATCACCGGCACACGCTATATGAATATAAGTGGTATGCTCCCATTTGAAAATATGGTCGCGGACTACATAAGAGAAACTGGCAATCATGTTGCATACAGAATTACACCCATATATGCGGGCAATAATCTTGTTTGCAGCGGCGTGCAGATGGAAGCATATTCTATTGAAGATAATGGCGATGGAATAGAGTTTAATGTTTACTGCTATAACGTTCAACCAGGAATAAACATTAACTATGCTGATGGCTCAAGTAGTTCAACAAACGGAGCTTCAACTAATGAAACTCAAAAACCCACTGTGCAGCCCGATGATAAAACAGAAAATAACAATGATAACAGCCATGGTTCTTCTACATATGTTTTAAACACAAACACAAAGAAGTTTCATTACCCCTCTTGTGGCTCGGCAAAGAAAATAGCTACCAAGAATTACGCTGAAAGTAATGAAAGTCGTGACTCACTTATAGCTCAAGGATATAGCCCTTGCGGTAATTGTGATCCGTAAAATATAGGAATAGAGGCATATTCGTCTCTATTCCTTTTTTTATTGTTGACTGCACTTTTTTATTTTTCCCTTTAAAAATTCCTTGATATAAAGCCAAAAGCGAGATTGGTGGGTTCAAATGCGAACCTGCCGACCTTGCTTTTTTGCTTATGGAGTTTTGTGGCAGCAACACCATCGGGAAAAATGAACCCACCCCTATGCACTTTTTGATAAAAGGTAGGTTTTATCAAAAGGTACGAGGAATTATCAAAAAGTGCAATCAAACGCTGTAGGAAAAAAGAGCGAGACTGCTTCCCGTCAATTTCATAGTTCTCATCCGTGCATCTCAATTTTTATGGCAAAATGTGTAGAGTTGTGTTACGATATATGCATAGTATATGGGCGAGGTTTTAAGCCGGTTATCTCCCTTGCGCCCGATAGGAAGAAAGGTGAGGCCTTTTGTTTATTCTGCGTTTTTTCTCTATGTTGCGGTATCTGTTTACACGGAAGTTGAGTAGCAAAACTGAAGCATTTCTCATAAATGAGGTTCTTGGTTTTGGTGCCGTATATTCTGAATTTAGTAATCATTATGTATCGCACAGAGAATTGGAAGAACTGCGCAATAAATGGGGCCCAGTTTATAAAAAACTGAAGTCGACTTGGATTCCCAAGAGCCATCGTTTTTATTCAACTACGCAAAATCTCATTAGTGTATATCCGCGTTTGGACAAAGCTATTGAAGAAAGCAATGCGGCTTTCGTAATAGCAGAGAAAGTGCGCTATGACGAGCTGTTCTCAAATATTGATGGTAAGAGTCTTGATGATCAGCAAAGAACAGCCATTGTTACTGGTGAAGATAGCAACCTGGTTTTGGCTGGCGCTGGAAGCGGTAAGACACTTACTATTTCAGGCAAGGTAAAGTATCTGTGCGACAAGAAGGGCGTAAAGCCGGAAGATATCCTTCTAATTGCCTTTACGAAGAAATCTGCCGAGGAGATGCAGGAACGCATCAGCAAGAAACTCGGAGTAAACATTGATACTTTTACTTTCCATAAACTTGGCTTGAATATAATCTCTGCCGCACGTGATGAACGTCCTGGCGTGAGTGAGGATATGGCAAAGTTCGTTACAACATACCTCACCCAAACAATCAAGAGCAAGGCGGACGAGGTAAAGCTAATAATTCAGTATTTCGCTTATTACCTTAATATTCCGGTGGACTATGAGCAGTTCGGCTCCCTCGGAGAGGCTTACGATCATGAACGGGGTGCAGAACTGGAGACGCTCCAAAGCAAATACAAGCAGGCGCAGTACCTTAAAGACGCAGCAAAAGAACGCCGCTCCAAATATGAGACGCTGCAGAAAGAAAAAGTCAAAAGCCTGCAGGAAGTCGAAATTGCTAACTTCCTGTTTCTTAATGGAGTCAAATACGAATACGAAAGAATATATCCGTTCCCCACAAGCGATCAGTCTCACAGAGCTTATAAACCAGACTTTTACCTGCCGGAGTATGATCTTTACCTCGAGCATTTCGGCATTAATAAAGATGGAGAACTGCCCTGGCTAGATCCGATTCATGCCCAAGAGTATAAAGACGGCATGAAATGGAAACGGGAGACTCATGCGAAAAATAATACCCGCCTCCTAGAGACATATTCCTACTATTCCTCCGAAGGCAGACTTATTCCCGAACTTGAGAGAATACTGAGGGAAAACGGCGTTGCGTTTAAGGATATGGATTTTGATGACCTGTTCAACATGGTTTACGCCGAAGCCGGAGAAAAGTATTTTTCCGAATTCATTAAGCTGTGCTGCACGTTTATTACCCTCTTTAAGTCTCGCGGCCTGAGTGTAGATAATTTGGACTCTCTTAAATATCCCCATGAAGAAAAAATGTCCTTGTACTACAAGGAGAGGGCGCGGCTGTTCTTACGGGTTATCAAGCCGATAATCATTGCTTATAACGAACACCTCGAAGCGGAAGGCGACATTGATTTCTCGGATATGATTAACAAGGCAACTGAGCTCGTTCGTAAAGGCTACGCTGTTCATCCGTATAAATGGGTGATAATTGACGAGTACCAGGACATTTCCGTATCCCGCTTCAATCTGGTAAAGGCAATCATCGATCAGACGAATGCAAAAATCCTGTGCGTTGGTGATGACTGGCAGTCTATTTACCGCTTCACCGGCAGCGACATTTCCCTGTTTACCAAGTTTCCGAACTATTTCGGTAAATCCGAGATAATGCGTATAGAGAAGACATACCGCAACTCTCAACAGTTGATAGATATTGCCGGCGACTTTATCATGAAAAACAGTAACCAGTTCAAGAAAAGCCTCCGGTCTTCCAAGCAGAATGAGCAGCCTCTGGTTTTCATGTGCTATGTCGAATATGCTGCCAACATCGTGCGGAAAGCCATAGACAGAGTAATTAGGGAGTATGGTGCCGAGGGTTCGATTCTTCTCCTGGGACGCAGCAAATATGATGCAGCTGTTTTAGAGGATGCGAGAGACTTCCAATATAACAAAATTACAGGAGAGATTGTTTACAAGAGTTCGCCGGAAACAAAGATCTCGTTCCTGACTATCCATAAGTCGAAGGGTTTGGAAGCAGATAATGTTATCCTTCTTAATTTCAAAAATGACCTACTCGGTTTCCCCAATAAAATCGCAGACGATCCGCTTCTCAGTCTAGTGCTGAATGACTCCGACGAATTTCTGTATGCAGAAGAACGTCGCCTGCTGTATGTGGCTATGACCCGGACGAAGAACAAGACATATGTCCTTGTAGACGATATTATTCCGTCAGAATTCTTCCGGGAATTTACCAATAATCCCGGAGTTGAAATCACCCACGATGCAGAGCGGTATGCCGGGGAAATGGTAGAATGCCCATATTGTAAAACTGGGCACCTCGTGGTTAGAAGAAACCCCAAAAGCAATAGAGACTTCCTTGGATGTTCCCACTATCCCCAGTGTGCCTATACAGTCAACGACACATCAATCCTGCGTGAAAAGCGGAAGTGTCCCGCCTGCGGCAGCGGTTTCCTCGTGAAAAGACAAGGTTATAATGAATTCTATAGATGTACAAACCATCCCCGTTGTAGTCATACAGAGACATTCTTGAGAAATGATGTCGCAAGTAATAGTATTTATTAAGAGTAAGACACAATGGTGCAGTAGGAGAAAAGTTTCATTGTCAAAAAGAATAGTTTCAGCGTGAAAAAACAGCCCTTACTACCGCTTGAGTAGTAGGGGCTGTTTTACTTTATAGGCGTTGATACGTCTTTTCTATACGCTTTACAAAATCCAGCATATCTGCTTCGATCTCTCGCCAGTCATCATTAAGGTTAATTGTCTTTACGAGTATGGGGGTGCCCTTGATGCGTTGCACTTTACCCGTCTTCAGATCATTGTTGACCATAGGGTATAACAATGCACCAATCTTACCCCCTTCGAACTCGCTGTCCAACAAGTAGCCACGCAACTGGTTTAGATGACTTGTTCGAGTACGGGTGTCATCCTCGTTCATATATGCTTGAACGAATGTATTTTTATAGTACTTTGCATCAAAGATTAGCTGCAAGCCAAGTTCTCTGTTCTCGATTACAATGTCGGTTCGCCTGTCACCAAGATCGTCATCAACAACAAACAAATCTCCCCAAATATCAGCATTCTCATCATCCTCTAAATGCCAGTTGATTTTGGGAGCATGAACCTTGTATTTAGGTCTTGGCAAATGCGCGGCATAGAAATTCAAAATGAACATCTCAAAGACCTTATGCATCTGCTCTTGCCGGAAGAAATCCTTAAAAACAGTCTTTCCGTTCTCTTCGTTGACAGTAGTGTTATCATACAGCATTATTGCAATGCTGATAAGCAACTTATAGGTAACACTGTTTCTGTTGAAAATCAACTTCTGACGATTAATCTTTGAAGGTGGCAGAGCATCAATATTTGCAAAGAAAGCAGATTTTTTCTTTAAATCCTGCTTGGTGATTTTACTCACATTAGGATTACGCAGAAGGCTCTCAATTGTGTACTTTAAAATCTGATTAAAGATGTCGTTGATTGAATACTCATCGTGAGAGCAAATTAAACGCTTCTGCTGCAACGTATTTTGCGATATGCTTTGCTGAACGAGTATTTTCCCGCGTACGGTGGGAAGTTCTTCAATCTGCTCTATATACGACCTATGGAAACCCGATCTAATAAGTTTGCCAAGCCCAAAAGAAAAAACACGAGCAAGCAAATCATAAGCATCGGCATATTCATCAGAACCGACCGTTATATCATCTTTTATTGAAAGAACATCCCAAGCATAGCACAGCATATAGAATAGGTTCTTAATTGGGATTGGGTTCTTTTGTTCACTCATAAATCAATCAATCCTTCAGCAGGGCTTTGATGCAATCTTCTGCCTTTCGCTTGTCATCCCACCAGTATTCTTCGAGGAGCGGAACAATTTCATACTTGATGATTGCACTATACCAAGCTTCATCGCTTTGACCGGCAACCGGCTTTACACAGAAATAACTATGACCGATGCAGAATCCTTTGCCCAATCCCGAACTTTCCTCATCGGCAATCTTGCTATTAAGTTCAGTAAAACGATTTAATACCTTGCTGACAACGCTGGTAGTCAGAATATACTTAGAGAGATGCTGCTTAAAGGACTGCTTATCAAACGCAGGCTCAACTTCAAAGAAACTGAAACGTCTACGCAATGCATAATCCATTAAAGCAAGGCTTCGGTCTGCAGTATTCATCATTCCGATGATGTAAACATTAGCAGGGACACCGAACATCTCGTCTCTATAAACCAACTTCACTTTTTCGTTTCGTTTGTCACCCTCAATCAGCATCATTAGCTCACCGAAGATTTTGCTCAAATTACCACGATTGATTTCATCAATAACAAAGAAATACTTGCTATTAGGATCAGTGTCAGCTTCGGCTTTTTTGCAGAAGTTATAAAACGCTCCGCACTTCAGTTCAAAGCCGTCATCAACAGGTCTGTAGCCCATCATAAAATCTTCATAGCTGTAGCTTTGATGGAACTGAACCATCTCGATGCAAGAAGCATCTTTTTTGCCAAGAATAGAGTATGCCAATCGCTTTGCCAAGAAAGTCTTGCCGACACCAGGGGCTCCCTGCAAAATGATGTTTTTCTTGTAGGCAAGCAGATTCACAAGTTCGTCATACTTCTCAGGGGTCATAAAAACTTCAGAAAGGAACTTGTTCTTGTCGTATGGCTCGATTGGAACAACTTCGGCCGGATTTTCTTGCTGCGCCAGTTCGTTAAGGTATTTTTCATACCATTTAAGAGCCGTACTTAAAAAACGGTTGTTACAAGCTTTATTGACCTCATCATAGTCAGGATGTGAACGAATAATCTGTTTTACATCACAAAATACATCCACATCCGTAATTTCAAACAAAGACGTGAGGTCAGGATACTCGCTGATTTCCATTAAAGAGCATACCTTTTTGAGAGCACTGCAATTATTGCTAATCATGCTCGCCGTACACAAAGAACCGCTCACGGTTTTCTGTTTGCGCATCCATGCTCGGAAGCGTTTTACATTTTCGGTATAGTCGTTCACTTCTACGGAATCCTCCTCGGAATGGCCTTCTTCTGCGACAGGTAGTTCATAACCATTCTCTTCCATAACATCCTTGTCGATGTTATATATTTTTAAGTTCTGCAGGCGTTTTCTGTATTTTCGCAAAACAGAAGGGTTTATGATAATGTGTTTACCACCCAAAGAACTACTATCATCTTCTGCAAGGAAACCCCATCGAACAAGCACCATAATTGGTTTTGCATCTGTATATTTTGTTGCTTCTTCTGGGATTTCAAATGACATTCTGCTTCGACCAGCTTTTATTTCTTGTTTAGCATCCGTATAGTTGCCACCACAATCTTCGAGCTTCCAAAGCAAATATGCGAACTCCTTATAAGTAAGATAACCGAGATCCATAATTGCACGAACAAATAGGACCGGGGGTTCAACATCAGAATCACTTGCTGGGCTTCCATAATTGTTACGACCAAACGTGTTCGTTTCAAGTGAGACCAGCAAATCCTCATTAATGCCATCGGCATCCTTTGCCAAAAGGTGTTCATAAAACCGCTTGCCTTGGTCGGTTATTCTTCGGAGAGATCTTTCGTTCGTAATATCTTCCCAGGTAGTAAAACCAAAGTAAGAAGTAATTTGAGCCTTTTTGGTATACGATGAAGAGTACTGATCGCTCCCTATCATAGCTTTGAGTTGACGCTTATATTCATCGTTGGAGAGCCAACCACCAGCATCATAGTAGATTTTTAGTACAGCTTCTACCTCATCAAGCAAAGCACTATTTTTAGGCATTACTATCTTTGCCATAGTAACCCTCCTTTACAATTGTGATACAAGGGCATTCATTATTTCTTTAACCAACTTAGAAGGAATGCCTTCGCCGAAAACCTTGCGTATAAATGTGTCATTTGCCCATTCTGGAATCGGCCAATCAAGAGGCAGCGACATAACTATAAGCAATTCATAAATAGTTAGAACACGAGGATCAGAATAGAGTATATTTCCATCTTTGTCGATATACTCTCTGCCAGGATGTACGCAAGCCAGTGACGAAATAACACCGTTATTTTGTGTGATTGTTCTACACGGCATATCCCATTTTAACCTGCGGTAATGGTTATGATGGGCTTTAACGGGAGTTCCATCAGCCTTCTGCGGGTAATACTTTTCGTTATATATAGCCGACTTCCCGGTTGGTGTATGCATCATCCACTCTACTTGTTTCCAAGAATGTGTAGGCGGATAGTGCCATTTTGAAATTGCCAAACCACGCTGACGCTTTTGCTCGTATTCTGGGAAATGCAGCATAGTCGCCGCCATACCATCTCTTAAATACGGATCAAGAGAAGGAAGATGACCTATTGCTTCAGCCAAAGTAATCTCAGGCTGTTTTGCAGGGAACTTCCAAATAATACCCGTATCCTTTCGCACCAGCAAGAAAATGTTACGTTCTCTTAATTGAGGCACACCATAATCCTTTGCCATAACGAGTGTTTCGTCATTGAAATTGTAGTATTCACCAAGTTCTCTTTTTATGTATTCTGGGATAAGAACCACTTCATCGTTATAACGGATTTTTGTCCGCAACTGTTGCGGTACATTCTCGAGCAGAACAAACTTCGGCTTTACTCGCTTAATAACATCAATTGCATACGATATTAGTTGGTTTCTTGGATCAAATTGCAACCGAAGTCCAGCTTCACTCATACCTTGGCATGGAGGGGTTGCAATCAAAAAATCAACTCCACACTCAATAGCCTCATTTACAATCTGGGTTCTGGTGGCATCATCGGTTATGTCTCCACAAATCATATGGGTATCAGGATAGACATCTTGGTAAAATCTCGCTCGTTCAACATCAATCTCGTTCGCAATTTTGATGTCTACACCAAGGTCACTCATATATGCCTCGGCAATACCAACATTTGCAAACAAGGAAAGTCCTTTTAGTTTGCTCATTTTCGTTCTCCCTTCAAGGCCATAAATGCCTTTTTTACAAAGAGCGGAGGAATTCCTTCGCCAATAATCCTTCTCAAAAAAGCCTCAGTTGCTCGTGTGTTTACTGCCCAATCTAAAGGCAAACTCATAATAATCATAATTTCATATAGAGTTAGAGTACGTGCATCCGAGAAAATAACATCTCCATTGGCATCAAAACCTTCGGGACGCCCCGGATGGACATTGTTTTGAGAAGAAATTTTGCGATTGTCCATAGTAACTGTATAGGCTGCCGTGTTCCAGTTTTGCCTTTTATATGTGTTATGGTAGCCTTTAACAGGGGTTCCATCCTCTTTAACCGGGAAATATTTGTCGTTATCAAAAGCGGTACAACCTGTAGGGGTATGCTGCATCGCAACTACTTGCCGTCGCACGTGATGAGGCGGTGTGTGCCATTTTGATATTTTTTCCGCCTCGGTCTTGCGTTCATAAAAAGATGGAAACATTTCTAAAAGTTCCTCTTCTGAAACATCGGTCACAAAAGGATCGAGTTTAGGCAGATGCCCTATTGCATCTTCCATAGTTACAACCCGATCATCTTTTCCCGGAAGAAGCCATTCAGGCTCGCCTTTCCTACTCATCAAGATAATGGCGCGTTCTCTCGTTTGCGGAACTGAATAGTCTTGAGTATTAATGACATATTTTCTAATCAAATATTGATCACCCAATTCCATATCAAGCAAGTCTGGAATCAAAACTCGTTTTCCATCTACTGAAATATAAGTATTAAGAAACATTGGCACATTTTCGAGAAAAACATATCGAGGCATTATGGCTTTGATTGCTTTGATAGTCGGGCAAATCAAAGTGTTTCTGAAATCGTCTTCAGCCTGCTGACCAGCAGTACTCATGCCCTGGCAAGGAGGAGTGGCCATTATTACATCAACCCCGGCATTTATAGAGGTATTTACGATGTTTTGGAAAACCGAATTATCGGTGATATCTCCGCAGATCATTTTTGTGTTTGGATATATTTCGGAATATAGATTTGCGCGCCGCTCAATCAACTCATTGGCAACAGCGACATTGAAGCCGATATCCTCAAGATAGGCTTCAGCCACACCGATATTTGCAAATAAGGATAAAATTTTCATATCATCACTCTTAAGATTTGAAAAACCACATTTCTCCTTATCATAATCAAGGTAATCAAAGTACAGTTTTACAGCCTTTTTTATTTGTGAACGCACCGAACATGATAACTGCTGAAATGATGGGCACTGTTCCAGCCTAAAAATGTACACAATATCATTAAACCAAGGAAGAATACTGTCCGCTCTCTTCAAGCGTGATATGGTATTACTTATTGTTGCATTGGAATAATTTGATGATACAGCAAGCCAACTTTTAAAACCGCTAATATCAACCATAATTCAGCTCACCCCTCGAATAGTTATAGCAAAGCTATAATATTATAGCGTAAAACTACAGTGGCGTCAAGTAGTTGACGCCATTTTTGGGATTCTATCCTTTGATTTTAACGATAGGCACACCAACTCGGTTAGCATAGTCAATTGTGTTCTTGGTACCGCTCTTCTCGCCGTTGAATACAGCAATGACTCGTGCGTAGTGGTCGACCATCCATTCGTTCCGAATTTGAAAGCAAGCCTTGCTATAGTGCTTACATACATAAACAACATGGTCAGACTTATCCAGGATGGCATTATATCTGTCTTTCCAGTCTTGCTCCCATCTTTTTTCAAACCCATCGTAGGGACAAGCACACATAAGTTTAAGGGGTTGACCGGCGTCGCGCAGTTTTATTACGATCTCTGCAGCCCAAATGTCAACCCCTCGTGCCATTCCCGATATAAAGACCATTAATCCGTCAGCAATAGCCTGGCGGATTTCTTTTTCCAAGTCCCTTTTTATGAGCCACTCAAAACGAGTGAGTTTTTCCGGGCGATGTCCTGTAAAGCAGACCCGGTGCTGCCGTTTTTCTTCTTCGGTCATTGAGTTCTCCTCTCAACGAACCACCGACCGATGTTATTCCCGGTGAGGTTTGTGCTTCTTTCAAAAAACAGATAGCTTTGTTTGCCGTGAACCATAATCGTGTAGCGGTCACCCTGGCCTCCGGCTTTCATGGCAGCCGCTTGCCGTATATCAAGCACACGGTCGATTTCAAACTTCTCGCCGTCCTCCCAATCGTATCTTCTAAAATGTATCCTGAAGGTGAAAACGAAAAGTACTGGTTTGGATATCGAGCAAGCTGTTTTGAGAAGATTGCCGATTGTTCCAATCAGCGATTTATCTTCATTTGCAGAAACCAAACTACGACAGTTTTTGATATCCCCAGAAGCTACATCGATGAGTTGACTCCTTTCTTCAATAACTCTTCGGATGACGAGGGGAACGTTAAGCATTATCACATTGTCATTCACAAAATGCTGGATGGCAAAGTAACGATGTTGCTTTCGAAACCAACACTCAAGAGAATTGATATCTCTGAGTATTTGGTAGAGTAAAAAATAATGGAAAAACCAAAGCCGATCAGCAGAGATGTTGGTCGGTTTTGTTTTGCCCATTACATAGCCGGTGAGCCAAGCAGCTTGCCTGGAACATCGGCTATTTCTTTTACAAGAAGTCCGGCGGGAGTTCTTGTAAAAACCGATGAAAGCTGAAGTAAGTGGTCCCGGGCAAAGACCATGAGCTTCACGCTTTTGTCGGGCAGGTGTTCAGAGGGATGCAATCCCTTTGGGTAGGTTGAGGGCGGCGAGCCCCATGAACTTTCTCTGTTAGCAGCTTTTCATCGACAATTTGGTCAAATCCTGCGACTTCACCTGCGCGGCTTACGCGATAGAGCAGAATGCATGGCTTCCCACGGATGATTCCCTTTTCATCCGCGTATTTTTCAATTAGGCTGTCATATAGCTCACGATATGTCATCATTACTTCTTTGTCATATTCCTTTGTTCTTTCATTCATACATTATCTTCGCAGACCATTTATGCCCACAACTCAAGCACTTCCAATGTGCTTTGTATGTGGAACGAAATGTATATTCTTTATTTGCCATATTTCTTTGTTCCCTCATTCATAAAAACTCAGTAGCTCCTCAAGGGAAACATCTATACCTACACATTTTAATGCTTCTTTACGCTCATGATAGAGCTTCGTCAGCAGTTCAGATGCACCTTGTCCGTAATGAATATGGTTGTGGCAGTTACTGCAAAGAGAAACGATATTCTCTTCAACATCGAGCGAAACATCAAATTCATCCGAGAACGCCATTGGGATAAGGTGATGTGGCTCGGTATATGGCTTGCTTGAATTCCTTCGTAGAAATGTTGGGTGTATACTGTTTATCTCGCACCGATAATCGGCATGCGACAATGCATTTATTGCGGTTTGCCGATCGCGTGGATATACCTTGTGCCCAGATATTTCAACCGGATTGGCTTTATTCTTAGCAAGCCCTGCATACTGATACTTCGCTGGCGCACCGGTTAAAGCATCTGCTTTTAGTTCAGCAATTAGTGCTTCATCCTCTTCATCCTCTTTTTTGTAATAAAGGATGTGAGGCACTTCGCCAGTAAAGTCGGCAACATCAGCGGCTCTCTTGTAAACATGATACTGATATGAACTGTGTTCTTTGTCTGGGAGATATACCCCTGCAAAATAGTACGGCTCATTTTTTGTTTTTGTGAAGACCAGACGAATGCAGTCCGCCACCTCGTATCCAAGTTCGTGATTTGACTCCGAAGCTTTTTCAATGATTGTTCTGCCATCATCTGCAGTTGTATTAATCCAGCCAGAAGAAGACGCTGGTTTCCCATCCATTGACAACTTTGGAAACCAAACCATATATGCTGTTCCATTTGCGGTAAATTCAAAAGCGCCTTTCTGCCAGCCACCGTATATTTTGCCGAGGTAATCAATTCCCAAACCATAGTTCAGAACATCTACGCTCTTATGGAACGGCGTAGGATTGGAGACTGTAAAACGCCGCACATCTGGTTTAAGGTATTCGGGTGGAGGTGGAACAATAACGCTTTCTTTTACTACAGGTATTTGTAATGGTTCATCATCCGCTAGTTCAAGAAAACCCATTTCTTCAATTAGCTTTAGTGCATCTGGTTTAAGTCGGATGGGGCCTTGAACGAAATTGATTCCCACGCTTTTTAATTGAGCTGAGTTTACGGGAGAACTTAATTTGGCCAAGAGCTTCAATTCCATATAGTTACCACAATCATTAAACGGAGTACCATCAACCACAAACTTGCTGTCATCAATTGTAGACAGTGGCTTATTCGCCTTTTCTACCCGGCATTTATATTTGACTGCACGATATGGAGAAGAAACATAAATATATACTATGTCACCAGTCTGAGCCTCGCAGCTCTGTTTCCAATCAATTACAGGAAGTTCTGCGAAAGCTCCATCAACATGATAGTATTTCAGATTGCACGAAATAAGCCAATTAGTACTATTTTGAGATACCGTATATATAGGAACATTTTCTGGTGTGTTTTGAATATTATCCGGACGATCAAACCCAATATTCAGCCCCAGATAATCCTCAAGCTTGTACCACTCCTTGCAATTACGAATAGCATCTCGTTCTTCACGGAATAGCTCTTTCTCGGTTTTGCCTTTTGTTGGTATTCCAAGCATTGCATACAGCGGATAAAACCCTTCTCCAGCTTTCTGGGTATTCTTGTTTACAACTTTTGCAGATAGAAGAGGCAAACCAAGTTCGTGGCAGAGCTTGGACACTTCGCCTATGTTCTTCCCCACCTGTCTCCAATGTATAGGAGGATTGATTCGTGCCGCAAGTTCGTTGTATTCGACATTCATCTCATGGTTTTTCACACTAAGGAGTAGTTGCTCTGCGAGCTTTTTCTGAACATCTGTCAATTTTGTCATTTTGTGCATCTCCTTTTGTCGAGCTGATGCTCTGCTGTTTATAGTGTGGGATTTATCGAGGATATTTTTATATTACATAGTATCACTTGTAAGGAAAAACGCATAGAGCGGCATATCAAGAGCATTGCATATTCTCTCGATGGTATCAATCTTCAACTGACCGCCACGATTTTTCGTGGTCTTGATGGTCGAAACGGATATACCGCTCATTTCTGCGAGGCGGTTAATGGAAATATTCCGCTCGGCCGCCAATTCATATACTCTTTCTATAGTTTCCAAGAAGCACCCCTCCCTGTCCCAACTCTATCAAATTTGCTGTCCAATAAAAGTCCCTCAGTTCAGAACCTTACCAACAATCTGGAAATATGCGTCCGGCACAATCTCTTTCGGTGCATACTTGCTGTTGAACGACCGAAGGACGGGCTGCATATGGATATAGCCAGTACTGTCTGTAAAGATTTCCTTTAAATCGTCATCCGGCTCCTGCTCGTCATATTCCTTTATATAGCCGTTGCCGTCATAGGTAAAGATACCGACATCGCCGACCGAAAGTTCTTTGCATTCATGTACCCATGCGATGTTGCCGTCATGGTAATAGGGCTCCATGCTGTCACCGCTGATGTAGATGCCGAAGTCTGCTCCAGCCGGAACCTGGGCGGCAATAACACTGACATTTTCAAATCCTCCTTCATCGAGGAATGAGCCAGTACCGGCGGATGCGCGTAGCCGGCACACAGGCATCTCGATGATTTTACACTTGCTTTCAGCCGGGCGGTATGGTCTGTATTTCCCGGAGGCAATAAGATCTGCTTTATAATTCTCCAGTTTCTGAAGCCCCTGTTCGTTAAGGACAGCGGGTTTTCTTTCTACCCCAGAGAAGGTATACGGATCGTCAATATCCAGAGCAAAGAAAACCGCCATTATTTGATAGGCACTCGGTACACTTTCACCGCGCTCCCATTTTCCGAGAGCAGGTCTGGATACAGAAATGCCATACTGTTCAAGTTTATCGCAGAGTTGCTGTGCAGTAATTTTCTTCAGCTTTCTCGCTGCTGCAATACGTTTGCCGATTCCATTATCCTCTTTATCAAACTTAGCGTTATACATAGTAGTTCTCCTCAAACCGTTTTTTGCGAGATATCTAATTATGTGATTTTAGTATATAAGGCAAACACATACTTGTCAATAAAAAGTTCTTAATGGTACACAACTGCGATATTGATTTTCCCTATTAGTAGCGTTATACTTTCCACACAAGAAAAATCAAGCGAGTCCATCGACCCGAAGAAAGGAGAGCAACATGATAGGCAACGATATATATTCTTCACTTGCATCGGCTATTAACCCCTGCGTAGGGTGTACCTCTCTGTCATGTGCTATGTGCGACTGTTACAGTGGATGCAATTCAGAGCAGGACGAACTACGGATGCTTCGTGTGCCTGCTTCATATAAAAGTGAAAAGCCGAAAGATAAGGTACAGTCGAAGAATCTCTCTTCAGATAATAAGCGATCAAACCGAACTGTTCACCTCTCTTCAGCGGTGTTCGGTAATCACAATAAGGCTGAAATATACATTGCGGACAGCAATGGTATGAGCGGAGCCGGCATACACGAAGGAGACTACATCATTTTCGACACAGAGCTTGCTCCCCTGGACGGTGATGTTGTTATTGCTGTTATTGAAGGGATCAAATACTGCCGCAGGTATTTTCTTGACGGAGAGAAGGCGCGTTTCCGCAGAGAGGACGGCATAACTCCGGATGTGGTCACAGCAGATTTTTCAGTGATCGGTGTCATGGTGGGGCTTATGAGGAAGATTGAGCGGGTAAGCTGATGGGAAAAGAACGAACTTACTTCTGCATTGATATGAAGACCTTTTATGCTTCAGTCGAGTGTGCCGAGCGTGGACTGAACCCCTTTGAGACAAATCTGGTCGTTGCGGATACTTCCCGTGGTAACGGAGCCCTCTGTCTCGCCGTTAGTCCCAGAATGAAAGCGCAGGGGGTGAAAAACCGCTGCCGCCTGTATGAGATTCCGAAACACATAAAGTACGAGACAGCTTTGCCGAGAATGCAACTGTATATCGAGTATGCGGCGGACATCTATGCAATTTACCTCAAATACTTCTCTCCGGACGATATCCATGTCTATTCCATCGATGAGGCTTTTATCGATGCCACCAACTACCTCAGTACCTATCACATGGATGCAAAGGGACTGGCAAAAAAGCTGATGAACGAGATTGCCGAGGTGAAGCACATCCCCTCTACCGCCGGCATCGGTTCAAATCTGTTTCTCGCAAAGATTGCCCTGGACATCACTGCGAAACACGCAAAGGATCATATGGGGGTGCTTACCGAGGAGAGCTTCCGGGAGACGCTATGGGATCACACTCCTATAACAGACTTCTGGATGATTGCCGGTGGAACTGCTCGAAGGTTGGAACGTTTCGGAATCACTACCTTGAGAGGCATAGCACAATGCCCACAGGAGCTGTTATATAAGACTTTCGGCAAGGATGCAGAACTCCTCATCGACCATGCCTGGGGCCGGGAGCCCTGCCGGATGCAGGATATCAAGAGCTATAAAAGCAAAACGCACTCGGTCTCATTCTCTCAGATACTTCCGAAAGATTACACCTATGACGAGGCGCGTGTCGTTATGACAGAAATGATCCTCCACGGGTGTCAGGAACTGATGCGTCGCAAGGTCATCTGCCAGAAGATATGGATCGGAGTCGGCTACTCAAAAGATGTACTCCCAATGGTTAACGGTCAGACAAAACTGACGAGCGCAACAGCCGTGAACTCCCTTATATGTCCTTTCGTGTTGGATGTCTTTGACCGGATCACCGACCGGAGCGTTCCCATCCGCAGACTCGGCATCAGTTTTAATGATGTTTGTGATGAGGGGTGCGAGGGCTATGACTTTTTCACAGATTGGGATGCCGTGGAACGTGAGAAAGCAAAGGAAAAAACGGTTTTACAGATATCAGATAAATACGGTAAAAACGCTATACTGCGAGGTACAAACTTTCTCGCCGGAGCAACACAGCGAGAGCGCAACGGAATGATTGGAGGTCACAGAGCAGGTTATGATGACATTACAAGAGAGGGCGAAGCAGTTCGCCCCGTTCGATGCTATGAAGGGTCTGCAGGAGGCACTGCGTGACCGTGAGGAGCGGCATTGCCGGGTAGAACGGCATGATATCTCCGATGAGGACATTGCAGCCAATTCTATCGTAATTTCAAAGCTGTCCAAGGGACTTATGGTTCATGTTGAATACTACTGTGCTTTCCATGATATTGAAAAAGAAGGTCGGATAACAGAAATCAGCATCCCCTTCAAGTACATTAAACTCAACGGAGAGAAAATCATTTTTGAAGATATTTATAGAATAAGGATTACGGACAATGGATGAGCTGGGTAGAGACCAATTCCCCAAGGAGTGCTGGGGCTGCTATGAAAACTGCTATAGCTGCACTCGAAAAATCGGATCGGCGAGTGTCCCTGTTATCCGGGATTTTGTAGCATTAAAGATGCTGAAGCAGCAAGCTATAGTCCGGATGCAGCGTGACATAGAAAGAATAGATGAACAGCTTGAAAAACTGCTCTCGGAATGAGGTGACAGGATGAAATCTTATGATGTTCGATGCCCGTATTGCGGCAAACTCAATCGAAGCGTGTACCTTGAAGAGACAAACGGATGGATGGAATGCATTTTCTGCAGCACCCCCAGTAGAACCACCGAAGCCGGTGAGAAACCGGACCTAGCGGCAAGAATCATTTCTCCGTTACACATGGCAGTATCTACCTGTAAAGGGGCTTAAGATGAGATTTTACTCCCAGAACGAAATTGAATATATTTCCCGGTGGGTCTATAAGACATATAAAAAAACCGCAGGATACTCAGAGATGCCAGAGCGCGTGATTCCGGAGCAGTTGGCGGATTGCCTCGGTTTGTCCTTTGATTACCGACATCTGTCGAGAGATCGTCTCACCCTGGGGCTTACATCTTTTGAGGAGGGGGATGGTGTTGAGGTGTTTGATAGTCCCTTCGAGGAGTTCTATGTGCTTGACGGAAAAACCATGCTTATCGAGGAGGACTTACAGAACGATGAGGAAAAGGTCGGACGCTGCAATTTCACAAAAACACATGAGGTCTGTCACCATATCCTGCACCTTCTATACCCACAGGAATTTGGCAGCGAAGTCGCATCACGAAGGATTCTGCATTACAGGATTGATGGCAGATACAGCAGTAATGAAGCACAACAGGAAAGACTTGTCGATTGGGTAACCTCTGCTGTACTGATGCCGGAAGAGCTTGTGAAAAAGAATATGCTGCTTTTCAATCTGCCGGAAAGAATAGCAATATTAAATAGGCTAATTGGGAATGGGACCTACAAGAAGTTTTGCACTATGGCAGACGAGATGGGTGTTTCAAAGCAGGCCCTGGCAATCCGGCTGAAGAACCTCGGACTGTTAGACCGGGAATACCTCAAAAACCCTTATGAAATGTTGAACATTTATATGGAGGAAAATGAACTTGGATGAAAAAGAAACCATTCGGATCAGTAAGAACTGTAAGAAGTGCGGCAGACGCCTCTTTGACAAAGTATCTCCTGCATCCGGGTATGTAAAAATCAAGTGCCCGAAATGCGGTGTAGAAAACACCGTAAATCTGGCACTGCGAAGGAAGCTGTATTTCCGGATAGCAAAAGCTTAATCACAGTAATTACAAATTAGATGGTCTTTCATAAGATCAAGTAAGACACCGTGCAAAGGGGCTTGAGTGTAAGCTCAAGAGATTACCACCAAATGGCCGGGCATTGTAAGGCAAGGGATTATTATATCCCTCCGCTGGACAATGCCCGGTCTTTTTTTATTTCTATAAACAAATAAATCTGAAGCCTGAGTGTACATCAGGGCGAAGGATACAGATAAAGCACTTTTCATTATTTGAAAAGGATTATCGGTACCCTCGGTTTTCTGCACCCATTTTGCAGAAGCTGTTTCTCCCCGTATACTCAGGCTTTTTCTGTGTCCTTCATGCCTCCGCACTCAGCGGAAAGGACACAAAAATGAATAACAATGAAAACCAGTACTACATCTACATCCGTGGGACGAAAGAACGGATTCCCGTCACCAAACAAGAGTTTGACGATTACTACCGTGACATCAACTCCTACCGCCGCACAGAAATGAACAATGGTCGCTGTGTCTGTCCCAGAAGCAAGTGGCTCTCCTGTGATATGGACTGCCTGACCTGCCCGTTCCACCGCCACGGAAATCAGTATTCCCTTGATGCAACTGTCAACGGTGATTGTGAAGATGCCCGTGCGTTGGGGGAAGACATTCCAGGCGTCGAAAGTCAGATGGAAGATATTTTTACAGACATAGCTGAATTCCGTCAGCTCTTTGACCGACTTGCCGAACTTATGCCGGAGGCCTCTACCATTGGAAACCTTCGTCTGGACGGTTTGTCCGACACAGCTATTAGTAAACGTCTCGGTATCAGCCGCACGACCTTTCTCAGCAGACTGAAAAAAGCAAAAAAAGTACTTGCCGATGAGTTCCCAGAATTATTTTGAAATAATTTTTGAATTCTTCGTCAAAACGGGTCCCTGCTTTCCATTCGAGTATTGAGGGTAGCGAAAACAACATCAGTTTCCCTTATGGAGGTGAACAGAATGATTGACGGAATAAGAGCAACCAACATGGAACTGGTAGATGTGCTGACTGCAATCAGCCAGGTATCCATGAGGCTTGCAGTGAAGCTGGAAATGCTAGAAAAGGCTGAACTAAAGAAAAAGATAAAGGAAGGAGACAGAGCTGATGAAGCTGTACGAAGTCAACCGGTGTATCGAAGATCTTATTGTGATGCTCGAACCCGACCCGGAAACTGGTGAGGTCACCGCTGACGATGAGATTATGGAGCGGCTGCACAATTTGGAGATGGAGCGTGGACGCATCTTGGAGTTCCTTGCGAAACTTGTCTTAAACTGCCGTGCAGAGGCGGCATCCATTAGAGCTGAAGAAAAACGCCTCGCAGAACGTAGGCGAGGTTTAGAAAAACGCGATGAACGAATCATGCAGATACTTGACCGCGAATGTGCCGGAGTAAAAACCGACTGCGGTGTTGCCACAGTTAACTACCGTACTACGAGCCGTGTGGATGTGTCCGATAGCCGGAAAGCCATCAACTGGCTGAAGCGTCACAAGTACACCGATTGCTACCGTACGCCGGAGCCGGAGATAAGCAAGACGGAGGTTAAAAAACTCCTTACCGCCGGAGAAATGATTCCCGGCCTCACCCTCGTGCAGGACAAGTCCTGCTCGCTGAAATAACTGGAGGAAAAGAAATGCTGAACATTACAAGCGGCAAGGTCAGCCGCGCACAGAAAATCGTAGTTTACGGCTCCGAAGGTATCGGCAAGACCACCTTCTCATCCGCATTCCCCAAACCCCTCTTCATAGACACCGAGGGCGGCACCGCCCATATGGATGTCAACCGTCTTACCATGCCGGACTCGTGGGATGGTTTCGTGGCTCTCATTGAGGAGGTTTCCAGGAACCCTGGCATTTGCGGAACGCTCGTCATCGATACCGCTGACTGGGCGGAGCAGCTCTGCATCAAGGACATCTGCTCAAAGTACAAGAAGTCCGGTATCGAGGAATTCGGCTACGGCAAAGGCTACACCTATATTTCCGAGGAGTTCTCCCGTTTTCTTGCCGCCTGCGACAAGGTTATCGCGGCAGACATGAATGTCCTCATCACCGCTCATGCCAAGATGCGTAAGTTCGAGCAGCCAGATGAGATGGGTAGCTATGATCGTTGGGAAATGAAGCTGACCCGACAGGTCGCACCGCTTATCAAGGAATGGTCGGATATGCTCCTGTTCTGTAATTACAAGACCTTTGTGGTCTCTCAGGAGGGTGGCAAGAGCAAGGGGCAGGGCGGCAAGCGTGTCATCCATACTTCGCACCACCCCTGTTGGGATGCGAAGAACCGCCACGCTCTTCCAGCGGAGATGGATATGAGCTTTGACAGCATTCGCCACATTTTTTACGGAAGTGCAGCGTCGAACACGACTGACGAAGATGCTCATGCCAAACTCAACCGCATGATGTCCGATGCGGAGATTTCGGACAACGAACTTCAGCGGCTTGTTTCTGCAAAGGGTCACTATTCCCTCGATACCGCTGTAGCGGATTATCCGGACAGCTTTCTCACCCGTTGGGTGTTCCCCAATTGGGAGAAGATCGTCACCACCATCAAAAATATGTAATTGAAACACGGAGGTTCCATTATGGATTACGAAAATAGAAACAACGCACAGGAAATGTGCATGGACTGGAATGACTCCATCGAGAATGATGGTCAAGAATTCGTGACCCTCGAAGAGGGCGATTATAACTTCACCGTCACCGGCTTTGAGCGTGGTCGTTTTCCGGGGTCGGCGAAGATCCCTCCTTGCAACAAGGCCGCCATTACCATTGCCGTAGACAACGGCGGCAAGACCGTCAATGTCAAGTTCGACCTTATTCTTTACCGCTCTCTCGAATGGCGCATCTCTTCCTTCTTCCGCTGCATTGGGCAGAAGAAGCATGGTGAGCGTCTGGTCATGGACTGGAATGCCGTCATCGGGTCTCACGGCAGAGCGCATCTCAAGCCCCGTACCTATGTGAATCGTTACGGTGAGGAAAAGGCTGCCAACGATGTCGATTACTTCCTCGACTACGAGGAGAAGTTCTTCGTGAACTATCACCCCACTACTACGACCCAGGGCAACGGATGGCAGGAGGTAAGCGATGATGAGGAACTCCCTTTTGATTGATCCGGAGGTAACCGATGAAACTGCGACCGTATCAGAGCGAGGCGGTTGATGCAGTTCTCCGGGAATGGGACGAGGGGCATCGAAAGACGCTCCTTGTCCTTCCAACGGGGTGCGGCAAAACAATCGTCTTCTCAAAAATAGCACAGACGCAGGTGGACAAGGGACATCGTGCGTTAATCCTTGCTCACCGAGGAGAGCTTCTCGAACAGGCGGCAGATAAGTTGATGCAAGCCTGTCAGCTTCCCTCCGTACTTGAAAAAGCCGAAAGCAGCGGCATCGGCAGCAGTATTCCCGTGACAGTCGGTTCTGTACAGACTCTCTGCCGGGATACACGCCTTACGAAATTCCCTCAGGATTATTTCACAGATATCATCGTGGACGAGGCTCACCATTGCCTTTCCGACAGCTATCAGAAGGTTCTGAACTATTTCCCCTGTGCCAATGTGCTGGGCGTAACGGCTACTCCGGATAGAGGGGATCAGCGCGACCTCAGCTCTTTCTTTGACAGCAAGGCTTACGAATACAGTATGTCCCAGGCGATACGGGAGGGTTATCTCTGCCCGGTCAAAGCGCAGATGATCCCTCTGCAACTGGATATCTGCTCTGTCGGAATAGCAAATGGTGACTATGCCGTCGGAGAGATTGGATCCGCTTTGGAGCCATACTTGAAGCAAATAGCCGCTGAAATGTGGAAGTACTGCCAGGGTCGGAAAACCGTGGTGTTCCTGCCACTTGTGAAAACATCGCAGGAGTTTTGTGAACACCTTAAAGCAGAAGGCTTTCGTGCCGCAGAGGTAAACGGCAACAGCACGGACAGAGCAGAAATTCTCGCAGACTTTGAAAACGGCAAATACGATGTGCTTTGCAATTCCATGCTGCTCACCGAAGGGTGGGACTGTCCGGCTGTGGACTGTGTGGTAGTCCTTCGCCCCACAAAAATCCGCAGTCTTTATCAGCAGATGGTAGGTCGCGGTATGCGACTGTCACCCAGCAAAGATCATCTTCTGCTTTTGGACTTTCTGTGGATGACCGAAAAGCATAACCTCTGCCGACCCTCTGCACTTGTCAGCAAAGACGAGAATATCTCGAAGCGTATTGATGAAAAGCTCATGGCGGACGATGAGGTATATGACCTTTTGGAAGAAGAGGAACAGGCCGAGCGTGATGTGGTAGCCGAGCGTGAAGCTGCTCTTGCACGAGAACTGGAGATTATGCGGAAACGGCAGGCACGACTTGTCGACCCACTCCAGTATGCCATGTCCATTGCCGCCGAAGATCTCGCCTCCTATGTGCCTACATTTGCATGGGAGATGGGTCCTGCATCTGCTGCACAGCTTTCTTTTCTTGAAAAGCGCGGCATCTTCCCGGACACCGTGGAGAATGCAGGCATGGCGAAGCTCATCATCGACAAACTCATTAGCCGCCAGGAAGCCGGACTGTCTACCCCAAAGCAGATACGTCTTCTGGAGCGTTATGGTTTTCTCCATGTTGGTGAGTGGCCATTTGAAGCGGCAAACAGGATGATATCTACCATTTGCGCTAACCGATGGTTTGTACCGAGAAACATCCATCCTGCCGAATACAGACCGGAAATGTAAAGGAGAACACCAATGTCAGATATAGAAAGACTTCTGGATGCTATTCCGGCATCAGATACCTCATACGATGAATGGCTTCGGGTCGGACTTGCCTTAAAGAACGAGGGTGAACCCCTCTCAACCTGGGATAACTGGAGTCGGAACGATCCCCGTTACCATGATGGTGAATGCAGGCGGAAGTGGGCATCTTTCGGCAGCAGTCCCAACCCTGTAACCATCGCAACCATCGCGCAGATTGCGAAAAATCACGGATACAGTCTCCGACCTTATGAGGGTGACGGAGTCATGGACTGGAATGACACAATCTCCTATGACGGTGACAATTTTGAAAGTGTAACCGCTCCGGACGAATGGAAGCCGGCAGATCAGCTCATTCATTACCTTGAAACGCTGTTTGATTCAGATGACTTTGTAGGCTATGTCACAGGTGATGTATGGCAGGACAAGGACGGTAGATGGGTGCCGTCAAAGGGTGTATTTGACCGGACTGCCAGACAGCTCATTGATTCCATCCGAAAGCATCCGGAGGATCTCGGAGCTACCATCGGAGACTGGAATCCGGAAGTCGGTGCATGGATACGCTTTAATCCTGTGGACGGCGAGGGTGTAAAAAATGAGAATGTGACCGCTTTTCGCTATGCCCTCGTGGAGTCGGATACCATGCCGCTTTCCGACCAGGATGCCATGTACCGCAAGTTGGAGCTACCCATTGCTTTCCTCATTCATTCCGGCGGCAAAAGCATCCATGCCATCGTGCGGATCGATGCCGGTGACTATAACGAATACCGTCAGAGAGTGGAGTTCCTTTATGACTTCCTTGAAAAGAATGGTGTAGCCGTAGACAAACAAAACCGCAATCCCTCACGACTCAGTCGTATGCCCGGTGTCACCCGTAGCGGCAACCGACAGTACATCGTAGCTGAAAACATCGGTCGTAAGTCGTGGACGGACTGGCTCGATTTCGTCGAGGGTGTTTCCGATGAACTACCGGATGTTGAATCCATATGCACGGAGATGATAGACGAGCCGCCCCCTCTCGCAGAGGAGTTGATTTCCGGTGTGCTACGCTGCGGACATAAGATGCTCATCTCCGGATCGTCAAAAGCAGGAAAGAGTTTTCTCCTCATGGAACTTTCCATCGCTATAGCCGAGGGCAGACCATGGCTCGGATTCAACTGCAAAAAGGGTCGTGTGCTGTATGTCAATCTGGAGATTGACCGCAATTCCTGTATCAACCGTTTTGCGGAGATCTACCGTGCTATGCATTTGAAGCCCGGAAAAAACAGTTATCTGGACATATGGAATCTTCGTGGCAAGGCTCTGCCCCTGGACAAGCTCGTTCCGAAACTTCTCCGTCGTATGCGCGACAAGCACTACGATGCTGTTATTATCGATCCCATTTACAAGGTCATCACGGGCGATGAAAACAATGCCTCGGATATGGCGGCATTCTGCAATCAGTTCGACCGCATTTGTACAGAGACGGGCTGTGCCACGATTTACTGCCACCACCATTCCAAGGGTACGCAGGGCAGCAAGAGAGCAATGGACAGAGCATCTGGAAGCGGCGTGTTCGCCCGTGACCCTGATGCCCAGCTCGATATGATACAGCTTGATCTAACCGATGAGATGAAGAATTTCGTCCGTGACGGTAATGCCACAGCATGGCGTTTGGAATGTTCGCTCCGCGAGTTCCGCAATTTCGAGCCTCGAAATTTTTGGTTCGAGTACCCGCTCCACCGCATTGACGACACCAATCTCCGTGGGGCATACGCTGAAGGCTCACCCCTTGCCAATCTTCAAAAGTCCGGCAAGCGCACATCCGCAAGAAAGCGCAAAGAGCGTCTGGATACCGCCTTTGAGATTTGTGCCGAAAACGGCTATACGAGGGTATCGGACATGGCGGAGTATCTGGACATCGAGGAAAAAACAATCCGCTCCTATCTCTCCGAATTCAAGTCCGATTACAAGCTCGACCGGGGCATCGTGACCAGGATATCCAGTAAGGAAAAAGGCTGATTTTTTCCTATGACCGAAACGGAATGGACGAAGGCAAAAATGTCCTTTTACCGTTTGGCGGTGAAAGACCTTATATATAGCTCGTATTACCGCGCCGTCACACATGAGGAAGAATGGCTGCAAGCCTGCCATTCCTCCCTCACAGTGCGACAGTGACCTAGCCGATTACCGAAAGGAAGAAGTGAAACTCAAAATGAAGTTTTTTATGAAAATGACACCTCCGACCTGCACAGCGCAGATGAAAAAGATCTCCGTAGTCCACGGCAAACCGGTGGTTTATGAGACATCCGCTATCAAAGCGGCGAAAGAGTTGCTCTGTTCCCACCTCTGGCTGAACCGTCCGGCTGAACCGCTGACGGGACCATTGGAATTGAATGTTCTGTGGAAATTCCCTCGTGGCAAGAGCCATAAGCATGATGAGTGGCGCGTCACCAGACCGGATACGGATAACCTCGAAAAGATGCTCAAGGACTGCATGACAAAGTGCGGTTACTGGAATGATGATGCCCAGGTCGTTTTGGAGACCTGCGGAAAAAAGTGGTCGGATGAACCCTGCGGCATTGAGATTCGACTTTGTCAGTTGGAGGATGGTGGGAATGTATAAGAACCACGAAGGATACAACGATCCGACCGCAGCCGCTGCACTTTCCAATATCATCCGTGAAGAAAAGCGTAACAAGCGCAAGATGGCTTTTGAAGGAAGGAAAACGAATGGACATATACGAGAAGCTGGCAAACGAGATAATTCTACAGGCAGTGAAGGATTACAGAGACGCTTTGAAGAGTCTTCAGCGGAATCAGACCTACTGGAAAGCACAAGGAATCAAAGCTGAATGTGAACGATTCTTTTATTCCGATTGGTTTCAGACCCTCACTTCACTTGACGGCAGATTGCTCGTCCGAAAACTTCAACAGGAGGTAACGCTATGACAGTAGTTGAATATCTCTCCCAGGCATATCGTCTCGATCTTCGCATCAACAGTAAAATCGAACAGGTAGCAAGTCTGAATGACCTCGCTCTGAAAGCCACCTCCGTGGTAACGGGTATGCCGCACAGTCCGAACAGAGGCAAGTCCACGATGGCAGACACCATAGATAAAATCATCGACCTTCAGAATGAAATCAATGCGGACATCGGCAGGCTCGTTCATCTGAAGGCAGAGATTGTTTCCGTTATCAAAGCCGTGGAAAACAAGGAATACCAGACCCTACTGGAAAAGCGTTTCCTCTGCTTCATGACGTGGGAAAACATAGCTGTGGATATGGGTTACAGCATTCAGCATCTGTACCGGATGAGAGACAAAGCATATGCGGCGGTTGTTATTCCGCAAGATGATAGGAAATGTTAGTATATGTTAGTCTCTTAATGTGATAATATTATGATGCGAAAATAAAAATGAACCGACCGTCATGGGAGAAATCCCGTGGCGGTTTTTTCATGCGCGAAAGGAGGCGCATCGTGCCAACTAAACCGAAACGTCCCTGCGGATACCCCGGCTGCCCCAACCTTACAGACAGTCAATACTGCGAGGAACACCGCATACAGGAGCGACGCAAGTATGACAAGTACGAGCGTGCACCTGATGTACACAAAAAATACGGACGCGCATGGAAGCGCATCCGTGATAGGTACTATGCAACGCACCCCTATTGCGAGAGGTGCTATGTAGAAGGAAGGATGACACCAACTGAAGAGGTGCATCACATTCTGCCTGTCTCAAAAGGTGGCCAACATACCGATGACAATCTCATGAGTCTGTGCCGAAGCTGCCACAACAAGATTCACCATGAGATGGGTGATCGATGATCCCTTTGTCATAGTCGAACCGCTCTGAATGGAAGACAAATAAGTCTTTACCCTCGTATTTTTTATAAATTTCGTAGATGGTTTTGAATTCGTCAATGGTAATTGCATGATTGCCCAGCGGTTTGGCTAAGGCTACTCCGGGCATACCATACGCATATTCTTTTCGAGTTATATTCACATAGACCCACCAACACCCGCAATTACCGTGGTATCCGGAGAAGGTAAATCCTTCTTCGCGTAGCCATTTTAGAAAAGGTGCATTAATTTCTCCAAGCGATTTGTCGCAAACGAGGAACACCTCAACCTTACCTTGACCGATGTGCAGTTTCTCTTCTCCCATAATGATTTCTCCTTAATAGAACTCATAAAGAAAAGACCCATCGTCCGATGAGTCTTAAAGAAACTGTATTGACCCATCGTTCAGCCTTTAGCACCTTTCCTTACGGCAGGTTGCTGTGCGGTCAACGGGGCTGTCCCTCGCGCACTCTTTATGGTGGCTTCAGTATAGCAGAAGAATTAATGCTTTGCAAGACCCCAGGGGCGGTTCACTTCTCTACGCTGCAGCGTCCCGGGCAACGGCGCGGGGTCACATGTAAACGCAAGGCGTATTCAGAAGGGTAATAGGTCCCAGGCAAAACTTCAGTACGGAAAGGCGGTGTGAAAGTGCCGACAAAATCGAATAACACAGGCGGTGTGGGCGGTAAAAGACCCGGTGCCGGACGCAAGCCGAAGGGCGTAGCGGAGAAAGCCGCCAACGGAAACCCCGGCGGTCGCAAGCTGACCGTTCTGGACATCCCAGACACGGAGGGTATGCAGATGCCCCCTCCGGACGAGATACTGTCCGCCACGCAGAAGGACGGTACGAAGCTCAAAGCCGCCGAAATCTATGAGCGTGTGTGGAACTGGCTCGACAGGCTGGGTGCGACAGCTTACATCACCCCGGAGGTCATCGAGCAGTATGCCATGTGCCGGGCGAGGTGGCTGCAGTGTGAGGATATGACGAATGAGCTGGGTTTCCTTTCCCGTCACCCCACGACCGGCAAGCCGATCACTTCTCCGTTTATCAACATCGGCATCAACTACATGAACCAGGCGGCTCGTCAGTGGGACGCCATTATGCAGACCGTCAAGGAGAACTGCTCCGTAGACTTCACAGGAGCAAACCCTAACGACGATCTGGAGAAAATACTGCATCAGAGAAAGGGTTTCTAACTATGTACGAAAAAGTGAATCCGAGCCACCCGGACAAGGTGGCTGACCGTATCGCCGGTGCCCTTGTGGACATGGCATACGCTCAAAAAAAGAACCCCACCATTGCGGTCGAAGTCCTCATCGGTCACGGCAGATGCCATATCATCACCGAGACCACGGTAAAGCTGAACCGCCGGGATGTCCGAAGAGCTGTCCGCCGCATCGCCGGCAAGGTTCGTGTGGACTACAGAGAGAATGCCCAGGACGAGCATCTCTCCGGCAATCAGAAAAACAGCATCCGCTGCGGTGACAACGGCATCTTTAAGGGTCTCCCTGTGACGGAGGAGCAGAAAAAGCTCACCGGCATTGCTGAAGAGCTGTACGGCATTTATCCATTTGACGGAAAGTACATTCTGGACGGGGATGATCTCATCATCTGCCAGTCCAATGTCCCCTCCAGAGCATTGCGAAAGATGTACCCCGGAGCAACGGTCAATCCGCTCGGTGACTGGACGGGCGGCACAGACGTCGATACCGGAGCCACGAACCGCAAGCTCGGTAGCGATATGGCTGACGGGGTAACCGGCGGCGGCCTGCACGGCAAAGACCTCTCAAAAGCGGATGTCAGCGTGAACATCTACGCTTTTCTGAAAGCGCAGGAGACCGGCAAGCCTGTGGAGCTGTGCTGCGGCATCGGTGATGATACCGTTGACGGCAGACCGTATTCTGAGATCGTGGAGATCGCCCGTGCGTACATCAAGGAGATCGGCGGCTTCGAGAAGTTTGCGGAATGGGGGCTTGTACGATGACTACCACCACCGAGCTTCAGCTCGTACCTCTGGATAAACTGGTACCCTATCAGAACAATGCCCGTACCCATTCCCCGGAGCAGATCAACAAGCTCCGCTCTTCGCTCCGTGAGTTCGGTTTTATCAATCCCGTCATCATCGACCGCGACTACGGCATCATCGCCGGACACGGCAGAGCTATCGCGGCTCGTGAGGAAGGCATCAAAGAAGTGCCGTGCGTGTTTGCAGACCACCTTACCGAGGCCCAGAAGAAGGCTTACATTATTGCTGACAACCGCATGGCACTTGATGCCGGATGGGACGAGGAGCTTCTCCGCATTGAGATTGAAGAACTCCAGGGCATTGACTTCGACCCGCTCCTCACCGGCTTTGATGAAAAGGAGCTGTCGAAGCTCTTTGATGACGGCAAGGAAGCAAAAGACGATGACTTCGATGTCGATGCCGAGCTGCAAAAGCCCACCTTTAGCAAGGCGGGTGATGTGTGGATGCTCGGCAGGCATTGTCTCGTCTGCGGTGACAGCACCAAGCCGGAAACCTACGAAGTCCTCATGGACGGTCGGAAGGCAAACCTTGTGGTGACTGACCCTCCGTACAACGTGGACTACAAAGGCACCGCCGGGAAGATTAAAAACGACAATATGGCATCGGAGAAGTTCTTCGAGTTCCTGTTCGATGCTTTCTCCTGCATGGAGAAGGTCATGGCGGACGATGCCTCCATCTATGTTTTTCATGCCGACACCGAAGGGCTGAACTTCCGAAAGGCATTTGATGCCGCCGGGTTCTACCTCTCCGGGTGCTGTATCTGGAAGAAGCCGAGCCTCGTTCTCGGCAGAAGTCCGTATCAGTGGCAGCATGAACCTGTGCTGTACGGCTGGAAGAAAAACGGCAAGCATCAGTGGTATTCCGACCGAAAGCAGACCACCATCTGGGAGTTCGAGAAAAGCAAGAAGAACGGTGAGCATCCAACCATGAAGCCGATTCCGCTCCTCTGCTATCCCATCACCAACAGCTCCATGTCGAACACGCTCGTGCTTGACCCATTCGGCGGCAGCGGCAGTACGCTGATTGCCTGTGAACAGACCGACCGTGACTGTTGCACCGTTGAGCTGGACGAAAAGTTCTGCGATGTCATCGTGAACCGTTACATCGAGCTTGTCGGCACTGCGGAAAAGGTGTCCGTCCTGCGTGACGGTCAGACCTTCAGCTATGAGGAGGTCACCAATGGAACAGAATAAGACCCTGACCCTCGGAAGCCTGTTTGACGGCTCCGGGGGTTTTCCTTTGGGCGGACTGTTTGCCGGGATCACTCCCGTGTGGGCTTCGGAGATCGAGCCGTTTCCCATTCGAGTGACAACGAAGCGACTGCCGTTTATGAAACACTACGGAGATATATCCTTTATGGATGGCAGCAAGATAGAGCCGGTCGATATCATCACCTTCGGCTCGCCCTGTCAGGATATGTCCGTTGCCGGAAAGCGAGCGGGTCTGGACGGTTCCCGCTCGAATCTTTTCTATGAAGCCGTCCGTATCATAAAAGAAATGAGAAAGGCCACAGGCGGCGAATATCCGAAATGGGCATGCTGGGAGAATGTTCCCGGCGCTTTTTCATCTTCGGGCGGCGAGGATTTTCGCTGTGTTCTCGAATGCCTGTGCGGTATCGTTGATGAATCTGTTTCAATCCCTAAGCCTGCAAAATGGGCTAACAGCGGAGAAATCGTGGGTGACGGTTACTCCATCGCGTGGCGAGTCCTCGACGCGCAATACTGGGGAGTCCCCCAAAGAAGAAAACGCATCTTCCTTGTCGCAGATCTTGCAGGCGGGCGTGCCGGAAAGGTACTATTTGAGTCCGAGGGCCTGTCTGGGTATACTCCGCAGGGCTTCCGCCCGTGGCAAGGCGCTGCCGAGAGTTCTGAAGCTTGCGCTGGAACGTCAGGCATCGGCTTTGACGGCTATAACGGAAGCGTAACAGATGACAAATCCGCTACCCTCGGTGTGAACTGCGGGATGTCGACCGGCCGCAACGGTGTCGTGCTGAACGACCAGGGTGACAACCGCATGGACGTAACAGAGGATGTCACCTGCACTCTCCGTGCCGAAGCTCACCATCCTCCGTGCGTCATGGAGTCGGCAGGATTCTGTACGGAGCATTCGGCAAAGGCAAGAGGTATCGGATATGAAGAAGAAACTTCTCCTACGCTCCGTGCCGGAACAGTTCCTGCTGCGCTTGCATTGGAAAACCATCCGACCGACAGCAGAGTGAAAATCTCTGAGGACGGCAAGGTGCAAACTCTGACTTCCCGGATGGGAACCGGAGGAATGAATGTGCCCCTGCTTCTGAAAATACGCTCCGGCTGCGAGGGTGGCGGCAAAGGTCCGCTCGTTCAGACAGACAAGTCCGCTACACTGTCGTGCAATAATGACCAGACGCTATTTGAACCCAAGTCTCTTGACTTCCGTAACATAGCGGTCAACGAGGAACTGTCTGCTACGCTTCAGGCAAAGAGCAACGGCGGTCACAGTCTAAACTATATCAATCCTGTGGCATACGGCATTTGCGCCAAGGACTCCAACTCTATGAAGTCCTCCAATCCGAAGAGCGGCTTCTACAAGGCAGATACGACACGATGCCTTGATGTCAACGGTGGCAATCCCTCCTGTAACCAGGGCGGTATGGCAGTCGTGGCACTTGAGGGGAACGGCTCTCGTCCGTCCCACAGAGGTAACGGCTGCTCCGAAGAGAATATATCCTATACGCTGAACGCTGTTGAACAGCATGGTGTGGCCTACGGACTTGACCGTGCTGCTTTTAATCAGGGCAGAAATGCCTTGTTCGATTTTGCCGTTACCGAAGAAGTCGAGCCAACAATGGTGGCAAAAGGGCCCGGCGCCGTTGCCGCACCGACATATAGTTCTTCCAAAGCGTCCTTCTTTACGGAAACTGCCGAAGAAACTGCAAACACACTGGTGGCGACAGACTACAAAGACCCGCCGCTCGTGAACGACTCGGATGGTATGGAATACATTGTTCGCCGCCTAACGCCAACCGAGTGCGCTCGGCTGCAGGGATTTCCAGACTGGTGGTGCAGTGACCTTGGAACAGAGCATCCTTCCGATGCGGAAATATATGAGTGGTATAAGATTTTTGAGACCTACCGTAGGATTACCGGAACTTCCGGAAAGCCGAAGTCGGATAAACAAATCAGAAAATTCCTGAAAGATCCTCACTCCGACTCCGCAGAGTATAAGATGTGGGGCAACGGTGTGGCATTGCCGTGTGTTTATTTCGTGCTGTCCGGTATTGCCTGGGCTACACAGTTTTCCACCGAATAATTTGTGTATGGTGACACTCTGAATTATGTTGCTATTTCAAGTGTTCAGAGTGATATATGTACATACCAAATTGAAGGAGGAACATTCCCATGACGATCCAGTACAACGTCCCCGGCAGCAAGCGCAAGGAGCTTGTAAAGACCATCGCCGCATGGCTCGGCGAAGACATCAAATACTGCGGAGCCCCGACCTTCGCTTACGAGGTGGACTACTTCACCATCGACCGGAACGGCTGCCTTTCCTTCGATGACCGTGCCGACAGCGAGGTCATTGAACGCCTGCTTGAGCATCTCTACGATGAGGGCTTCGAGTGCGAGGAAGCACCCGAAACCGAAGTTGAGCCGGAAGAAAGCAAGCCGGACGGCATTGCCATTCAGATCCCACTTTCCAAGGTGCAGGTCGGAAACCTCACCCGAATCCTTGAGGCGAAGGGTGCGCTGATCCGCAAGGCACTCGGCATTGAAAATCTGGACTTCAGCATCATAGAGAACCGGGTAGATTTTCCCTGGTTTCCGGCAGACTGCAAGCCAGAGGAACTGCAAGCCTATATGCATTTCATTACCGCCCTCTGTGAGATGAGTATCAACCAGAAGCGCATCAACGCTACCGAAAAGGATGTGGACAATGAGAAGTATGCTTTCCGCTGCTTCCTGCTTCGGCTCGGGTTCATTGGTGAGGAATATAAAGCGGAACGCAAGATACTGCTAAAGAACCTCTCAGGCAGCTCCGCTTTTAAGTGCGGCAAAGCAAAGGAGGCAGCAGCATGTTCGGAATAAGCGAAAGAACCCTCACCGCTCTCCGTGAGCGTTACCCCGTTGGTTGCAGGGTGGAACTGACACACATGATTGACCCCTGGAACACAAAACTCCATGAGGGTTGCCGAGGAACGGTCGTTGCAGTCGATGACATTGGCACGATTCATGTGGCTTGGGACTGCGGCTCCTCACTCGGGGTTGCCTATGGCGAAGATTCCTGCAGGGTGGTGACGGACGATGAATGAGAAGGTTAAGGAACAACTCCTTGCTGTCCGGGAAACCGGACTGACAAATATGTTCGATCTGAATGCTGTGCAGCGGATTGCCTACGACATAGACTTTTTTGAACTGGTCAATTTCATTGAGGAAAATAAGTCTGCTTATGTACGTTTTATCCTGACAGGTGACGAATAAATTGTGTAGATTATAGCTCAGATATAGCTTGCTATTTAAGGCTTTCAGAGTGATATATGTACATAACGAAAGGGGCAAGGCCCCGAAAACAGGAGGAAACAACATGAACAAGAATATCGCAGCGAAGGCAGACGCCCGCAGGCTTCCCACTACAAGCACCTCGGAGAACCTTGAGATGAGCTTCTCCACGGTTCTGAATTTTGGCAACAGCATTCTGGTAGCCGGATATTACTACCAGCCCCACGGCAGCTGCTACTACGGAGCGGTTTACACCTTTACCACCGACGACCATACCTGCGAAAGCAAGGTCAATCTGATGACCACCTCGGAAGCAACCTTCGAGGACAACGGACACGCCATTGCCTGGTGCATGGCTAACTGCCAAGCATAAGGAGATGCTGCGATGACAAGATTTGAGAAGGACATGAGCGAAGCCCTCAACGGCAACGAAATTGAGATCCTAAAATACCGCAAGGCAGAGCTTGCAAGATTGACCACCGAGGGCAAGAACTGCAAGAATGCATTCCGCAGACAGAGCATTGCTCAGGAAGTTGCAAGGCTGACCGCCGAATACAACGAGATCAGCAATCAATTCTAAGAGGTTTCCCCTACATTTTTGGGGGAAACCTCTATTCATTACATCAGAGTCGCGCCCAACCGGGCAGCGGCTGTTTTTTATGCCTATGATACGAAAACTAAAACATTATAAGCCGACCCGCTTCATGGCGGAGAATAGCCACTACGATAAGGATGCCGCCGATCATGCGGTTTGCTTTATCGAAAAGTTCTGCTGTCATACCAAAGGCACCTGGGATGGTCAGCCCTTTGAGCTGATTGACTGGCAGGAGCAAATCATCCGGGATATCTTCGGTGTCCTGAAGCCGAACGGCTATCGGCAGTTCAATACCGCTTATATCGAAATTCCCAAGAAGCAAGGCAAGTCTGAGCTTGCTGCCGCTGTTGCATTGTACCTTCTCTGCGCGGACTTTGAGCCGGGAGCGGAAGTGTACGGCTGTGCCGCAGACCGAAACCAGGCACAAATCGTATTTGACGTTGCCCTCGCAATGGTAAAAAGATGTCCGGTGTTGGCAAGCAAAATGAATATAAAGGCATCCCAGAAGGAAATGGAGTACATCCCCACCGGAAGCAAGTACAAAGCTCTGTCTGCCGATGTAGCGAACAAGCACGGCTTTAATACCCACGGGGTCATTTTTGATGAGCTGCACACCCAACCCAATAGAAAACTGTATGATGTCATGCTGAAAGGCAGCGGTGATGCAAGAATGCAACCGCTGTATTTTCTTATAACGACCGCCGGAGATAACACCAATTCCATCTGCTATGAGGTACATCAGAAGGCAAAGGATATCCTGGAGGGTAGAAAATTCGACCCTACCTTCTATCCTGTAATCTATGGTGCTGATGAATCCGATGAGTGGACGGACCCGAAGACATGGAAGAAAGCGAACCCATCTCTCGGCATTACGGTCGGCATTGACAAGGTGCAGGCCGCCTGTGACCAGGCAAAGCAGAACCCTGCCGAGGAGAATGCTTTCCGGCAGCTTCGCTTGAATCAGTGGGTCAAACAAGCCGTCCGCTGGATGCCGATGCATCTCTGGGACAAATGTGCCTTTGCCGTAAACGAAGATGACCTCGAAGGGCGTGTCTGCTATGGTGGACTGGACTTGTCTTCCACCACGGATATTACGGCATTTGTTCTGGTGTTCCCACCGGAGAATGAGGATGACAAGTACATCATTCTCCCGTACTTCTGGATACCGGAGGACAACATCGAACTTCGAGTCCGGCGCGATCATGTGCCGTATGATCTTTGGCAGAAGCAAGGATATCTGGAAACTACCGAGGGTAATGTTGTCCATTACGGATACATTGAGAGATTTATCGAAAGCCTGGGTGAACGGTTTAATATCCGTGAGATTGCATTCGACCGCTGGGGTGCTGTGCAGATGGTACAGAACCTTGAGGGGATGGGCTTCACGGTCGTTCCTTTTGGACAGGGCTTTAAGGATATGAGCCCCCCAACCAAGGAACTTATGAAACTGACCCTAGAAGGACGAATTGCCCACGCAGGTCATCCGGTTTTGCGTTGGATGATGGACAATGTCTGTGCAAGAAATGACCCAGCGGGCAATGTAAAAATGGACAAAGAAAAGTCCACAGAAAAAATAGATGGTGCCGTTGCCACGGTCATGGCTCTTGATCGAGCCATCCGCTGTGGTAACGACACCTCTGAATCAGTCTACAATTCCCGTGGGCTGCTTTTTATATAAAGAATACTATTGTATTTTCAAGTTTGATTGTCCATAGTTAGCCGATACAAAAAAATAAGGATTGCCTTATGACAATCCTTATTTTTAGATGCTGTGATACCATGCTGAAAGCACGGGCATACGGCGTTACGCCTTTAGTGTCTTAATAATAGCACCCATAATAGTATATGTCAATTGTTTTCTGATGATGCGGTTAATTTTTCAATCCGTTCATTTGCTAACTTGAGTTGTTGCCGAAGGTCATCTATTTCATCTTTTTGGCCTTTGATCTTCGCATCTTTTTGCACAATCAGATTTTTGGTTGCTGGAGAAAAAGAAAGGAGAACCCCATCCAACTTGTTAAGAATAGCAGGAGAAACCTTGTTGCCTGTGTTTGAGACAACGCGATTTTTGCTGACCCATCTGAAGTTTTCGGACTGAACGCCGGTGTTTTTGATAAAACCATCCTGCGGAGTAGCGTCAATAATTCCAGGATGACCGGTTCCGTACTGCTTTGTCGAACATGGTACCACAAGGATTGAGTCAAAGCGATTTGCAAGAATTATACAGGCATGAGTATAGGACGGCTCATGCTTGAAATTCTGAGCACCCAAATCTAAAAAGACAATATCTCCACGCTTATAGCTTGTTGTATTTGTAGAGTTTTGATTTCTAAGCCAACGATCAACATTGCTAATCCAATGAACAGCATTATAGGTTGCGGCTTCGGTTACGGAATCAACCAAATTGACTAATGATAGTTTCAATGCATTGAATACATTCTGGTTGGCACGTACCAATTGACTTTTTGCTCCATTTTGATTTGCTTCATTCTGTAGCAAATTAATATTGATGGGAAACACATTATCACCTCATGATAGCACTCTTTTTAGTCGCATTTTATCACAATTAATCGAATTGTGAAAGGAGTAATATGACCATTTTTCAAAATATTATCCGTTCTAGGGACAAGCCTCAAAACCGCACCGCCGGTTCCGGCTATACATTCTTCCTCGGTGGCAGCTCCTCCGGCAAGGCCGTCACGGAACGCTCCGCTATGCAGATGACAGCGGTATATTCCTGTGTCCGCATTCTGTCCGAAGCAGTAGCCGGACTGCCGCTGCATCTGTACCGCTACAATGATTCCGGCAGTAAGGAGAAAGCTGTTGACCATCCGCTGTATCGACTGCTGCACGACGAGCCGAATCCGGAGATGAGTTCTTTTGTCTTCCGTGAAACGCTCATGACACACCTTTTGCTGTGGGGGAATGCTTATGCGCAGATCATTCGTAACGGCAAAGGCGAGATTATAGCACTTTACCCGTTGATGCCAAATAAGATGACCGTTGACCGTGATGAAAACGGGCGTCTGTACTACAGCTATCAGCGGTCAAACGATGAAGCTATCGGGGAAAGCGGAAGGGTCATTCTCAAGCCTTCGGATGTGCTGCATATTCCCGGATTGGGCTTTGACGGCTTAGTCGGGTATTCACCCATAGCAATGGCGAAGAACGCCATCGGTCTTGCCATTGCCACGGAGGAATACGGTGCCAAGTTCTTCGCTAACGGGGCAGCTCCCTCCGGCGTTTTGGAACACCCCGGTACTCTGAAAGACCCCTCGAAGATTCGTGAGGCATGGCAAAGTCAGTTCGGCGGTTCTCAGAACAGCGGCAAAGTGGCGGTTTTGGAGGAGGGCATGAAATATACACCCATCTCCATATCCCCGGAACAGGCACAGTTCCTTGAAACACGAAAATTTCAAATCAATGAGATAGCTCGAATTTTCCGGGTGCCGCCTCACATGGTCGGTGATCTTGAAAAGTCGAGCTTTTCCAATATTGAACAGCAGTCCCTTGAGTTCGTGAAGTACACGCTCGACCCGTGGGTGGTTCGTTGGGAGCAGTCCATTATGCGGTCGCTTCTCAGCCCCACCGAGAAGAGTGAGTATTTCGTGAAATTCAATCTTGAGGGTCTGCTTCGCGGAGACTATCAGTCCCGCATGAACGGTTACGCCATCGGTCGGCAGAACGGTTGGATGTCCGCTAACGATATCCGTGAGCTTGAAAACCTTGACCTGATCCCCGATGAGGATGGCGGCAACCTGTATCTGGTCAACGGCAATATGCTCCCTTTGGTGAAAGCGGGAGCTTTTGCATATAACCCCAATACTGAAAAGAAGGAGGATCCCGATGAAAAATCCGAAGAAGTTCTGGAACTGGAAAAATCAAACGGACGGGGACGGCGCTCACGAGAGAGTGCTTGAGTTCTACGGCACGATTGCCGAGGAACCCTGGTTCGATGATGACATTACTCCCAAGATGTTCAGAGAAGAGCTGTTCGCTGGCAAGGGACCCATAACCATTTGGATCAACAGCCCCGGCGGTGACTGCAATGCGGCAAGTCAGATTTATACCGCTCTCATGGACTATAAGGACGATGTGACGGTCAAGATCGATGGCATGGCAGCGTCCGCCGCCTCTGTTATTGCTATGGCAGGCACGAAAGTCCTCATGGCTCCCACAGCAATGATGATGATCCACAACCCCTCTACCGGTGTCTACGGTGACCACAAGGATATGGAAGAGGTCATCGCCATGCTGGAAGAGGTCAAGGAAGGCATCATCAATGCGTATGAGATCCGCACAGGTCTTTCCCACGCACAGCTCTCTCACATGATGGATTCCACCACATGGATGAACGCAAAGAAAGCTATCGAGCTTGGCTTTGCCGATGAAATGCTGATGGACTCCAAACACACCCTCGCAGATGTTGAAGCCTATGCCTTTTCCGCAAGAGACGTGGAGCAGGCTGTGGTCAACAAGATCGTTGCAAAGGTTCAGGCACGAAGAAAGGCTGAACTGCCCAAGCCGGACGGCCGTAAAGTCAGCGACCTTATGGAACGGCTTGATCTTCTCAAATACTAATTTTTTATGGAGGAATATATCATGACTGCACTTGAACTGCGTGAAAAGCGCGCAAAACTGTGGGAAGGCACGAAGGCTTTCCTCGAAACCCACCGCAAGGAAAACGGCACTCTGTCCGCAGAGGACGATGCCGCCTATGTCAAGATGGAGCAGGAGATCAACGACCTCGGCAGAGAGATCGCCCGCGCCGAGCGTCTTGAAGCTGTAGACGCTGCTATGGCTCTGCCCACCAGCAAGCCCCTCATCGAAAAGCCCGAGGCTCAGAAGAAGGATGAAAAAACCGGCAGAGCTTCCGATGCCTACAAAAAGGCATTCTGGGCACAGGCTCGTTCCCGTACCAATGCTACCCCCGAAGTCCGCAACGACCTACAGGTCGGCACCGACAGCGAGGGTGGCTACCTCGTTCCCGATGAGTTCGAGCATACCCTCGTACAGTCTCTGAACGAGGCCAACTTCATCCGTACTCGCGCCCGTGTCATCACCACCTCCAATGGTCTGCATAAGATCCCCATTGTGGCCGCTCACGGCTCCGCAGCGTGGATGGAGGAAGAGGATGCCTATACCGCAAGCGATGAGACCTTCGGTCAGGTCAACCTCGATGCCCACAAGGTCGGTACTCTCATCAAGGTTTCCGAAGAGCTTCTGCAGGACAGCGCCTTCGACCTTGAGAAGTACATGAACGAGGAATTCACCCGCCGCATCGGTGACAAGGAAGAGGATGCCTACCTCAACGGTGACGGCTCTCATAAGCCCACCGGCATTCTGCATTCCACCGGCGGTGCGCAGGTCGGCGTGACCACCGCATCCGCAACCGCCATCACCGCTGATGAGGTTATCGACCTCTTCTACAGCCTCAAGGCTCCCTACCGCAAGAATGCAATCTGGGTTCTGAACGATGACACCATCAAGGCGATCCGCAAGCTGAAGAACGGTGCCGGTGACTACCTGTGGCAGCCCGCACTGAAGGACGGCGATGTTCCTACTATTCTGGGCAGACCCTACTTCACTTCTCAGTTTGCACCCACCATAGCTTCCGGTGCCAAGGTCATCGCTTTCGGTGACTTCAGCTTCTACTGGATCGGTGACCGTCAGGGCATCAGCTTCAAGCGTCTGAACGAGCTGTATGCTGGCAACGGTCAGGTCGGCTTCCTTGCCTCCAAGCGACTGGACGGTAAGCTCGTTCTGCCCGAAGCCATTAAGGTTCTGCAGATGAAGGTGTGAGGTAATCCCAATGAGCTATAACACCAAGAATTATACCGAGCAGGGCGGTGATGTCACCCATTTCGGCGGCAAGGTCATCTTTGAGGAAGGCTGCGAGGTGGTGGGTAATTCCTTCACCCCTGCGGCTAACCAGGCGGCAAGCACCGCCACCACCATCGCAGGGCTTGTCACAGACTTCAATGCTCTGCTCACAAAGCTCAAAACCGCCGGTCTTATGGATGCTGACGCAGAATAACTGATTGGGGCTCCGGTTTTGCAGCCGGAGTCCCTTTTTCGGAGGTTACGCAATGATTGTCACTCTTGAAGAAGCAAAAGGCTACCTCCGTGTGGATTACGATGACGATGACGAGCTGATCGAGTCGTTCATCGCTTCGGCAGAGCAGCTCGTTGCGGATGTGGCAAGGGTTGAGGTTTCGGAGCTTTCCACCGGATACAGTGAGAAGTTCCGAGTCGCCACGCTGTATGCCACCGCCTATCTCTATGAACACCGGGAGGAAGCCGATCACAACGCTCTGACCTTGAGTCTGCGCTCCTTCCTCTGCGGTGAGCGAAGGGCGGGATTCTGATGAAGGTCGCTCTGCTCAACCGGATCATTACCGTGCAGAGACACACCGCTGTTACGGATGAGATCGGAAATCACCTCAATACCTGGACTGCTTTCTATACCTGTCATGCCACGGTCAGTGGGGAGACGGATACCGAAGCGGAGGAAGCCGGAACAACTGTAGACGATACCAAAGCTGACTTTACGCTCCGCTGGTGTGCCGCCTCCTCAGTCATCACCACTACCGAATACCGGGTCGTGATGAACGGTCAGATCTACGACATTCTCTCCGTTGACCATATGAACTTCAAGCATAAAAGCGTGAAGCTCCGGTGCCGGAAAGCGAGGCGATAACGGTGTCTATACCCGTGGGAAACCTCGCCGATGAGGTGATGAAGCAGCTCAACGAGTATGCCGAGGTCACAACAGACGGCATGAAAAAGGCGGTCAACGATGCCGGAAAAACCGTGAAGAAGGAAATTCAAGCTAATGCCCCTGTGCAGTCCGGTAAATATAAAAAGAGCTGGACGGTCAAGAAAACTGCCGAGTCTGCTACGAAGCTGGAGGTCACGGTGCATTCTAAGAACCGCTATCAGCTTGCCCACCTTCTGGAACACGGTCATGCCAAGCGTAACGGCGGCAGGACGAAGGCGATACCGCATATTGCTCCGGCAGAGGAACTCGGTGCGGAGCAGCTCGAACAGGACATAGAGAGGATGATTCGGAATGGATAAGCTTTTAGCAATAGTGCAGGAAATAGGCTACCCCAATGCCTATGACCACTTCGCCGAGGGTGAGGCTCCGGAGCTTCCGTACATTCTGTACCTCGTCCCGGAGAGTAACAACTTCGCCGCCGACAACTACGCTTATTTCAAAGTCAATGAAGTCCACATAGAGCTGTACACCGACCGTAAAGACCTGACGGCGGAGCAGAGAGTCGAAGCTGTGCTTGATAGGCACGGCATTTTTTATAACAGGTCTGAAACCTGGATCGAGAGCGAACAGCTCTATGAAGTCCTTTATTATTTCGATATGGAGGTAAAAGACAATGCCTAACAAAGTCAAATACGGTCTGAAAAATGTCCATGCGGCTATTCTGGCCGAAACCGTGGTTGACGGTGTTACTACCTACAGCTACGGAACTCCCAAGCCCGTCCCCGGTGCGGTGAGTATCAGCCTTGAGGCGCAGGGCGAGACGTCTCCGTTTTATGCGGACGATATCGTGTATTTCCGCACCAATGCCAATAACGGCTACTCCGGTGATCTGGAAATCGCGCTGATCCCCGAATGGTTCAGAACAGATATTCTCCAGGAGGATGACGATGCCAACGGTGTGCTTGTGGAGAAGAGCGATATCGGCGAGAGCGTAAAGTTCGCGCTGCTGTTTGAATTCACGGGTGATGCAAAGGGTATCCGTCACGTGCTTTATAACTGCTCTGCGTCACGTCCCTCTCTTGAGTCGCAGACGAAAGAAGAAACTATCGAGCCGGGCACGGAAACGCTTACCATTACCGCTGATCCCAGAGGCGACGGTCTGGTCAAAGCCCGCACGGGTGACACCACTACCACCACTGTTTACAACGGCTGGTATACCTCTGTGTATACGCCCGTTGCTCCCACCCCGCCCAGCGGAGGTAACACCTAATGGTTGAGAAAACTATCGAGATCAGCGGCAAAGAGGTAAAGTTCCGTTCCTCCGCCGCTGTCCCTCGCCTCTACAGGGCAAAATTCAAACGGGACATTTTTAAGGATTTCTCGAAGCTCGAAAAGTCTTACAAGGATAACTCTGACGAGGGCGAATCCTTCGCCATCGAGGACCTGGAGATCTTCGAGAACGTGGCGTACATCATGGCTTTTCATGCCGATCCTACCATCCCCGGCACGATTGAGGACTGGCTTGATGAGTTTGAAATGTTCTCCATCTACCAGGTGCTTCCGGAGATACTGGAGATGTGGGGAACGAATATGATGACTGATGTTGCCTCTAAAAAAAACGAAATCCCTCAACGAGGGAAATGACCACGCCCCTGTTCCTCCTGCGGTGCGTGGAACTCGGTGTATCCATCCGTGATTTGGAACTGCTCACTATCGGTCTGATACTGGATATGTGGACGGAGCGGGATAATGACGGCACGGTTTATGATGAAACAAGACACGCAACGCAGGAAGACTTCGACAAATTCTAAGATTTTTCTAACAACACTTACAAAAACTTGAATACTATTAGCAATTTGTGATATAATACTTTATAAAAATTGTTTTGGCGGTGAATTGCGCTTGAAGAATCACATCCAAGAGAAAGTCAATGACCTGATTGCAATCAGCAAACAACATTCCCCGCACGATCCACTGTCTTATGCAAAAGAGAAACGAGACAAATGGGTTAACCGCGCAAATGTTATGACATTTGTAGGACCTGTTGTCCTAACCCTTGTAGGTTTTTTCTGTAGATTACCAGATCCTTTCACTTTCAAATCATTTAGTTTATGGATAAATGTCATCGCCGTTTTCGTTGTAATAGGTGTTGGATTTTTTCTGTTTCGGAGACAGAACATTTTCCAACATCTTGTGGAAGCTTTGGAAGCCAATGCAAGTGTTCAAAAGCGGAAAATTGAGCGTTTGGAAGCGGAAAAAGATGAATTAAAAAAGGATAAGACGCTTCTTGTCTCTATTGTAAAAGAAATGGCCACCTCCGTAAAGGATGGAAAAACCAAACTCGAGGATCTCGCAACAGTAGTTGTCGCAAGTCTATATATGGACTGCGTCAAAAAATTTAACATATCATCGGGAATAGCACTAAATCTTTATGAACTCAAGAACGCCAACATCCGGATGTTGCATTTTTATCAAAATAAGTATATTGAAGACGATAATCCGTTATTGCTAAGTGAAACCGGATTTGCAGTAACAGATGACCGAGTACATTCATATTATTGTGTAAAGAAAATACTTGACGATTCAGAGCCGTTCTATTATTTATCCAATTGGGTCGAAGTTGTAAGGGCCTTTCATTGGAAGCATTGGAAGCCAAAGCAAAAAAAGCAGATACTTGAAAGCAAGGACAGAGACGAATGCATTGCTGCGGGATTTCATTATAATCAGTATATAGCTCTTCGTATAAAGCGAGGTGCTGGCATTGTGGGAATGTTAGAAATAATAACCTATGACGATACATTTATTGCTGAAGAAAATGAGATAAAAAAGGTTTGCCGTAAGTTATATGATACATATGCCCCATTACTAAATACAATTTGGGACATAGCGACTTGAAAGGAGGGTACAATGACAAAAACACTAAAAATTCATACTGCTCAGCCCGCATTGTATGCTTCAGAAGATGGTGAATCCACAATTACAATTATTTGTAGCGACAACATTTCCGACAGCCGAATGAAACAATATGAAAGCAAACTGGAAGCAACAATAGCTATGGTAAAAAGGATGGAACTGAGTTACAAACAAGCTGAACAGATATGCAATGAGAGTAAAAGAAAACCACAATTGAGAAAGATTCGTTCTTTAATAACACTGAATAGAATTCTATTATCAAATGATTGATTAAATAATTGTTTTATTAGCACTGGCATTTTGCCGGTGCTATTTTAATGCCCATATTTAGGAGGTGAGGTATTTGGCAAGCAGAATAAAAGGAATAACCATCGAAATCGGCGGTGATACTACAGGTCTTGAGAAGGCTCTGAAGCAAGTCAACAGCACAATAAAGAACACGCAGTCCGAGTTGAAAGATGTCCAACGCCTGCTGAAGCTCGACCCCTCCAATACGGAGCTTCTTTCACAGAAGCAGAAGGCACTAAAAGAAGCCATCAGTGCGACATCCGAGAAACTTGAAACGCTGAAGGAAGCACAGCGGCAGGCAAAAGAGCAGCTTGAAAGCGGCAACCTCGGGCAGGACAAGTATGATGCCCTGCAAAGGGAGATTATCGAGACCGAGCAGGAGCTTCGCCGCCTGCAGGAGGAAGCCGTTACCACCAATGCCACCCTCGCCAAGATAGAGGCGGTCGGCGGCAAGTTTGAAGCGGTCGGTGACAAGCTCACCGGTGTTGGAAACAAGGTCATGCCTGCCTCGATTGCCGTTGCCGGTCTCGGAACGGCGGCGGTCAAGACCGCTGCGGACTTCGACTCCGCTATGAGCCAGGTAGCTGCTGTATCCGGCGCGACTGGAGACGATCTGCAAGCCCTCCGGGATAAAGCCCGCGAAATGGGTGAAAAAACGAAGTTCTCCGCTTCGGAGGCCGCTGATGCCATGAACTACATGGCGATGGCCGGATGGAAGACTTCGGATATGCTCTCCGGTATTGACGGTATCATGTCCCTTGCAGCGGCTTCCGGTGAAGACCTCGCCACCACCTCAGACATCGTCACGGATGCCCTTACCGCCTTCGGACTGACGGCACAGGACTCCGGTCACTTTGCGGATATCCTCGCGGCGGCGGCATCCAATGCCAACACCAATGTGGGCATGATGGGTGAAACATTCAAGTACTGTGCTCCCGTTGCCGGCGCATTAGGCTATTCGGCGGAGGATGTTGCCGAGGCGGTCGGACTCATGGCGAACAGCGGTATCAAGGCAACACAGGCCGGTACCGCAATGCGGACCATGATGACAAAGCTCCAGGGCGAACTGGAACTGTCCGGTTCGGCTTTCGGCGAAGTCACAGTGCAGACGGCAAACACTGACGGCTCCATGAGAGAGCTTGGAGACATTCTCGGAGATTTGCGTGGGTATTTCTCGCAGATGACGGAGTCCGAAGCTGCCGCCGCTGCGGAAACATTGGTCGGCAAGAATGCCATGTCCGGCTTCCTTGCCGTGATGAATGCTGCTCCCGGAGATATTGACAAACTCAATAGTGCCATTGCCAACTGCGACGGCACTGCAGAAGAGATGGCGGCGATCATGCAGGACAACCTCGGCGGTCAGCTCACCATTCTGAAATCTCAGTTGGAGGAGTTGGCTATTTCTTTCGGTGAAATGCTGATGCCCGCTATCCGGAATATCGTCAGCAAGATACAGGCTTTTGTCGACAAGCTCAACAGCATGGACGAAGGCACAAGGCAGGTCGTCCTGAAAATCGGTCTGCTTGTGGCGGCACTCGGTCCCTTCCTCGTGATCCTTGGCAAGAGTATCTCCGGTATCGGTTCTGCCATGAAGGGATTCTCCTCCCTGGCAAAGGGTATCGGAAAGCTCGGAGTAAAGATTGCCGGAAGTACCGGATCGATTACGAGCCTTGGAAGTGCCATCGGTGCTGTTGCCGGTCCCGTCCTCGCTGTCGTTGCCGTTATTGCAGTTCTCGCCGCCGCCTTCAAACACTTGTGGGATACGAATGAGGGCTTCTGGGAAAACATCACAAACACATGGAACAGTATCAAGGAAACCGTATTCGGCTTCTGTCAGGGTATCGTTGACAGGCTCAACAGTCTCGGCTTTGAGTTCAAGAACATCACCGAAGTCATCAAGGCTGTATGGGACGGCTTCTGCAACCTCCTCGCTCCCGTTTTCGAGGGAGCGTTTTCTATTATTTCCACAGTCCTTTCGACCGTTCTGGATCACATTTTGAACGTGGTGGATTTCTTTATTGCCGTCTTTCACGGCGATTGGGAAAGTGCCTGGGAAGCGGTCAAGAATATCTTCACAAATCTGTGGGAGGGTATCCTCTCTGTTCTCTCTACCATCCTCGAAACCATGAAGGGTGTGCTGAACACCGTCCTCGGATGGTTCGGCTCTTCGTGGGAGCAGGCATGGGCATCCATTAAGACCTTCTTCGTGAACATCTGGACGGGCATCAAGGACTTCCTCGTCAACACCTGGAACAGCATAAAAACCACGGTGTCGAATATTGTCGATGGTATAAAAACGAAGATCTCCACGGTGTTCACCGCCGTGAAGACCACCGTCTCGGATATTTTCAACGGCATAAAAGATACCGCGACAACGGTGTGGAACAACATTAAAAATGCCATCAACACACCCATCGAGGCGGCAAAGGAGAAGGTCAAGTCTGTCATCGACAGTATCAAGGGCTTTTTCTCCGGTCTGAAACTGGAACTGCCGCATATCAAGCTGCCGCACTTCAGCATTTCCGGTACGCTTTCCCTTAGCCCGCCGAGCGTCCCACATCTGAACATCGACTGGTATAAAGAAGGCGGTATTATGCTGAACCCCACCATCTTCGGCATGAACGGTTCTTCCCTTATGGCAGGCGGTGAAGCCGGAGCTGAGGCGATCCTGCCTCTGTCGCAGTTCTATAATCGGCTCGAAAACATCCTCTCAAGTCGGCTGAATACCGGAAACATGGAGAAGTACCTTGCGGTCATAGCCGCCAACAGCGGCAAGGGCATCTACCTCGATGACGGTACTCTTGTGGGGCATCTGCTCCCGGTCATAGACAGTGAGCTTGGTAAAAATCAGAAGCTTCAAAGGAGGCTTGCATTATGATACCGGATGTAAAAATAAACGGCACTTCAATGTTGAGCCTCGGTTGGCTGCGTGAGACCGTGGACTTTCCGACACCGAAATCCCAGACGAACACGGTGGTCGTGCCGGGAAGAAATTCTCCCATTCGCTTTACCGAAGCATTGGGTCGAGTGTCTTATCAGCCGCGAAGCTTTGAGATCACACTCACCATGCTTGGCACAAGAGCCGAATACGACAGCATGGTCAGTGAGGCAGTCAACCGCTATGCCGGTCAGCTCGTGCAGGTCATTTGCAGCGAAGAGCCTGACCTTTACTATATAGGCACGATTGAAGCAGAACCCTCCTACGACCCGTATATGGGAAAAGGGGTTCTGCTCTTTTCGTGCTCAGACGGCGATGCCTACCGCTACCATGTGATGGAGACATCCGTCAGCAGAAATGGCAGCGGCACAGTCACGCTGGTAAACGATTATATGCCCGTCGTTCCAGTGATTACGACCACCGCCGAAACCACACTTACGTGGATGGTCGGCTCGGACAGCTTCCACAAGACACTGAGTGCCGGAACATGGGAGATACCGGAACTGGAGCTTGCCCCCGGCAATAACTCCGTTACCGTCTCCGGCAGCGGCTTGACTACCTTCCAATACAGGGAGGGGCGGCTATGAGCATCTTTCGTGTATTTGTGGATGGTAATCTATTCTATCATCCTGAACTTTCAAAGCTTGCCATCACGCAGGCGAAAGTACATGAGGATGCGGAGAACATTGACAGTCTGACTCTCTCCGCTCCGCATAATCATCCGTATCTGAATGACATTGTGCCTTTGGTATCGACCATCGTCTGCAAAAAGGACGATGACATTGTCTTTGAAGGCCGCGCCATTGATGACGGCAGCGATTTCTACAACACCCACACATGGACGTGCGAGTCGTGCATGGCATATCTCAAGGACACTATCCAGCCGCCTTTTCAGTACAGTGGCACTTTGCGCGGACTCATGGAATACTTCATATCTGTGCATAACGCAGCGGTCGAGGACAAGAAGAAATTCGTACTCGGTGAGGTAACCGTTACAGACGAAAACGATTATATTTCCTACAGTAATTCGGAATACTCCGTCACGATGGATGCCATTCGGGATAAGCTCATCAAGACCCACGGCGGATACCTCCAAATACGCTATAAAGACGGCAATCGGTATCTCGACTACCTCGCAGACTTCAACACTCGGTCGTTGCAGACTGTTGAGTTCGGAAAAAACCTTCTCGATATGAAAGTGACCCGTGACCACACGGCAAGAGCCTCAGTTCTCATTCCATTGGGAGCGATTATTGAGGAAAGCTCGGAAGAAGAGTCCGAAGAGACCTCTCAAAAGCGTGTGGATATAACCTCCGTGAACGAGGGAAGAAACTACATTTATGATGAGGATGCCGTTGCGGAGATCGGTTGGATATGGGCAACGGAGATATGGGACGATGTAACCGTTCCCGGCAATCTTCTCCGCAAAGGAAACGCCCGCCTTGCCGAGCTGACCGAAGGCATCACAAGCATGGAGCTTACAATCGTGGATGAGGCGGATGCCGGTGCCGACATCGGAGATATCCGGGCAAGGATGTATGTGAAATGCCTATCTGAACCCCACGGCATCAACGGTACATACCTCTGCGTCAGCCGTGACAGGGACTACCTGAACCCCGCCGGAAACACGATCACCATCGGAGCAAGCGGTGTAACGCTGACCTCTGCAACGGCAAAGCAGTCACAGACCATTACTGCCCTTGAAACGGATATGGACGGTATCGTAGGCAGAGTTGAAGAAATATCCTCATCTAAGATGTACCGCACCGAGCTTGTCGTTGATGGTGTAAACATCTTCCGGGACAAGGGGCAGCAGAGCGTCATGCACTGCAAGGTATTCTCATGGGACAAGGATATTACCGATGCGCTCCCGGCATCCGCTTTTGCTTGGTACCGTCACTCCAACAATGAAGATGCCGATGAGGAATGGGGTGCCGACCATACCGGCACAAAGACAATTACAGTTTCCACAGAGGATGTGCAGGACAACGCATCGTTCTTCTGTGAAGTAACGATATAAGGAGGCTACCATGCCTACAGTACTCACTTCAAGCCAGCAGACCTTTGTTGATATCACCGATCAGAGGAAACTGTCGGCATATATTACTTCAAACCTTCCGAAGACGCAGAGTGAAGACCCGAATGTGCTGCCGCATACTTACGCACCGAGCTGGGCAATCACCAATCTGAAGCTGACCCCTGCTGTATTTATAGACCAGTCATCTCTGCCGCTGGATGCCTCCGGTCTAACCATCACATGGAAGCGTAAGGACGGCATCTCTGCCGAGACAAGCCTCACTTCCGGTGAGTCGGTTTCAGGCGGCATTCTGACGGTCAGCCAGAACAAGCTGGCATCGTCCTCCTCCGGCATGATCACTTATATCTGCTACATCAGCTATTACGATGCTGAGACGAAGAACACGGTCAATATATCCTCGGATATCACCTATACGCTGGTGATGAATGCCGAAAATGCAAAGCTCGCTTATGTGACAGCAGATACCTATGTGTTCAAGTACAACAGCTCCGGAGCTTTAGTCGGTGCGTCCCAGACGACACTGACCGCACAGGTTCAGGGTGTAACCATCAGCAAGTGGCAGTATAAAAACAGCTCCGGCAACTGGACGGATTACCCGACTACCTCGGATAATCCCACGATCACCGGCGGTACTTTGGTAGTCAAGCCGAGTCACAGTGTTTTCGTGAACAACGTGGCACAGATTAAGCTTGTAACGAGCGAGACCGATGTATTCGACACCGTTTCCATCACGAAGATGTATGACGGTGAGAAGGGCGATCCCGGTACTCCCGGCTCGCCCGGCAGCGGCGGTTTATCGGTGATCCTCGGCAATGAGGCGCAGACCATCGCCTGCACTTCCGCAGGGAAAACATCTGCGGCTTCCGTCATAACGATTCCGTTCACAGGCTATGTCGGCATAACGCAGACGGCCTGTTCCTGTTCCGTGGGAACACTGCCCACCGGCATTACCGTGAAGTCCAATACCGCAGGCACGGCATCGACAGCCGGAAAGCTGGAGTTGAACGTTGCGGCATCGTCTGATCTGGGAGGCACGTCTGTGCTGGCTGGAGATATCACGCTGACCTTTACCGTTTCCGGGCAGACGGCAACGAAGACCTTCACATGGACAAAGGCGAAAGCGGGCAGCAACGGTACGTCAGCTGTTGTCTTTTCTGTTTACGCCCCCAACGGCACGGTCGTGCAGAACCAGTCCGGCAGTCTGACACTTGCCACTTCTGCCTACAGCGGCTCGACTGCTGTTACCGGAACATATCAGTGGGCGAAGTACGTGAACGGTACATGGATAAACATAAGCGGAGCAACCGCATCCACTCTGACAATCTCCGGCGCGGACATCGTCAACATTCAGTCCTACCGCTGCACCATGACATACAGCAGTAAAAACTATGTGGACGTCATTACCGTGGAGGACAAGTCCGACCCCTATGTGTCGGAGATGCTTTCCATCGGTGGGTTCACTGTAAAGAACAACCTCGGCGGAGTTGTGCCGTATGTGATCGTCCGCACCAATCAGCGTGAGGTCGACCCGCTCCTCGGTAATATTTCCGAGACAGCGCCTTCTTCACCCACCTCGGGAATGTACTGGTATCAGGTGGATCACACCGGAGGAACGGTCACACTCAAGAAATACAACGGCTCGTCATGGGCAACGACCACCGACCATCAGGGTCTGACCTACACATGGTACGCACAGGACAAGGACGGGAATGAGATCACTTTCGGCAAGACCGGCAAGGTTATCTACCTGTCGGCAGCAGACATCGACAGCATCATTACGCTGCAATGCGATGTGTCGAACTGAGGGGAGGCAGAGCTAATGCCTCTTCTCACCACATGCCAGAACACATTCCAAAACAACAGCTCCTATGAGGGAGCCCTCGAGGATGTAGAGGCACTGAAGGTCAATGTCCGTGAATGCTACTCTGAGATTTCCAAGACATCCGAAGAGATACGCTCTGAGGTGCATGAGACTTATCTTTCAAAGTCCGACCTTGAAACCATCCAGCAGGATTTTCAGTCGAGTATCTCCCAGACGGCAAGTGAGATCCGAATGGACTTCACCACCGTAACTGACAGAATCAGCGGTGACGTAGCAAGCAACCAGCAGCTCCTTGAGGAATACATCCGTTTCCGTGGAGCACTCATCGAGCTGGGCAAGGTCGGCAACGCATTCACTGCAGAGCTATCCAATGACAAGTTGTCCTTTAAGGAAAACGGTCAGGAGATCGCATTCATATCCAATCAGGCACTGAAGATTACGAATGCCGAGATCCGCTACAAGCTTTCGCTTGGCTCGGTGGAGCGTGGCTGGTTTGACTTCATCCCTCGCGCCACCGGCAACCTTTCAATAATCTGGCGCGATGCAACATAAGGAGAATACTACATGGCAACAGGCAAAAGCGGAAAGATATCTATAACAGGAACGAAAAACATGAGTGCCGTGCTGTACTGGTCGGAGACATATGACGTTGCAACGAACACCCATGTTGTGAAGATCGACAATATCAAATTCAAGTCCTCAAACTGGTACGGTTTTACATACTACCTCACCGGCAGCATTGTTGTGAACGGAACAACGGTGTTTTCGTGCAGCTCGACCTCCGGTTCCCACTATGTGAGCATAAACAGCCAGAACACGGAATATCCCATTACGGCAAACTCCGGCTACTCCGCTCCCCCGTGGTCGAGCGGCAGCATCACCGGCAACACGGACGGCACCAAGACGGTGACCGTCAAGTTTAATTTCAGCGGCTATTCCGTCAGCGGCACCGGCGCAAACGGCTTTAACGTCACGACCTCAAGCGACATTGCGCTGACGACCGTACCGCGAAAATCCACCGTAAGCATGAACGCAGCAACGATGGGATCGGCGGCAACGATCAGTATTACCCGCGCATCCTCGTCGTTTACGCACACACTGACCTATTCTTTCGGCAACGCAAGCGGGACGATCAAGACAAAGACCACAGCAACATCCGTTTCATGGACACCGGCTTTGACCTTGGCAAATCAGGTGCCGAACAGCACCTCCGGCACGGTCACCATTACCTGTTCCACCTATAACGGCAGTACGCTCATCGGATCAACGACCTGCACGGCAAAACTGTCCGTACCGGCATCAGTCGTGCCGTCGTTCAGTTCCCTGACAGCAGTCCGTGTGGACGGCACGGTGCCTTCCTCGTGGGGCATTTATGTTCAGAACAAGTCCAAAGCAACGCTGACAATAAACGGAGCGGCAGGAAGCTACGGTTCGACCATATCTGCATACAGCATAACGGGCGGAGGCTTTTCTGGCACATCAAATTTACTCACGACCGGATTTTTGACTACCTCCGGCACGGTCACCTTCACCGCAAAGGTCAAGGATAGCCGTGGACGCTGGTCAGAAGAAAAGACCGTGTCGATCTCCGTGGTTGCATATTCGCCGCCGACTTTCACCAACTACCTGACACAGCGGTGCAACAGTGAAGGAACGGTCACGGCCAACGGCACCTACGGCAAAGGCACAGTCACTTTCGCCTATGCAAGCTGCAGTAGTAAAAACACTGTTACCACCGCCGTGGCGTATAAGCGCAGCACCGTATCTAGCTACACAGCCACCAGCGAGACATTCACATCCGGCACGGCCTTCACCTTCGGCGGTGGAAATCTGTCCACAGATTATTCCTATGACATACGCTATACGCTGACTGATGCCTTCGGGGGCATTGACGTTGTGGATACGGTTTCTACTGCATCCGTGCTGCTGGACTTCAAAGCCGGTGGCACGGGCATTGCCATCGGCAAGGTCGCGGAAAAGGACAGCACCTTTGAGTGCGCATGGAACACAGAGATCGGCGGCAAGCTGGACATTGCCGGAGCCGTCACGACCCCAAATTCGGTATCCTGCAAGAACATCATCATCCACGGCAGCAACCCGGATAACGACACCCGCTTTTTTACATCGGATGCGGCAAATGATATCTATGCGAAGGTCAACGGCGTAACTCCACTCGTCATTACTGATTCCGCTGTCCGCGCCGGAGGCTCGTACACGGATACCGTGACCTGCGGATCGGCATCCTACCCGTGGAAGGCAGTGTACGGCTCGACGCTCTACGAGGGAGGAACGGCACTTTCCGCCAAGTACCTTCCGCTGTCCGGCGGCAAGATGAGCGGTACGCTTCATTTGTCACGCACAACGGATGCCTCCGGTACGGCAGATAACAAGCCCGCTCTCATGATCGGCAAAGCGACCGGAGCGCACTTGGAGCTTGACGGCAATGAGCTTATGGCAAAAGCGTCTGCTACTACCACCACATCACTATACCTCAACAGCGAAGGCGGCACCGTATATATTAACGGCTACAACACCTTCTGGACGACCTGCATCGGCTACGGCAGTATGTCGCAAAACGGCACCTTCTCCGGGACGGTACCGGCAGACACGAGGCTGTTTGTTATTGCCTTGTACGATGACTCGTATTCTGCATGGTACACAATGGCAGTTCCTAAGAACAGTTTTACAAGCGGCTCAACGCTGCACCTCAAAGCAACGAGCGATTATTATACCTTTAAGATCAACGTCAGCGGCACTTCCGCTACACTCACGAAGGTCGGCTCGGGAACCAAGACGGTGTATTTCATTGCAATCAGATAGGAGAAAACAGCATGAAAGTAAACCTTGATGAAAACGGCTATGTCCGGGAATGGGCGCTGGTCGGTGACAACGGCGGAATAGATGTACCGGAACCGGACGATCTCGAAGAGTTTATTTTTTGTGCGACCGGGTACAAGGTCGTGGATGGCCTCCTCCAAAAGGACGACACGCGAGACCGGGCCCAGCGCATTGAAAAACAAAAGGAAGCTCTTCGGCAGCAGCGCGAGACTGAATGCTTCCCGGTCATTAACAGAGGCTGGATGTGGTACTCCAGCCTTAATCTTTTACAGTGGATCGAGCTGAAAAAGTGGTATTTGGGATGGCTGAACGTTACAGAGACACTGTGCGCCCCGGAACGCCCCTCATGGATGGATAACATAGACACATCTGCCATACCGGATCGCCCGATATGGTTATAGCGAGGTGATGAAACATGTGGCGCGGAACCACACCAATGCATATTTTCACCCTCCCAGTAGGGGTGAAATTGACAGATTTCTCAGCCGTTTTTATTACTTATTCTCAAAATGGAGAAACCATTTTGGAGAAAACGGAGGCTGATCTCACGCCAACAGAGACCGGATTCACAGTCACCCTTACACAGGCGGATACACTTCTATTCACGCAGGGGCCTGTAAAAATCCAGTTGCGCGCTAAAAAGCCAACCGGAGAGGCCGTCGCTTCAGACATCATATCTTCGACGGCAAAAGAGGTTTTGAAGGATGGAGAGATATGAGAATTCGAGTCACATTTTCCGAAATGCCGGACCGTTTTGCACTTGGGCTAAATGAGCAGGAAAGCTTCGCTCTAGTATTTGATGAGGGAATGCAATGCCACTGTTTGCCCTATGAGGGAAGTTACGACATTAGGCCGGGTCTGTTGGCGCAAACGCTCCCCACAAACGACAGGCATTTGCACGAAGATATTCTTGTACGTGCAATTCCGTATACGGAGGTCAGCAATATTCAGCATGGCCTCACAGCAATAATAGGAGGAAATTAAAATGGAAGACGCCACCAAAGCATCGACGATGGATTTGGGCAGAACGACAACCACCTACATCAACAAGGTTATTTATGGCAACGAGGTTTTGATCGATCTCACCGGAGATACCGTAGTTGCCGACAAGCTCATGTCAGGATACGTAGCCCACGATAAAAGTGGCGCACCTATCACTGGTACCTGCGATTTCGATGTAAACACACAGGATGCTACAGCGACAGCAGCAGAACTTCTTTCCGGAAAGACAGCCTATGTACGAGGTACAAAGATTACCGGTACGATGCCGAACAAAGGCGCGGTCACCGGTGAGATCGATTCTGTCGACGAGAATTACACAATCCCGATGGGTTTTCACGACGGATCAGGAAAAGTAAACATCTCAGCAGCGGAAAAGGCGAAAATCGTTGCGGGGAACATCAAGTCCGGTATTGAGATACTGGGAGTTACCGGTACTTATTCCGGCGAATCCATCACTGCACAGAGCAAGACAGCGGTTCCGTCTCTCTCAACACAGACGATTCAGCCTGACACCGGCTATGACTATCTGTCAGCGGTGACGATTAGTCCTATACCGTATACCGAGACAGAAAACAGTGCAGGCGGATTAACTGCCACAATAGGATAAGGACTATGGCAATAAACAAAGTGGTATATGGGACGACAGTGCTCGTGGATCTGACAAATGACACGGTGAGACCGGAATCAATGCTGCAGGGTACGCGAGCCCACGCTTGTAACGGCGACATGATTGAAGGCACTCTGAACGGGAGCCAAACCGGGATCCTTGTTCAGATCGAAGGTGTAACACCAGCGTATAAAAGCGCGAAGTCAGTTACCATTGATCTGAGCGAATTTACATCGATATATCAACAGATCACGGGCGAACAGATCATTGTTGAATTTACGCATCTCGACCTGTATGCGCCCGGACTAATTCTCGGCGGCAGCATAGATACCGAAATTACGCTTTCGTATGAGGCAAGCACCGGAATCATTACCCTCAGTACAACAGAGAGCATTTTTCAGAGTTCTGTCAAGTGCGTGGCTAATGTATACATAACGGAACAGGTCCCAAGCATCATTAAGCCGGAGCAGACGAAATCGACTTCCCCAAGCACCGATCAAATCACAATCAACCCGGATTCCGGATATACATTGTCCAGCGTTACCGTAGAGCCTATAACAGGCACATTGCTATCTTCGCTGAATACGGATTTCCGCGCGGACAATATCCGGAAAGACATTGACCTGTTTGGTATCACCGGAACGCTCGACCCCAGCGGCGGTAGCTTTAACCCGTATCCGTGGAAGGATATCGAAGTAGGAACGATCACGCCTTCGTCAAATACAACCACCCTTTATATCAATGAAAGTAAAGGGACTCCGCTAGCTCTGGTAATATCCCTCGCTGATATGCACGGAATATCTCAATCAAACAATGCAATATATAACGCGAGCTTCTCAACGAGCAATGTAAAGGCAAATCCCGCTCACATCGTTGTATATCAAGGCGCATTAAGCGTAGGCACAAGTACAAGTTACCCCACCTATAGTAATGGGGCATTCAATTTGAACAAGCAGCTCAAAGCTGGTTGGACATACAACTATATGGTCGCATATGGCTGATTTGTGAAAGGAGAAAAAACAAATGAAAGAATTTTGGACTTCCGTCCAGGTCGTTTTTACCGCTATCGGTGGATGGCTTGGGTGGTTCTTAGGGGGTTGTGACGGGCTTATGTACGCTCTCATCGCTTTCGTAGTCGTAGACTACATTACAGGCATCATGTGTGCCATCGTGGACAAGAAGCTGTCCTCCGAGGTCGGCTTCAAGGGCATCTGTAAGAAGGTGCTTATTTTTCTTTTAGTGGGTATGGCAAATATCCTGGATGTAAATATCATTGGAAGCGGCAGCGTTCTCAGAACGGCTGCTATTTTCTTTTATCTCTCCAACGAGGGTGTGTCCCTTCTGGAGAATGCAGCCCATCTTGGCTTGCCTGTTCCCAATGCAATGAAGGAAGTATTACAGCAGCTCCATGACAGGGCTGAGAACGGAGGAAACAAAAATGAGTAAAGCAAGTGAAGTCGTAGCCATTGCGCTGTCACAGATCGGCTACAAAGAGAAAGCCAGTAACAAGAATCTGGACGATAACACCGCCAATGCCGGCTCCGCGAACTGGACGAAGTACGCGAGAGATTTGTATGCCGCGAAGTATTACAACGGCAACAAGAACGGCTTTGCATGGTGTGACGTCTTTGTCGACTGGTGCTTCTTCAAAGCCTACGGTGCGACCGAGGGTCAGAGGATCGAGTGCCAGACCGGGGACTGCGGTGCGGGATGCACATTCTCCATGCAGTACTACCAGGCCAAAGGCAGATTTGATAAGAACCCCAAGGTGGGCGATCAAATCTTCTTCCGCTATTCCGGCAGTTCGGGTGCAGACCATACCGGTATCGTTGTCGAGGTCACTTCCTCGCAGGTCATTACTGTTGAGGGTAACTCTGGCAACCAGGTCAAAAAGAACACCTACGCTCGTAGCAACAGCTCCATCATCGGCTACGGTCATCCTCTTTACGATGAGACCGCTGGCACTGCCGCCGCTCCTGCCCCTGCTCCCGTGGCTGAGACGAAGAAAACCGAAGCTACCGAGAAAGCCGTGACCGTGAGTCTCAAGCAGCTCTCCCAGGGCAGTGCCGGAGCGCAGGTCAAGACCATTCAGCGCATCATCTATGTGCGCGGCATCAACAGCAAGATTGATATTGACGGCGATTTCGGACCCATCACAAAAGCCGGGGTCATCGACCTTCAGAAGAAGCTGTTTCCCAACACCTCGTCCGAGTGGGACGGTGTTGTCGGTCAGAAGACCTGGACTGCGGCTCTGACGGCACTCAACTGAACACTTTTTCATGCCCTCTGCGGATTTTTCCGTGGAGGGCAATTTTTTTGTGCTTTTTTTCGTCAAAATCGCTTCTCCATTTCCATTCGAGTAGTGAGGGGGAATCACAAATTACCCAAATCCCCAATGGAGGAAAAGCATGACACTTGAACAGAAAAATGAGATTATTCGCCTTCGCAAGAAGAGTGTGGGTTATACCGCTATCGCCACACAGCTCGGCATTTCCAAAGAGACCGTGAAAACCTTTTGCAAACGAAACAATATGGGGGGAATTCGTACGGAGATGAAAGCAGAATCCGGCATTTGTCCCCTGTGTGGGAAAGCTGTTGTCTCCGTTCCAGGACACAAGCCTAAACGATTCTGCTCAAGCGAGTGTCGGATAGAATGGTGGAAAACAAACCCAAACAAATGCAATCCCAACGCAATCTATTCATTTATTTGTGCTAACTGCGGATTGCCGTTTACTGCTTACGGAAACAGCAAAAGAAAATACTGCTCCCATGAATGTTATATAGCAGCGAGATTTAAAGGGGGTGCAGCGCAGTGACGAGCAAAGCTATGAAGGCAGAAATAGCATATCAGGCAAGCATCGTTCCGTTTAAACAGATGCTGAAATCTGGGTTCATTTCCCTAGAGGATTACGCAAAGATTGATACAATATTGAACAAAAAATACCGCCCATTTTTTGTGGAGTATATGCCTCAGAAAGAAGTGGATATATGCTCTGTTCAGAGGTAATATGTCACACTGGTAAAGGAGAATCTCTATGAAAAAGACGATTATTGACATTGCACCTGCGAAACAGGACAGTTTGAGAAGAAAGCGTGTGGCTGCATACTGCAGGGTCTCCTGCGGTAAGGATACTATGCTGCATTCGCTCCAGGCTCAAATAGACTATTACCACAAACTCATTACAATGAACCCGGAATGGAAATTTGCCGGTGTCTATGCGGACGAGGCAAAAACGGGAACGAAAGAAAGCCGTGAACAGTTCCAGGCACTTTTAGCAGAATGCCGTGCCGGAAACATTGAGATGGTCATTACCAAGTCGATTAGCCGCTTCGCTCGGAACACGGTCACACTTTTGAATACCGTCCGGGAACTGAAAGACTTGGGTATCGATGTGTATTTTGAAGAGCAGAACATTCGGACGCTGGACGCCGAAGGAGAAATTCTCCTTACGCTCCTTGCTTCATTCGCCCAGGAGGAGAGCCTTTCGGTCAGCGAAAACTGCAAATGGCGTATACGTAATGGCTTCGCAGAGGGGCGGGCGCATTCCTGCACCATGCTCGGATACCGACTGGTGGACGGAGAAATCACACTTGTTGAGGATGAAGCGGAAACAGCGAAATACATATTTGATTTGTACCTTGCCGGAAATGGTCTACAAAAAATTGCAAATACTCTGAATGAAGAAGGGCGGTGGAGTATAAACGGAAATATCTGGCGTAGCGGCACCATTCGTAGAGTCCTGACAAACGAAAAATATTGTGGCGATCTGCTCCTTCAAAAATGCTATAGAGAAAATCATATTACTAAAAAGACACTCCCCAACAAAGGTGAGCTTACGCAATTCTTTATTGAAGACGATCACCCCGCTGTGGTAAGCAGACAGTCCTTTAAGTCGGTTCAAGAGGAACTGAAGCGCAGAGCGGATGAAAACCCGAAAACGGCCGGTTCTGTCACAGCATTTACAGGAAAAATACGATGCTCCTGCTGTGGAAAAAACTACCGCAGAAAAACGACTCCGTACAGGATTGTATGGTGTTGTGCAACCTTCAACAACCGAGGCAAAAAGTACTGCCCCACATCAAAGGTTATCCCGGAAGATACCCTCAAGACGGCAGCTTCCGAAATCCTCGGCTTGACGGAATTTGATGAAGAAGTATTCGCTGAGAAAATTGACCACATCGATGCCTGCCCGGACAATCTTCTCCGCTTTGTGTTCTTCGACGGGACCGAAGTCGAGTACATATGGAAAGACCGCTCCCGCGCTGAGAGCTGGACACCCGAAATGAGAGCGGAAACTGGACGAAAGACAAGAGAAAGGAACGCAGCACATGGCTAAAAAAGTTGTACAGAAAATCGAAGCTACCAAGCCCACCGTATCGGCACAGTATTCGGCATTCACCCGTAAGCGAAAAGTCGCTGCCTATGCCCGTGTTTCCACAGCAAAAGAGGAGCAGGAAAATTCCTTTGATGCCCAGGTGAGCTATTACACGCAGAAAATTCAATCCAATCCGGAATGGATTTTTGTAGAGGTCTATTCTGATGAAGGCATCACCGGCACCAATATGAAAAAGCGTGAGGGCTTCAACCGCATGATTGAAGACGCTCTTGCCGGAAGGATTGACCTCATCCTCACGAAGTCGGTCAGCCGTTTTGCGCGAAACACAGTTGATAGTCTTGTGACCATTCGCCAGCTCAAGGAAAAAGGCATTGAAGTCTATTTTGAAAAGGAGAACATTTACACGCTTGATGCCAAAGGGGAATTGCTGCTTACAATTATGAGCAGTTTAGCTCAAGAGGAAAGCCGATCTATTAGTGAAAACACCTCGTGGGGGCGCAGGAAGTCATTTGCAGACGGGAAAGTGAGCCTGGGGTATTCCAATTTTCTCGGCTACGATAAAGGTCCCGACGGGGAATTGATCATCAACGAGGAACAGGCAAAGGTCGTGAGACGGATTTACGCTGAGTTCCTTGCTGGGAAAACACCCGGGGGTATTGCGAAAGGACTTACCGCTGATGGTATCGAGACCCCAGGTCACAAGACGGTCTGGCAGGACAGTACAGTTTTAAGCATCCTCAAAAATGAGAAATATTATGGGGCTGCCATACTACAAAAGCAGATTACAGTATCGTTTTTATCTCATGAAAAAAAGCCAAATGAGGGCGAATTACCTATGTATTATATTGAAGATGACCATGAGGCTATCATACCGCCGGAGACCTATCAGATGGTGCAGGAGGAAATGCGCCGGAGAAAAGCTGCCGGAAGCAATATGCGGTGCGTTTCCATTTTCTCAAGCAGGGTCATCTGCGGAGACTGCGGTGGCTACTACGGCAGAAAGATATGGCACTCAAACACAAAACACGCTTCCTGGCACTGGCACTGCAATGCAAAGTTTCAGAAGCGTAAATACTGTGAAACACCGACGCTCAAAGAGGAAAGTTTGGAAGAAACCTTCGTCGAGGTGTTCAACGGGCTGATTGCCAACCGTAAGGAAATTGAGGAGAACTACCGTCTTTGCATTGATACCATTACTGATGACAGCGAGTACCGCAGGCAACTTGAGGATTTGAACAACGGCTGCGGCGAAGTCCAGACGCTGATAAGAAGCCTTCTGATGACCTACAGCCGACAGGACACCGCCGATGATATCCATGAGAAACTAAAAGAATATGAGGATCGGCTTGACACGATGGCTCGGCTCAAGCAGGAGCTTGATTTGAAGATAGCCGCCTGCGCCGCCAAACGTGTGCAGATTACAGGCTTTCTGAATGAGCTTATGAAGCATGACGCTCCGCTTGCAAAGTTCGACCCGCTTGTATGGCAGGCGGTCATCAATTACGCTACTGTCAACTGTGACTGCACGATTACCTTTACCTTCCGGGACGGGACCGAAAAGACCGTACCAATCAAGAACGGTGTCCGTCCTTACACGAAACGCAATAAGCCGCAGGAGGTTGACGGCAATGACGGATAAGAATCTGCTTGTAATCACCCCTCACAGAAAAGAACCCGGCAAGCAACGCATCGCCGCCTACTGCCGGGTTTCAAGCCGAAGCGATGAACAACTGAACAGTCTGACAACTATATCTTTTTTTATAATCACCAGCGCATCCAGTTAAAAACCGGAGTGGCGCCGCTGACGCTGCGCCACTCCGCATAAAACTTAATATTTCCTACTTAGGGGGTACTTTTTGTGCTGTCCGTACAATCTGGACCTGTTCACAACCTCTATTTTCCTACATAGGGGGTCTTTTGTCTATTGTCCGTTTTTTGCTGGTTCTGTTCAGTATTACTCGGCTGTTCTTTATTATGTTAAAACCTAATATTCATATTCAACGCACTCCTTAACCGTACCGTCAGCATTGAATATTGTTAGCTTTCTTTCTCTGTCAAGATAATCAAACAAAGTTTCCGAGATTCTGTTACCATCATCGTCATATTGTGTTTCCCTGAATCTGTTACCTAAGGATGTGTAGCCAGTCTCCACAACAACTACATCGTTTGCATTATACTCGCGTTCAATGTACCAGTTCCCTTTGTTTTCTCGGGCGGGTCTAACTCCATCCTTACGCTTTTCAAGAATTTTTGTTGCTACAGCTGCAGCCTTTTTCTTCTCACCTTCGGCATTTACGATGGACTTTGGTGAAGCCTTAGGTGTTTTGCTGCCCGAATTGAACATACTTACCGTGCGGTCGAGTGAATCGTCTTGATATTCATCTATGTCAGGCTGCATATTATAAGCCGATTCTCTTATTACGGCAGAGGTCTGAAGATTGCTTGCAAATCCAGAGTTTGCCGCTTTCACAGGTGCTTCGTCTTCTTTTTTGCTGAAAATACTGACCGTCTTATCCGCAATCTGCTCTTTTGCAGGTTCTTCTTTTACAGTCTTTTTAACCGCCGTATCTTCTGCGGTTATGTCCTCAGCAGATGCATACCTTGCACCTGAATATGCACGACCGTACAGCAGTGCCTCAAGCGCTTCACGCATCTCCGCAGGACTTGAGTATCTGTCCTTAGGGTTGTATGCACAAGCCTTCAGAATTATTGCCGCAAGCTCACTGTCTGCATTTGCCGGCGCGGGGATAGCCTCGCCTTTGATGCGGCGGTCTATGGCAAGCGTTCTGTCTGTGTGCGTAATCAGTGCAGGGTACTCAGGAAGGAACGGTGCTCTGTTATTATTCAGATATCTGTACAGAACTATGCCCAGCGAATAGATGTCTACGCTCGGACCGTATTCCTCGCCCTTGTATACCTCAGGCGCCATATATGTATATGTGCCCTTTTTGGACAATCCACCCACTGTCTTTTCAACTGTTTTTGCTATGCCGAAATCGCCCAGCTTAAAGCTTCCGTTTTCGGAAACAAAGATGTTCTCAGGCTTTATATCTCTGTGTACTATGTCGTGCTTGCGGCACAGCTCCAATGCCTTGCATATGTCTATGCCGAGGTTTATTACCTCTGCCTGTCCGAGTGCGTTTGCTTTTGTGTACCTGAGCAACGGCGTGAGAAGCTCCATTCGGATAAGAACATCCCATCCGATGCCGTCTTCATGCGCAATAACCTGATGATCCTCATAGCTTACGATATTACTCTCGCCCTTGAGCTTACTCATCAGTCTGAACTCTTCTATGAGTTCCTCTACAAAGCCACGGAAATATGTTGTAACGCTCTCGCTATCCATACCATCATCCATAATGGTCTCAACTTCCGACTGGCTCTGCGGAATTGTAACAGCTTTAAGCGCTGCTTTATATGTATATCCAAAGTCCTCGCGCTCAATCTCAAACACCTTGCCGAAGCTGCCTTCGCCAAGCTCGCGCACGATTTTCCATTCACCGAATATCGGCTCATATTTCTTGTAGTATGTTATGTCCATGCTCATAGCTCGTTATTGAATCTACTTTGATTTATATCTATACATGATCTGAGTCTCTACTTCATTATCATCTGTTTCTTCTATCGGCGTTTCAGACCAATCTGACCAGTCTGTCCAACGATAAAATATGTAGGTCGGTTTATCTACCTTGTCCCGGTATCTATAAAACGTTGAGCTTTCGACTTGCTTCGTGGCGGAAGATGCAGCAGCCTGCGTTGTCCACGTGCTCCAAGATCCCCAGCGCCGGAAATGATAGGTCGGAACCTGCGTCCGGTCGCAGTAGCGGTAAACTGTTCGTGTTTGTACTTCTTTGGTTGAAGACGACGACTGATATGTGTCGCTGTAGCTTGACCAGTCAGAATAAGTAGTTACATCACTAATTGTTATTGTTGCATAACGGTATTGTGTTTTACTTGCATTTGGGCTGTTTATGTTTCTAAATACACGCTCTCCGTTATAATATGCATATGTATGTCCTGTACCATGCCAATCCTGCCAGTTCATCTGACTCTGCGGAGTGGTTCCCCATACCTCATGATAACTGCTTTCCTGAATAGTCCCTCGACCACAGCCGCCACCCCATGTATAGCAAGGAAAGCCATACCCGTGCCAGTGGTTTCCGCAATAAGCACATTGGAAATAGCAATACATGTAAACTGTTCTAGTTTCAACTTTTCTCATAGCATTCGCAGACACAGGTGAATCTTGCCATCCGCTCCATGAGCTGGATTGTTGTGAGGTGCTCTTTGTGCGATAACTGTACTGTGTTTTTGTTTCAACTTTTCGCGAGTCTGACGAGGATACCGACGATGTCTGCCAAGAACTCCACGGACCGTAATCGCTCCATGAGTATGTAGTATCGGTCAGCTCCCAGCCGCTCATAGAAGATTTTGAGCTTGTTGTAGTCTCAAGCTTCCTGCTGCGGTATCTGGTTTCGCTTTCCACTTCTCTTGTTTGTGACCCGGTCACGGCGGTTGTGCTCCAGTCACTCCATGCGCCGAAGTCGCCTTTTTCCGCTGTCTCGCCCAGTGTCCATCCGTCCATTTTATCTGATTTGGTTGATGTTTTTGTTTCCTTGTCTCTGCTGCGGTATTTTGTTGCTTTTTCTATTACATAGTCTTCGTCTGTCACGCCTATGGGGAGCTCTTCCTCCCACGCTGTCCAATCCGCCTGAGCCTCCGGCTTACCGCCTCCTCCAAAGGCTATTATGCCGACAACTATTGCTAACAGCGCAGCTGCTGCAATTATAAACGGTGTTTTCCGTTTGCTTTCGTTCTTTTCCTTTGCCTCTGGTTCTTTTTTGGATTTTTTCTTAGTCTTAACTTCTTTTGAAACAGGCTCAGGCTCTTTCTTCGGCACTTCCGTTTCAAGCGTCTCTACCGCTCTTTTTTCTGCCGCATTTTTATGTACTGCACCGGCAAATGCACCAAACACGCCTGTTGTTTTCTCGTCCTCTGCAACATCGTCTTTAACTGTTTCTTCGTTTGCGATGTCTGCACTGCTTGGATTTTCCCTTACTGTCTCCTCTTCATCAGGTAGCAGAGTTGCTCCCAGTGCAGCTAAATGTGTAGGAGTCACACCTGCCGCATTTTTATGTACTGCACTGGCAAATGCACCAAACACGCCTGTTGTTTTCTCGTCCTCTGCAATATCGTCTTTAACTGTTTCTTCGTTTGCGATGTCTGCACTACTTGGATTTTCCCTTACTGTCTCCTCTTCATCAGGTAGCAGAGTTGCTCCCAGTG